>Ga0265338_10000653_pt1 | contig 59925 bp, 50 predicted proteins | sample 42126metaG_FD_193579 | JGI IMG/M metagenome (GOLD analysis project Ga0265338, IMG submission 193579) | Rhizosphere microbial communities from Carex aquatilis grown in University of Washington, Seatle, WA, United States - 4-21-26 metaG | ecosystem: Host-associated > Plants > Roots > Rhizosphere... | reverse complement strand
CGCGGGATCCTCGTGGCCTTTTCGTCGCTGGGGCTCTCCGCGGTGACGGACGCCTCCGGAGTGTTCGAGTTTCCGACGGTGCCGGCGGGGAGCTTCGAGCTGGCCGCCGTCGCGGCGGGTTTCCAACCCCTGGAGGTGCCGGACGTCCGGGTGACCGCGGGGCTCTCCCTCACGCTCGGCGACCTCACGATGAGCGCGGCCAGCGACCCCTCCAAGCTCGAGCCGTTCGTGGTCGAGGCGAGGTCCGCCTCATACGGGCCCCTGGACAGGGTGGAGTCCGGCCCCATGCCGCGCACGGCCATCGGCGACGTGGACCAGCCCCGCTCCGAGAACGGTCCGCTCGACTACACGGTTTTCACGCGCGAGCAGATCGCGCGCAGCGGGGTCGTCGACGTGAACGAATTCCTCCAGCGCGAGATCCTGGACAGCGACGCGACGAAGCTCCCGCCGGAGCGAAGCGGCGGCGCCAGCAGCTTCGTCTCGGGCAGCGACAACCTCAACATGCGGGGCTACAAGGCCGACGCCACGATAGTCCTCGTCGACGGCCGCAGGCTTCCGGAGATCGTGACGGCCCTCCCGGGAAGCTCGTCGACTTCGGACCCGCCGCAGGCCGACGTGAACGTGATCCCCCTCAATCTCATCGAGCGGATCGAGGTGCTTCCGGTCTCGGCCTCGGCCATCTACAGCGGCAGTCCCGTGGGAGGGGTGATCAACATCGTGCTTCGGCCCGACGCGAACACGACCGAGCTCACGACGACCTACACCAACGCGCTCGCGAACTTCGACGCGCCCCAGTCGACGGTCTCGCTCATGCACGGCGAGACCCTCCTCGGCGGGAAGCTCCACGTGCGCTTCAACGCCACGTTCACCCAGGTCACGCCGCCGACGGAGTCGGAGCTCGGCTTCCTCCAGGAGAGCCTGAAGGGCTACCCGACCCCGGAAAGCTCGCTCTACCGCGCAACCCCGAACGTGAGCAGCGCCAACCAATCGCCCCTCTTTGGGCCCGGCACGCCGTCCTTCACCTCGGTCGCGCCCGGCGCGGACGGGTCCGGCGGCACTGGCGCCTTTTCGGGACGGGAGGGCCTGCAGAGCCTCGCCCTGTTCGTGCCGCCCGGCGGGGGGCTCGCGGAATCGCCCTACAGCCTCGGCTATCCCTACGGCCGCAGGGAGCGCAGCGGCTCGTTCTTCGGGTCGGCCACCTACGACCTCTTCCCGTGGCTCCAAGTGGGGGTCGACGCGAGCGCGGGCCACACCGTGAACAACACCGGCTACAGCGTCTTTTCGGGCAACCTCGCGCTCCCGGGCTCCTCCCCGTTCAACCCGTTCCACCAGGACGTCAACGTGGCGCTCCTGGAGACCACGCCGGCGCTCGGCGAGAACTACGACGAGGCCCACATCGACCATTACTCCGCCGTCTTCGGCCTGCTTGCCAAGCTGCCGGACGACTGGGAGGTGACGATCGACGCGCAGTACGGGCACAGCCTCACCCGCTACCGCGGCATCCAGGGCGTGGACGACACGCGCTGGCAGCAGCTGGTCGACCAGGGGCTCTACAACCCGCTTCGCGACACGCGGGTTTCCGGGCCCCCAAAGGAATTCTACAACCAGGCGGTCATCTTCTACGGATCCGAGGGGAAGTTCGTGACGGTCGGGAACTACGACACATTCGACTCCTCCCTGCGGATCGCCAACTCGTTCCTGCGCCTTCCCACGGGGACCAGCACGGTCGTATTCGGGGGCGACTACCGCTACCAGAGCCTGGGCAACTACGTCGACGCCCTGCGCTACGGCGACGGCTCGCTGGAGGCGCCGGCCGACACCTGGGTCGGCCGCTCGCTGCAGAGGCTGAGCACCTTCGGGGAGCTGCAGGCTCCCCTGGTGCCCGCCCGGTGGCTCCCGACCTGGATCCACGCCGTCGAGACCGACGTCGCCGGGCGCTACACCGCGTCGACCCTGGCGCACGAGTCCAACTTCGCCCCGACAGGGGCCGTCAAGATCGACTTCGGTGGGGGGCTCTCCCTGCGCAGCACCTTCGCCACCTCCAACCGGTTCCTTTCGCCGGTCTTTAGCAGGCTGCAGGCGGCCGGGATCAGCCCGGGCGGCGCAGGCCTGGTGGTCCCCACCATCATCCACGATCCCGAGCGCGGGAACCAGACGGAGACGGTCCAGTCGAGCGACGCCATCAACGCCAACCTCTCGCCCGAGGCCTCGGTCACCCAGACGGCGGGCGTCATTTTCGAGCGGGGCAAGGTCCACCACCTGCGCGCCTCGGTCGAGTTCGTCAACACGGTGACCTCCGGCGAGCAGGTCTACCTGCAAACCCAGGACGTCGTGAACCTGGCGTCGGTATTCCCGGGCCGGGTCATCCGCTCGGCCGCCGCGCCGGGGGACCCGTTTGGCGTGGGGCCGGTCACCTCGGTCTACACGGGCAATTTCAACCTGGCCTGGCGCCACTCCTACGAGTGGACCACGTCCCTCGACTACACGTGGAACCGGTGCCTGGGGGGATCGTTTGAGGCGTACTGCCGGCTGATTGACTTCCAGCGCTACGACCTCGAGGTGATCCCCACGTTGCCGCCCGTGGACGAGCTGCGTGCGCCGGACGGGACGGTGCCCGTCCTGAAGCTGCGCATGAACTACGGGGTGGGCTGGAGCAACCATGCGTATGGGTTCGGCCTGGACGGCCACTACTTCCACTCCCGCCGCCTTCCCCAGTCGGAATGGGCCCTCCAGGGCACCGACCATGTCGACCCCTATTCGCAGTTCGACGCGTACGTTCAGGGTGACCTGGGACGCTGGCTGCCCTGGAAGAGCACCCACTATGGGCTCCGCGGCCAGGTGAGGGTGGACAACGTATTCGGGGCGGCCCCGCCGCGGTACGCGGAGGACCCTACGGGCGTTCAGTCCTACGGGGACTGGCGTGGCCGCGTCTACTCCCTTTCCATGACCGTCACGTTCTGACCCTCAGGGTTGACCGGGTAGAGGGTTTTGGGCGGTCGGCTGTCATGGGAAGTGGAGGTCATCGGTAGCCCCGATGCCTCAGCGAAACCTTTCGACACCCCGACCGTCATCCCGTCATGGACGCCAGCAATTCGTCAAAATTTCGTCCAAAATCCAGCGCGGGGAACGGCCCCTGCTACACGGCAGTCATGACAGGGAGCAATTGCTGCGAATTTTCCGAGCCTATCGCCGAACCGAATCCCTCGGCTGGAGTCTATGCCCATGAACGTATTATGAGACAAGCAACCGACCACCACCCCGGAGCCCAGCTGGCCACTCTGGCGCAGGAGGGCGCGGGCGAGTCCGACGAGGACGTCCGCCTTAGAGACGCCTTGAAGCGATGCTCGGCGCCGACGCGCGAGGCGGCCCGCGAATTCCGAAGGACGGGCAACGTCAAATGGGTCCCGGCGATCATCCACGGGCTGATCGAGCACCACATCGAGCCGGATGCCAGGGCGAAACTCAACGCCTCGGATGACAATGTGCGACTGGCCGAGGACCTTGAGATCGACTCCCTAACCATGCTCGAGATTGTCTTTGTGGCCGAGGAGGTCCTCCAGGTCTCGATAGACAACGAGGAGCTCCGCCCGTTCAAGACGGTGGGTGACGTGAAGCGGTTCGTGGCGTCGAAGCTCGCGGGGGCTTCGTCCTAGTCCCTCTGGTCCGCGGCCACATTCTGGTTTTCTTTCATCTTGGGAACACCCAGGATCATGGGACCCCATGACCGCGAACCCCTTCAAGAACAGAGGACCGATTCTCGTCGCCGGGATGCTGGCGCTTTTCCTCGGCTCGCCCGCTTCGCGCGGCGCCGATGCCGCGGCCCCGGCCGACCTGCCCTTCAACCACCTCCAGATACCCGCGACGGATGACGGCCTGCCCGGCTCCGGGCCAATAAGGCGCGCGGACTGGTTCAGGCACCTCTGGCAGGAGCGCAGGACGACCTGGTCCCACCAGGTGCAGCAGGACCAGCGGGCCCTGGTGTTTCTCGGCGACTCGATAACACAGGGGTGGGGGGACGTCGGCAGCAGCTTCCCGGGGATTAAGATCGCGAACCGGGGGATCAGCGGCGACACGAGCCGCGGCGTGCTGATCCGGCTCCAGGAGGACGTGATCTCGCTCAACCCGAGCGGAGTCGTCCTGCTGATTGGGACGAACGACATCGAGGAGAAGGCCGAGCCGGAGGTGATCGCGGGCAACCTGAAGCTGATCATCGACCTACTCCGGGCTCACAACCCGGCCATGCCGGTCGTGCTTTGCGAGGTGTTCCCGAGCTCGGAGACAAAGTCGAGACCGGCCGAGAAGATCGGGAAGCTCAATGAGCTCTACCTGAAGGCGGTTGTCGACGAGCCGCAGGTCACCGTCCTCGACACCTGGTCGCTCTTTGCGAACGTACACCGCGACGCGAAGGAGGTGGAGATGCCCGACCTGCTACACCCCGACATCGTCGGCTACGCCAAGTGGGCCTCCGCACTAAGGCCCATCCTGGAGACGGTGGGACTTGTCCCGGCGTGGCCGGATGATTTCGCGGCCGAGCATGGCTTCTCGAGCCTGTTCAACGGCCGCGACCTGGACGGCTGGCACTATCAGGGAGGCGAGAATCTGGGGGGGAAGCTGGCCACCGACGACGGCCGGTATGTGGCCAGGAACGGACGGCTGGTCGTGACCGTCTCCCGCAGGGGCCAGGACTACAAGAAGCTTTGGACCACCCGGGAGTACCCCCGGGACTTCGTCCTTAGGCTGGAATTCCGGGCAAGCCCCAATGCGGACAGCGGAGTCTTCGTGCGTGAGCCCCAGCTTCAGTGCCGTGACTTCATCATTGCCGGGCCGTTCTCGACCCTTGCCCACTACCGGCCCCTCGACTGGAACGAGATCGAGGTGACCGTCAGGGGAGGGCTCGCCCACGCCACGTGCAACGGCGAGGTCATCATGGACGCGATGCCGGTGCCGACGACCGGTCCCATCGGCCTGGAAAGCGACCACGGCCAGATGGAGTACCGACGAATCAGGATCCAGGAGTTGCACTGAGCCCCGCACCGAGTTTCGCATCACGCGCCCCGCCTCGGCGGGGGCGAAGCCTACACCACCCCATGCCTGTCTCGAACCACTTCAAGGGCCGCAAGGCCGTCCGCTGGGGAATAATCGGTTGCGGCGACGTCACCGAGGTGAAAAGCGGACCTGGTTTCCGTAAGGCGGAGCGCTCGCAGCTGGTTGCTGTCATGCGCCGCAACGGCACCCTGGCGGCGGACTATGCCAGGCGCCACGGCGTGGCGCGCTCCTACGACGACGCAGGCGCGCTCATCGCTGATCCCGAGGTCGACGCGGTCTATGTGGCGACGCCCCCGGATACCCACTGCGATTATGCCCTGGCGGCGGCGGCGGCGGGCAAGCCGGCCCTGGTCGAGAAGCCGATGGCGCGCAACGCCGCCGAGTGCGACCGCATGATCGAGGCATTCGAACACGCGAACCTCCCCTTGTATGTGGCCTACTACAAGCGGAGCATGCCGTCCTTTGCCAAGGTCGCGGAGCTGCTCAAGGCCGGAGCGATCGGGCGGGTTACGGGGGCAACGTACCGCATGGCGGTGCCCCACCACCGCAGGGGCAATCCATGGCGGGTCAACGCAGCGGTCGCAGGGGCTGGACACTTCCTGGATGTGGGCTCGCACGCCCTGGACATCCTCGATTTCTACCTGGGTCCGCTTGGCGATGTGGTGGGAAAGGCGGCCAACGTCGCCTCGGATTATGATGTCGAGGATACGGTTGCCCTCACCTTCCGGGCCCCCGGGGGGGCCTTGGGCTCGATGGTATTCAATTTTGCGAGCGAGGTGGAAGACGACCTAATGCGTATCTCGGGCACTGACGGCGAGATAGCATTCCCCATGTATTCCCAGCGTCCGCTGAGGCTGACGACCTCGGCAGGCGCCCGCGATGTCGACGTGCCGTTTCCCCAGCACGTGGCCCAGCCCTTCATCCAAAGCGTTGTGGACAATCTCCTTGGGTTGGCGGATTGCCCGAGCACTGGAACGTCCGCAAGGCGGACATCGCTCGCCATGGACCAGGTCCTTGAGGCCTACTATGGCGGGCGCAGGGATGCCTTCTGGGAGCGTCCTGGGACCTGGCCCGGACGGCGCGCGCGTTAGGCCCCTTGGCCGCTTGCCGTTGCCAACGCTCCCCGCGAATGTTTCCGCTAGGCTAAGGAAGGAGTTCCCGGCACGATCCCCCAAAAAATCAAACCCGAAAAAGACGTGAAACTGCGCTTACTCCTCATCATGGCCGCACTCGCCGGCCTTGGATCACCTTCCCGTGCCGACGAGGGCATGTGGCTCTTTTCTGCGCCCCCGCGCGACCAGATCAAGGCCAAGTACGGGTTCGAGGTCACGGACCCCTGGCTTGAGCACATCATGAAGTCCTCCGTCCGCTTCAACAGCGGCGGCTCGGGCTCCTTTGTGAGCGGCGACGGGCTCGTCATCACGAACCACCATGTCGGCCTGGATTCCCTCCAGAAATTCAGCTCGCAGGAGAGGAATTACGTGCGCGACGGCTTCTATGCGAAGTCCCAGGCGGACGAGATCAAGTGCGTCGACCTGGAGCTCAACGTCCTGCAGTCGATCGAGGACGTGACCGCCCGGGTCAACGCCGCGGTGCCCCCGTCCGCCAGCTTGGGGGACGCCATGCTGGCACGCCGCAAGGTCACGGCGCAGATCGAGAAGGAATCCACGGAGAAGACCGGTCTTCGCAGCGACGTCGTGACCCTGTGGCGCGGCGGCGCCTACCATCTCTACCGGTACAAGCGCTACACCGACATCCGCCTCGTGTTCGCCCCGGAACAGCAGGCCGCATTCTATGGCGGCGACCCGGACAACTTCGAGTACCCCCGCTTCGACCTGGATGTCTGCTTCTTCCGCGTCTACGAGAACGGCGTGCCGGTTAAGCCGGCCCACTTCCTCAAGTGGTCGGAGAAGGGTGCGGGGGACGGCGACCTCGTCTTTGTATCCGGCCATCCCGGAAACACGAGCCGCCTGCTCACCGTGCCCGAGATCGAATACCTTCGCGACAGCCAGTATCCGTACATCCTCGAGCTCCTCAAGCGCCGCGAGGTGCTGCTGAGCAACTGGGGGGCGCGCAGCGAGGAGAATGAGCGGCGCTCCAGGGATGACCTCTTCTCCTACCAGAACTCGCGCAAGGTTCGCGACGGCGAGCTCGACGAGATCCGGGACCCCGCCTTCATGGCGGCGAAGGTCGAGGCCGAAAACGCGTTCAAGAAACTCCTGGCTGACAGGCCCGACGGCAAGGATGCCCTCGGGGCGTTCGAGCGCATCGCGCAGGCACAAAAGGCGATCCGAAGCATCGAATGGCGTCTGCGCATGCTGGAGAACGCGCGCGGCTTTGACTCGGAATCCTTCACATTCGCGAGAAGCCTGCTTCGCGCCGGGGACGAGCGTGTCAAGCAGAACGGGGAGCGCCTGCAGGAATACTCCGAATCCCACCGCGCGTCCTTTGAGCAGCAGCTCTTTTCCGACAAGCCGGTCTACAGCGACATGGAGATACTAACGCTTGGGGATTCGCTAGAGTTCATGGTCGACCACCTCGGCTACGGCGACCCGCTCGTCCAGAATGTCCTCGCGGGCAAGTCGCCCCGCGCGCGCGCCGCCGAGCTTGTCCTCGGGACAAAGGTCCGCGACCTCGCCTTCCGGAGGAGCCTCTATGATGGAGGTGCGGCCGCGGTCGCCGCCGCTAAGGACCCGATGATCGAGGTCGCGCGCTTGATTGACGGCGAGTCCCGTGCGCTGCGCAAGGTGGCCGAAACCCTGGGCGAGGAGAAGCAGCAGGCGCAGGCCACGATGGACAGGGCGCGCTTCGCCGTCTACGGATCGGCCACGTATCCGGACGCCACGTTCACCCTGCGTCTGTCCTATGGTCAGGTCCTTGGCTATGAGGAGAATGGAAAACAGATTCCGGCGCACACAACGATTGGGGGCCTCTACGAGCGCGCCTCCGAGCACCACAACAAGGTCCCCTTCGACCTTCCTGGGCGCTGGATCGACAGGCGGGCCGCCGTCAAGACGGACACCCCCTATAATTTCGTGAGCACGGCCGACATCATCGGCGGCAACTCGGGCAGCCCCACGGTCAATGCGGCGGGCGAGTTTGTAGGGATCATCTTTGACGGTAACCTCCAGTCGCTGTCGGCGGACTTCTTCTTCGGCCCCGACATGCGCGCGCTCAGCGTGCACAGCGCGGGGATCCTCGAGGCGCTTCGCGACGTGTACCAGGTGCCCGCGCTGGCCGACGAACTGGTTACCGGGCATCGCTGAGGCTCCATGGGGGCGCGGCGCTTGGTGAAGGGCGGGTTCCATGGGGGACCGCCCTCACCATTGGATGGGAGTCCTGCCAACAGGCTTGCGCGGGCAATCGTATCTTGCCTGCCCTTCCAAGGAGAACAAGCTCACCTGATTCCCCCAAAATTATCCCATGGCCCCCAAAATAGACGTGCCCATTAAATTAACGATCAATACCTGCCTCGGCGCCTCGATGCTGCTGCTGGCGTCGCCCGCATTGCGGGCCACGGAATTCGCTGACCTGAAGCGATTGGAGCCGGTCCCCCAGAATGTGCAGATCCCGATCGTCGACTTTGTGCGGCCGCCCCTTTTTCAGTCCGTCCAGCTCAACCACACGGGGACGCAGATCGGGGCGCTCGCCGCGGGCGACGACGACCATATCAGCCTGTTCACCTATGACCTAACAGCCCAAACGTTGGACGGCGTCAGCGCACCCCCCGGCGACCGCGATATCGCGTTTTTTGAGTGGCTTGATTCGAACCGGCTGACCTACACGGTCAGCGCGGGCAAGAGCGGGGGAGGATACCTCTGGGTCGTCAGCGAGGCGGGCAAGCTCTCAATCGGTGTTCCGGTAACCGTTCTGGCCCCCGGGACCTCGGTCGAGATCTTAAGCAACACACCGGAGGACCGGACCCAGGCGCTAGTGAACCTGAAGGGGGACAGCCTTCGTTACGACCATCCCGAGCTGGTCAACGTCGTAAACAAGGGAGCCCTGGTCACGCGCTATCCCGAGCTCAAGACGGACCACGGTTTCAACACGTTCTTCCTCCCGGACAAGCTTGGGAAACTCGGCTTTGGCGTCACCCAGGAGGACGGCGTTCTCTCGTTGAGCAAGCTTTCCGGCGAGAACTGGGTGAAATGCCCGCAGGACCTCGACAAGGTAGACTTGGTCGACTCGGGCGACGAGCCCGGCGACATTGTCGTCATCGGCGAACGTGACGGAATGGCGCCCCGCCCGCTGGAGTTCATGGATGCGCAGTCGGGCCAGGCCAAGGAGGTTATTCTCCAGGACAAGGGCTATGACTTTGCCGGGTGGCTGTTCCGCGATCCGGCATCGCACAACATTGTGGGCGCAATCTACAACCGGGCGGCCCCCCATGTCGTCTGGTTCACCGAACCCTACCGCAACCTCCAGGCGGCCGCCGACAAGCTGTTCCCCGAGCAGGTTGTGCGCATCCTCGGTATGGATGACTCGGGGAAGATCCTGCTCATCAGCAGCGGATCGGACCGCCAGCCGGTCGTCTACAGCTGGGTGGATCTCGAGAAGCACAAGAGCGGGCTCATAAAGAACTCCGAGCCGTGGATCGACCCGAAGCGCATGCGCCCCATGGGCATCATCAAGTACACGACGGCAGAGGGAAGGCAGATGGACGCCTATCTCACGCTTCCGGCCGGGGCGTCCAAGAAGAACCCGCCCCCGGTTGTCGTGATCCCGCACTCCGCCTCGAACAATCGATGGGTGTGGGGCTTTGATCCCGAAGTCCAGTTCCTCGCAAGCCGCGGCTATGCGGTCCTGCAGCCCAATTTCCGCGGGTCGTCCGGCTATACATGGATGTACCCGGAGTCCGAGAACTGGAATTTCAGGGGAATGTCCGACGACGTGGCCAGGGCCACCAAAAAGGCGATCGATATGGGGCTCGTCGACCGCAGCCGGGTGGCGATCATGGGGAGCGAATTCGGCGGATACCTTGCCGTCGCCGGAGCTGCCTTTGAGCCGGGCCTCTACAAATGCGCCCTTTCCGTGTCCTCATTCTACGACTGGGGAAAATACATCACCGAGGACAAGTACCTCCAGTTCACGGACCCGACCTACTCCCGTTACCTCTACAAGCTGGGCAACCCGAGCAAGAACCCGGAGAAGTTCGAAGCGATGTCGCCGCTGCCCCACGCCGCCCAGATCCACTCGGCGCTGTTCCTCGTGTGGGGTGAGTATGACAACCCGGAGCTGATCAGCCAGACCAAGGATCTGGCCTCCGCGGTGGGAAGGAACAATGTGGCCGTAGAGACCATGTCGTTCCTCGATGAGTCGTACGGTGTTCGCCATTTGGAGCACCGGATTGAGCTCTATCAGCACATCGAGGCATTCCTCTCGAAGAACCTCTAGTCCGGCCAGCCCGGCGATGGTGCGGCCCATCCCCCCATTTGGGAATGAGGCCTCCGCGCGGCCTTCAAGGGCCGTTGATTGGGCGTTTGATACGCCCAATTAGAGAAGGTGTTAGTGTCGCTATCCCAAACACGGCGGTTCCCTCCCTCCGGGCCGCGCGGTACCATCGGCTTCCCACAGGGAGACATGAGAACCCCGAAGCCCAAATGGCTTTCGCTTGTTCTGCTTCAAGCGACCGCGCTGGTCCTTTGCGGCTGCTTCCCATGGCACTACGATGTGACCGAGGAGGGCGTGGCATTCAACAAAGTGAGACGGGAGGGCAACGGCCTGCTCATCGGCGAGCTCAGGGAGGACACGGTCATCGGGGGGCGTCCGTGCAAACAGGGCTGGGTCCACCTCCTGGCGAGCGGAGTCCCGGTCGGATTCACGGCGTTCCGTGAAATAGACCTGGGACGTTTGAAGATTCCCGCCGACACGTGGGTTTTCCAGAACAAGGACGGCGTGGTGACGGTGTGCGCATTCCCGAGGAACTTCGAGGTGCAGGGATATCTGTGCCGCGGGAGCGGAGGGCCGAAAGGCGTCCAGACGGCATTCTATCCGGATGGCGCGCTGAAGCAGTTCTTCCTCTGCAGCGACACCCGGATTCAGGGTGTGCCCTGCAGGGCGGGGATCTTTGAGGAGACGATTAAGCTCCATGAGAACGGCAGGCTGAAGAGCTGCGTCCTTAGCGAGGACTTGGTGCGCGACGGCCGAACCTATCCGAGGGGCGCACGCCTCCGGTTCGATCCCGACGGAAAGATAACACCGTGGCCGCGGTGACGGCCCAGAGGAGGCGCCCGTTGGCCGTAATGATTCGGCAGGCGACAACGGGAAGACTCCTCCAGAAAATCGGCACCACTGGGGGTTAGTGCCGAATTTGACCGCAAAGGGGCCATGAATCTAGGTTGTTTTTCTGCCCGAGCCAAAACCCTTTTCGTATCATGAGGCGCACGTTCATCATCATCTCCTTCCTGTTGTTGCTTTCTTCTTGCCAGCACAATCCGTATGCAAGCGCCTACAAGGCCACTTTGGTCCCGGATCGCGCGGTCAGCGCCCTTCCCTTTTCAGGTGCCACACAGATCGTGCCCGTGGCCCTGGGCGACCTCGTCGCGGAGACGAAGAGTTACGAGCGCGGAGGCTACGTCGTTGTCGGGCAGGCAATATTCCTGGCGGAGTCCGGCGATTATTCCGCTGCATTGCGCGCGCAGGCGCAGGCAGTCGGGGCAGACGTGGTTCTCAGTGGATTCGCTTCGGCGGGGACGAAGGACGTCGTGGTCGCGATGGATTCGGTAAACCCCGTCAATGGCAGCCTGAGCACGAGCGGGGGGTACGTCACCCAGTACGGGGGCCGATTTGCCACCAACGCGCAAACATCACCGAGCATGATGAGCAATCCCGAGCCAAGCACGGTCTCGGCCACGGTAGAGGAGACAAACTACGCCGCAGTCTTTCTGAAGAAGCGTGCCGCGCCCCTGCCACCTGCCCATTGAGCCCATCCCGGCGCCTCTGTGGACCGCGGATTCCATAGGCGCCACCCTTGCGGCACCCGACCCGCAATTCAGCTCGAAGTCCTCACCGCCGCTCGGCGCGTCGAAATCCGGTGAGAAGTAAGTGAGTTGAGTGCCTTTTCCGGTGTTCCTCTTTCCAGGAGGGCTCGGCTGGTCTCCCGGCGAAAACTCGCCGGCGATTGTCCCGTCTGGCGCCTAAAAGCCGCATAGAATGCCGTGGCGGTCCCGAAGCCGCAATCGGCTGCAATCTGGTCTATGGTTCGTTTCTGCGGCATCAGGAGCATGGATTCAGCGCGGTCCACTCGCAGCTTGGTGAGGAATCCGTGTGGCGTGCTGGAAAGGGTCTCGCGGAAGCGTGTCTCGAGGGTCCTTTTCGATACGCCTGCGTGCTCCGCCACGGTCGATATGTTGAACTGCTCCCCCAGATGCTCGCGCATGAAGTCGAGGGCGCGTTGCACCAGGGGATTCTCGCAGTATTGCATGGCCGTGGACTGGCGGGCGACCACGCCGTCGGGTTCTAAAAGCATGTTCTCATCCGGCGGCTCCTCGCCTGCCATTATCCGGTCGAGAAGGGATGCGGCCTCCCATCCGACCCTTCGTGAATTGCGGGACACGCTGCTGAGCGTCGGGAAGGTGTGCTCACACACCGCTTCGTTGTTGTCCATTCCCACGACAGCGATGTCGGCAGGGATACGCAACCCCACCTCCTGGCAGGCCTCGATCAGGAACTGGGCACGGTAGTCATGCGCGGCAAATATGCCCGTTGGCAGGGGAAGGGAGGCAAGCCACCTCGCCAGGCTGGCAATTCTACCGGCCCAGTTCTCATTGGACTCGTCTCGCGATGACCGCAGCAGCGACCTGCACTCGACGCCGGCTTCACGTGCCCTTTCGGTGAAGCCCAATTGGCGCTGGCCCGAATACCAGAGGTCGCGCCAGCCGAAGAATGCGAGGTTCCTCAACCCGCAGCTAAGCAGGTGGTCGGCCGCCAGGCGCCCGGCCTTGTAGTGGTTCACCATGACCCGCGGCACGCCGAAAGTCTTTGACGAGCCGCCCCCAAGGTTGACGACCGGAATCCTTATCCTACGCGCATAGCGCAGCTCATCCTCGTCATCCGAAATCACGATGATTGCGTCCCCTTTCCACCCCCGCATTGAGCGAAGCGAGAGCGCCGATTCTCCCGTGCCGTGCACCGAAGGCGGGCTGCTGAAAAGGTGCCAGCCCCCTTGCTCACGCGCGAATTGCCTGATCCCCTCTACGCAGAGCGCGATCCATGGGATGGAGGTCGGATAGAGGATCGCGACCTTTCTTGGGGCGGACTTGCGCATTCCTTTGTATTTTGGTGCGTCTCTCCTGTTCTGCGCAAATGGATTCCCCGAATCACCGCTTAGGACTGCGATGGACTTACACAGCGAAACGGAGTTCGTTTCCTAGAAAAAGAGGCGGGTCCTTTCGGACCCGCCTCGTCCTTGGGGATAGAAGCCGCTTACAGCGAGTAGCTGATCGCAAACTTGATGTTGAAGGGTGTTCCCGGCACCTGAACGTTCTCGCTTCGGACGGAGTAGATGTACTTCTTGTTCAGGAGGTTGTCTATCGTGATGGTGTACTTGATCTGCCGGCTGTACTTGTAGTTGATGGATGCGTCGACGAGGGTTCGCCCCGGGACGTATCCCCAGAACACCTGGTTGGGTCCATCGGTGACCGCGCGCTTGCTCTGGAAGTTCTCACCGATGCCGATCGAGACATTCTTCATGGGGCCGAACGCTCCGAAATCATACAGGGCATACAGGCTCTCCGTCTGCTCGGCCGTGTTATCAACCGGTATGGATCCGTACGCAACATGGCCCGTGCCCGGTTGCACGAAGAGTCCGTTGACTGCGGGCCCGAGGATCGACTTCGCACTGTAATTGGCGAATGAGGCTAGCAGGTATAGGCTCCTGTTCACCTTCCAGGTGAAGTCACCGTCGAAGCCCCGCGAGATGACACCCGGGATCAGTATGTTCGGATTGGCGGGATCAAGGGGGAACGAGGGCACTGTGTTGTTCTTCTGGTTGATGTCGAAGTACGAGATGTTCGCGGTGACGGCGTGATTCAGGAAGTCCATCTTGACGCCGACCTCGTGCTGCTCGCCGACCTTTGCGGGAAGCGCGACGTTCTTCGCCCCGTTGAAGGTGCCGACGCCGTTGGCGGCGAAATTCTGGTTGTACCCGGTGAAGAGGCTGATGCCAGGGAGGACCTTTATAACGGCGCCCCATTGGATCAGGTTCTTGTAGAGGGTGTACGGAACGAAGCTCGAAGCCGCCCCGGTGAGATAGTTGAAGTTAGATCCGAAGACCTTGGCCCTGTCTGCGCCGTAGGTCAGGATGAGCCGGTCGTCGAACAGCTTGAGCGTCTCCATGGCGTAGATGCGCTGGAACAGCGACTGCGTCTCGGTGTAGGCGCTCGGGATCGTGCTGGTCGTAATGATCGGCGTTGTGCCCGGGGCATAGGGGTACCACGGCGATGTGGTGTCGTGGCCGCTGTAGGTCACCGTGCGGTTGGGGGCGTCGCGGTCCTCCGCTCCCAAGAGGAACAGCTCACTGAAGTTCTTGGAGAAGTAGTTGAAGTTCAGGTCCGCCTGGAGGTCCCGGTAGATGTTGTGAGCGTCGTCATTGGTCACGGACCGCGGGATGGGCCCGCCCGTATAGGTCCCGGGCGCGACGGCCGCCGAGGCCCAGGTTCGGGATCCCTCGTTCCAAGGCGCGGTGATCGACTCGAACCGGTCCGCCCGGTCAAACGCGTTCATGCCGCGCACACTAAGGGCCAGGTAATCGTTGAAGCGCGTATTGAACGATCCCCACATGCGGCGCACATCATCGTGCCGCCAGTTGTAGGGTGCGTTTTCGTCCTGGGAGGTGTCGTAGGGCAGGTCGAACATCTTTCCGGTCCTGGGATCGACGGGGAGCCCGTTGTACGAAGGCCAGTTTGTCTGGACCAGCTCCGCCTTGAGTTCGAGTTTCGTGTCCTTGGAGAACTGATACGAGAGGGATGGCATCAGCGTGAAGCGATGCATGTACACGTTCTTGTAGTAGCCGTCGTAGTAGGATTCCCCCGCCACGATTCGGTACAGGAGCTTCTTGTCCTTGGTCAGTGGGCCGGTGGTGTCCAGGCCCAGGTGGTTGCCCTCGAAAAGCCCCGTCTGTATCGAGAAGGTGGTGTCCGGCGTCGCGAGGGGGCTCTTTGTGATCTTGTTCACGATGCCGCCCGGGCTGCCGTCTGCGGCGAGAAAGATCGTCGAGGGGCCCTTAATGATCTCGAAGCGGTCAAAGAGGATTGAGTCGACCGTCGATCCCTCCGTTGGCGCGAATCCGTCGTTGTAGTCGGCGTCCCCGGTGAAGCCGCGGATGTTCATGCGTCCAGGGGTCCAGTTGAGCGCCCCGTTCTGGCCGCCGCCGACATAGTCGAGCATGTCGCTCATCATCGTCGGGTTGATGGCCTGGAGGAATGAGTTGTTCAAAACCTTCACCGACTGCGAAAGCTCCGAGAGGTCGACGGCGATGCGGGTCGAACTCAGCGAAGACGTCCCAACGTAGTCACTATCTTTTTCGGATAGGATTTCGAACGCCGGAAGCTGGACAACCGACTCGACGGCTGCCGTCGGATTGGTGGTGGTTGCAGGTGCGACGGCCTGGGCGCGAGCCCTAGGCTGAGCCAAAAGCGTCGCCACGAGTGACATGGCAAGCAGTGCGCGTAGTTTGTGTAGTGTCATTTTAGGTTTGGGTTTACTCAGCAAGGGGATCGGTACGGACAGGGTAGTGTGCTGAAGTTCCTAACTAACTGAATCGGCAAGCATTACCTACCTGGGTATAAAGCAATTCTCTGTCACTTAAGTCCTGATTATCTGGGGTATGAAAGAGTATTAATGAAGGCGCCGTTTGCGCACAACTGAAGAAATGCGCAAACTTAGCAAAGAAATGCGCAACGGATGGCCAACGGATTCCGGCCTTTAGGCACACGTGTCCCAGTTGCGGGTGGGGGGGTAGAAGGGGTGATTCGGTCGCGTCGGGTGGCGCCAAATAACCATGGTCACGGGGAAGTGGGGGTGCCTTGCCGTAGGAACCTCCACGGGCACGGCAGGCAGGGGTTACCTAAATCATGCCGTCAATTTGGCGGAGAGGGAGGGATTCGAACCCTCGGTAGACTTTCGCCTACACATGATCTCCAATCGATGGTAATCGACTGGTTAAAGCTGTTGGGACTTCAGTTCTTACGGGGAGGGTTGGTGTGGTTCAGTGATCGCTCCGTTGGGTCTGATGAAATGGAGGACAGAGCAAACACGGTTGGTTTGGACAGCACCTCGAGTCGTCTTCAGACCACGTGATCACGAATCCACGTCGATCACCCGTCGTTCTTGGTCACATTGTCACTCAGCTCAATCTACGGACCGTTCCAATCAAAACCGCACATTGCCGAGTATATACTACAATCTGAGGTACAAAATCTCATCATCACGGAAATGGATGAAGGTGAGGGTAGGGGACTCGTCGATGTCGTACCCAGAAGATGCGAACGGTTAATGGCGTTTCTCCGATTGCGTCCAAATTGGAGAAAGACCAATTTGAGCCACCATGATGAACGACGAACCATCAATGTCGTTCGGACCCCTCAAGATATGGATCAAGGGTCGTCGGTATTCGGATGAGCACGACTATTTGGACGGAGATTGGTTGAACTCGACTGCGATGTGCGAGGGAAGTGGATTTAAGATAGTCGTGAATGGATCGCTTCTACACCTAACCGAACGAAATCAGTGGAAGTCAGAATTATAGCAGTTTCAGAAGACCCTGACCGAACGGGTCGATTTTCCAACGATGGAGCCAAACCTTGGGGTCGTAATTGAAAGTATCGGGCCGGTTAAGGTGCACGAGTCGATGGCAGCCTAAGCACGAGCGGGGCTACGTCACAGAATACGGCGGCCGATTTACTGCCAACGCGCAATCTTCGCCGTGCATGACGAGTAATCCTGAGCCAAGCGCAGTTTTGACGACGGTGGAGCGGACAAACTGCGCCGCGGGATTCCTGAAGGGAAGTGGCGCGCCATTGCCAACGCCGGCCCGGTGAGCCCTCACGGCCGTCTTGGTGGACTGCGGTGTCCGGAATGCCGTTCTTGGGATATCCGCCATTTGGGCCATTGAACTCACCGATCGCACTGACCTTGAAGGGATGGGACATACGGCCGGCGTTCGAGCAAGGATTTGATCGTACGAGGAATGATTCGACGAATCATATATCATCGGCTCATAGTCGCCGATTTCCCAGATGCAGGTCGTTGCGTCTGGGTCGTCTCAATGTCGGCGCCTCAACCGTGTGAAGATAACGTCGGACCCATCGGAAGCACGGCTATCCCTGCTTCGACGGGCGCTATCGCCCCTACGCTAGGCGGTGGGGGCCGTTATCGCCTTCTTGAAGCTGGAAGGGGCGCGGCATGCCTTTGGGTTCTATTTTTTCACAGCATCAATTGCTTCCCGATAGCCGGGTTGCCTGAGGTGCTGAAGCCCGTGCGGGCAGTCGGTGGATGGGGGTGGCTGGGTGTTGAAGTGTTCTTTGCGATCAGCGGTTGGTGTATTGCGGAACGAATCGCCAGGGGATTCCGAGTAAATGAGTCCGGCTTTCATTTCGCAATTGAGAGGTTACTGCGAATCTTCCCCACCTATTGGGCCGCGCTTGCTGTGTTGGTGGCGATTCGCTTGGCCGCTGTGCCCTTCAATTCGGCACATCTTTCCGGATGCACCCCAGAGGGTTGGCAGGGTTGGCTTGGCTCTATCTTATTACTGGACACGTACATGGGTCGTGGCTCATTTCTCGAAGTAAGTTGGACACTCGTTTATGAATTGGGGTTCTATCTCTGTGCGACAATTGCTCTGATGGCGGCAACGCGGCGTGTCGTAAAATTTAGGGTGCTTTTCATTCTCGGCTGCCTCATGTGCCTCTTCCCATGGACGGCGCATGGCGGGTCCGCTCCGTGGCGCGTTCTTGCGCTGTGGCCGGATTTCTTTGCGGGAATGGCGGCTTGGTGGGCCGCACGGCGCGGATCGCGGGCGAGTGGCTACGCGGTCCTTGTCGCTATGTTGGCTATTGCAACCATATGGCCCACCTACTGGGCGCTCGAGCGACTGACCGCTATAGGCACCGCCTGGATTCTTGCTCTCGCCTACACTTGGGACGATCGACTGGCGAAGATGCCGATAATGCGTCCGATGATCTGGGCCGGTGGCGTTTCATATTCTCTCTACCTGATACATGTGCCCCTGATGTCGCCGTTCTTTAATCTGGCTGAGCGCTGGATTCCCTACACGTCGGAATGGTTCACTGCGGTTTGGTCTCTTGCCATTGTCATGGCGCTGATCGGAGCGAAGTACCTAAACCAGCTTGTCGAGGCGCCGTTTGAGCTTTGGCGGAGGCGGGTGTTTTAGCAGAATGCGACTTGGCTAATTCAGGGGCGGGCCGCCGATTCACAATCTCCTAAATTCCGACACTCCAAGGTGAATGCGGCTCGCAGCAAGAAACTGTGAGAACAACACGTCACATCCTCTCTTTCTGGCGATGCGGTAAACCATTAAAATGGCGGAGAGGGAGGGATTCGAACCCTCGGTAGACTTTCGCCTACACATGATTTCCAATCATGCACATTCGACCACTCTGCCACCTCTCCTTAGAAATTATATGTCAACGAGATATGCCGTGGCGGTTCCGACCGTCCTCAGGCGCCATCCATTGCCGCCTAAGGCCGTTCAAGGACCTACAGGAACATCGTCGCAGCCCAACATGATGCGGCAACATCTCGCTGATGCAAACCCTACATGGAAAAGAACGAGTTACTGACGTAGGACCGGGTCGGTAGGGTTTCCCGCCCCAGACAAATCGGCGGGGGATTACGAGCGCAGAGTTGGCCAACCACATCAAGAATTATCTCTTTGGGAAGGAATCAGCCGAGATTGGACCTTGGGGGCCGCTATCCCTGGGACGCTTGTTCCCTGTCAGTAGGAGATGCCCTTCTCCACGATCTTGCCGATGAAATCGCGTTCGGACAAAGAACCCCCAACCGGGTCTGATCCTATGAATATTTCCCGCGCGGAGGCGGGAAAGAAGGAGGCGCTTCCTCTTAAGACCTCCCGGCCATCCATTGTTACCTCATATGATGAGTCGGTAGCCTCGGCGGAGCCCTTCAGGGCACCAAGACTGCCAGAATTCACGACGATTAGATGCGGGACGCGCGGATCAAACTCGATCGCCGGACTGGTTGAGCCTCGCGCGCCCCAGTGATCGAAACCGAAACGAAGGTGGGTGGGGTCCATGACAACGACGTAAAAGAAATCGGCGCGGCCGTTTGTTCCCGTTGTGAGGAGGGGTTGACCATGCCCAGTTCCGGCCGGAGAAAACAGAACTCGAAGATAGGCGGAGCCCGCCATCATTCCGCCGAGATCCGATAGAGGAATCCTCGGTTCTATCGCAATCGCGCCGGAGAATTTCTCCGATACGTACGAGCCGCCGAATGGATTGTAACCGACGAACCATGGCACTCCCCCGATAGACCAGGGCTTCCTGCCAGATTCGTAGACCACGCCATCGATGCCATCCACCGTCGCTCGAATTCGGTTGTTAACGCCGTCGATCGACAGGTTGAGAAAGAATTGCCCTCCGGCATCCCTGAACACCGGCCCTGTCTTCATTTCGAGCCCCCAGATGTCGGCGCCAATCTGTAAATCACCATTGGCGTGGGTGACAAGGCAGACAAGGTTGGCTGCCTCTTTTGCGCCGGTCGTCAGCAAGGGCTCGATTCTCCCTTCGACGAAGTGTCTCTCGGGCGTCACCTTCAGCCGTATCTCGAAGATATCGCCGCAAGATCCGGCCACCAGCCGCCAGTCCTTACCATCGAACCAAAGCGTTCCCGTATGCTGCGCATCTACGGCAACCGTGCCAGGTGGGCTCTTTGGCAGCGATTTCCAATCCGGCACGTTGATCAATGTTGGATCCAATGCGCGGCGCCCATGGTTCGCGGCATACAGGAAGCAACCGGCGATGATGGCGGCCAAGCCCAACCAGAACTGAATCTTCTTCGTCATTTCTTCCTGTAAAGGTAGAATCTCCCGTCGCGCCCCCTTAGCGCGTACTTGGAGGCGTCTGCTTGATAGGGTTCGTCGGCCAATATCCAGACCGGCTCAACGGTCTGCCGGTAGATCCAATAAAGGTCTCGGTAGCTGGCGTACCTGAAGAGGTAGGGGGACGCGGCGACCGGTTCGCCAGCGTGCCGTTCCCGTATATATATGGAGTACAAGGCGTCCGCTCGGGCACGGTCCTCAGGCGAATAATGCACCTTGGGGCTCATCCTGTACACCTCTCCGGCGTCGGGCACCGTGGAGAATTGGAGCCTGTAACCGTAGCCGACCCCGGTGGAGAGCGCAGCAAGGAGGATCACTGCCGCCACCCGCCCGCCGCTCCCTTTCTTCATGGCGAACTCAAATAGGGCCCAAGCCGTTGAGAACCCCAGGAGCAAGACGACTTGGAGAAACGCAAACGATCCGTAAATGCGCGGAGGCCACAGGGGATCGTCCTGCATGAGCCACGAGACCACCGTTAATGGCGCCCCCATGAGGACCAGGTGGGGTCGAAGAATAACAAGGCCGAAAGTGGCGGGAAGGACGAGCGAGCGCCAGCTTGCGACCTGGTATGACGAGAGCCAAGTGCCGAGGTTCGCAGATAGATAATCCAGCAACGTTGAAATCCCAGAAACCTCAGAATTGCCGAGGGGCTTGAGTCGGGCAAAACTCCCGGGTGAAAATCCCTTTGCGGGATTTAGCTTGAGGACGAAGAGTAACGCCGGCACCGCCGCCAAAGCGCAAAGCATCGAGGTCAAGGCCTGCCAGTTGACAGGGGATACGGGTCTCTCGCGCGAGCCGAAGGAACGCACCAGGTCCTCGGCGACAATCATTGCGCATGCTACCGCTACGATCAAGGGCGCATCCTCTTTGATGCTTATCACGGCGACAGTCATCAGCATGGTCCCAAGCCAGCTGCGTTTTAGGGCGAAGTAGACGAGCCAAAGCAACATTGGCGGCGCTAGCAGTTCGACGTGGAATCCGTACGGATCGTCCGCATAGAAATGAAATGAAAGCGGCGCGGCGAAAAGGACCATGGCAACTGTCCACGCGGCAGTCTTATGCACCCCGAGGAGTCGGAGTATCTTAAATCCCGCAACAAAGCCTGCGGCAGCAGACAAGCTCAGGGCCACGAGCAACCCCATCGGCCCTAGGGGGGCGACGAATACCGCAAGGAGCGGAAGAAAAAGGTACGTGTGCGTGCTGAGTACGTTTCCGAAATAATTATCATGGAGAAAGGGGCCCCCTAGCCATGACGTAGCCAACTGGGCGTCGCTATAAATGTCCGACGTCGTGCCGAGGCCGAAGTAGGCCCAAAGCTTGTAGGTCAGGATGAATGATCCCACAAGCAGGGCGCCCGCCAGTACAAGGATCTTGTCCCATTTGTCGGCTACGGACCGCGGGGCGGGGCTGGAGAGTAGCCGCGCCACCCATTCTCGGAGGGTGGGATTGATCCGCGCGATGTAATGCCAAGTGTCGCGCGATGACTGCGAGTGTAGGACGAGCAAGAACCCGACAGCCACGAGCATGGCCGAAATCGTATTTATCATTATGATCTGATTAGAGCTCCGAATGCGGGGAATGCCGGCTGGTAGAGCCCGGATCGAAGTTCCGGTCGTCTTGCGAAGAAGCCAACCGATTTGAAGGTCCCGGCAAAGCCCGAGTCAAGCGAGCTTCTCGACGAGACCGCGAAGCGAAGGCTCTGCGCCACAACGCTGTTGCGGTTGTTACAGGTCCGCCGCTTCATCGTGGATCCGATCCCATGAGCGTTTTCAGCCTAAGAACAGGTGCTACTGCCGCCTTCATCGCCCTGCGCCTGGTCGTCCACGCCGCCCCTTCGGGCGACGGCCGCCAGCTCATAAATATCGACCACGGCTGGCGATTCCTGGCGGCCGACGACTCCCATGGACAGGACCTGGCGATCGATGAAAAGGCATGGCAGCCCGTTGACCTTCCCCACACGTGGAACGGCCTCGACGGGCAGGATGGCGGCAACAACTACCGCCGCGGGGCGGGGTGGTACCGCCGCCACCTTGCGCTCGACCCGTCATTCAAGGGGAGGCGTCTCTATCTGCAGTTTGACGGCGCGAGCCTGATGGCCGACGTCTATGTGAACGGAGTCCATCTCGGCAACCATAAGGGAGGGTTTGCCCGGTTCCGGTTTGACGCCACGGATGCGCTGCACGCCGGGGCCGACAACCTGATCGCAGTCCGGGTGGACAACTCCGACCTCGGCTTTCCGCCCGCGGCGTCGGATTTCACGCTCTTCGGCGGGCTGTATCGGGACGCCTGGCTCCTGGCGACCGATCCGGTCCAGGTTTCGGCGATGGACCTCGCATCACCGGGGGTTTTCGTCGAGCAGCACGACGTGAGCGAGAGCTCGGCGCGGATCATTGTCCGGGCGGAACTCGAGAACCACAGCCCGGTCCCCCGCGAGGTCGACGTCCGCATCGCCGTCCTCGACTCGGCGGGCTCCGCGGTGACCGGCGCCGACGCAAGCTTCAGGGTGCACCTGGTGCCGAACGGCTCTGACGAGGTGGTGAAGCCGCTTGCGATGGCTCGCCCGCACCTTTGGAACGCGAGGGCCGACCCCTACCTGTATTCAGTTCGCGTCGAGCTGCGGCCTATGGCGGCGAACGGCGCCAAGGGGGGCCTTTCGGACGCGGTCGAGGAGCCGCTTGGATTGAGGTCCTTTGCGGTCGACCCGGACAGGGGCTTCCTCCTGAACGGGCGCTACCTGGACCTCCACGGGTTCAACCGGCACCAGGACTGGCCGGACAAGGGATGGGCCATCACCGACGAGGAGGAGAAGGTGGACTTCGATCTCATGATGGAATCGGGCGCGACGGCCGTGAGGGTGTCGCACTATCAGCAGTCGCAGTCCTGGTACGAGCGCTGCGACCGGGAGGGCCTTGTCGCCTGGGCCGAGATCCCGTCATGGCAGAAGGTCCTTGGCGACCCCTCCTACACCGAGAACGCCAAGCAGCAGCTTCGCGAGATGATCCGCCAGAATTTCAACCACCCGTCGATCTGCTTCTGGGGGGTGGGCAACGAGACCTACGGCCCGTACTCGGACCCCCTTGTGATCGCGCTCAATCCCGTGGTGCACGAGGAGGATCCCGGAAGGCTCTCCACCTATGCCTCCAACGGCGAGAACGCGGACCCGAAGAATTGGAGAACCGACGTCGTGGCCTTCAACCGGTACTTCGGCTGGTACAGCGGCAAGCTCGAGGATTTCGCTGCTTGGCTCGACAGGACGCGCGCCGACCACCCTGGGGGCCGCTTCGGGATGAGCGAATTCGGGGCGGGCGCCAGCATTTCCCAGCATGCCGAGAACGCCGCCGCCCCGGAACCCCGGGGACCCTTTCACCCGGAGGAGTACCAGAACCTTGTCCACGAGGCCTACTGGGAGGCGCTCAGGACCCGCCCGTACGTCTGGTGCAAGTTCATCTGGTGCCTCCACGACTTCGCATCGGACGGGCGGAATGAGGGCGACCATCCCGGCCGCAACGACAAGGGACTGGTGACCTACGACCGAAAGGTGAGGAAGGACGCATTCTATTACTACAAGGCCAACTGGAGCGCCGCGCCCGTCGTCCATGTTGCGAGCAGCAGGTTCACCGAGCGGACGAAGGCGGCGACCGAGGTCAAGGTCTACTCGAACGCCCCCGAGGTCTCGCTCCGGGTCAACGGGGCCGATCTTGGGGTGCAGACGGACCCTCGGGGGGAGCATGTATTCCGTTGGGCTGGCGTCACGTTATCCCCGGGGGAGAACCGGGTCTTGGCCATCGCGAAATTTGGGCCTTTATCGGTCGCGGATTCGTGTATCTGGGTCCTTAATTCGCGTTAATCGGCGCCTGAGAGAAAACCTTCTTGCGCGGCATTGTGGGGCCGGTACGGTGGGGTGGTTTTTGCCCAAATTCCTACATGGTCTCTGCCAACAACGAACTGACCTATGACAGCAAGATCGAGGGTGACGTCATCGTCACCCGAGCCGATGCGGTCATAAATTGGATTCGCAGCAATTCGATGTGGCCGATGCCGATGGGGCTGGCCTGCTGCGCCATCGAACTCATGGCGGTGGCCGCCAGCAGGTTCGACATTGCAAGGTTCGGCGCGGAGGTGATGCGGTTCTCCCCCAAGCAGTCGGACTGCATGATCGTCTCGGGGACCGTCACCTACAAGATGTCCTCGGCGGTGCGGCGCATCTACGACCAGATGGCCGAGCCCAAGTGGGTGATTGCCATGGGCGCCTGCGCGAGCACCGGGGGGATGTACCGCAGCTATGCGGTCCTCCAGGGTGTGGATCGGATCCTCCCCGTGGATGTCTATGTGAGCGGCTGCCCGCCCCGGCCGGAAGCGCTGCTCGACGCCTTGGTAAAGCTCCAGGAAAAGGTCAAGCGAGAGCGCTCCTTTAGCAAACTCAATACCGCCTGATGCCCAAAGCATTAGACGCCATTGCAGCGCTCAAGGGCCGGTGGGCCGGCGTGTCCGATCGCGCCAGCCTGGACCAGCCGGCGATCAACGTGCCTGCGCCGGACCTGCTGGCGGTTCTCGGGTCGCTCAAGGCCGACCACGGATTCGACATGCTCTCCGACATTTCCGGCGTCGACTGGGGGGTGGGGGCGAGCCCCCGCTTCACGGTCGTCTACCACGTCCTTTCGACGACGGGCCACGAGTACGTCCGGGTCGCGTCGGACTGCCCCGTGGACGCCTCCCCCGAGGTGCCGAGCGCCACCGCGATCTGGCGCGGGGCCGACTGGCACGAGCGCGAGGCCTTCGACATGTTCGGGATCCGCTTTGCGGGGCACCCGGACCTGCGCCGGATCCTGATGTGGGACGGATACCCGCATTTCCCGCTCAGGAAGGACTTTCCGCTGTCGGGCGTCGACACGGACCTGCCGGACTTGGAGGTGGTCGCCGAGACCAAGACGAACGCGATCGCCGCGCCGATGGCGGGCGGCCCGTTCGTGGCGGCCCCGGGCCAGATCAACATGACCGAGGCCGAGCCCCGGGCGAAGGACGAGAGCTGGAACGAGCGCCGCCCCAAACCCGGAGCCTGATCCCCAGGACCCCCATGCCCGTCGAACACTCATTTCCGGACTCGGCCTCAAGGGACCCAAAGGGGGAGTTTGAGACCGAGAAGATGTCCATCTCGATGGGGCCCTCGCATCCGTCGACACACGGCGTCCTCAGGCTTCAGCTCGAGCTCGACGGGGAGATCGTGACGAAGGCCGACCCCGTCGTGGGCTACCTTCACCGCGGCGACGAGAAGATCGCGGAGAACATGACCTATAACCAGTTCGTGCCCTACACGGACCGGCTGGACTACCTGGCGCCGCTCGCCAACAACATGGCCTACGCGATCGCCGTCGAGAAGCTCGCCAAGCTCGAGGTCCCCCCGAGGTGCCAGGCGATCCGCGTCATCACGGCGGAGATGGCCCGGATCTCGGCCCACATGATGGGCCTGGGGGCCTTCGGGATCGACGTGGGTGCGTGGACGGTCTTCCTGTACTCCTTCACGGAGCGCGAGAAGCTCTACAAGCTCTTCGAGGAGCTCACCGGGGCGCGGTTCACGACAAGCTATGCGCGCATCGGCGGCGTGGCGCGCGACCTGCCCGAGGGCTGGGCGGGCCGGGTGGACGCCTTCTGCGACCAGTTCCTGCCGCTGCTCGAGGAGATCCTGAGCCTCTTGACGCGCAACAAGATCTTCACGGACCGCACCCAGGGCATCGGCGTCATCTCCAAGGAGGACGCGGTCGCCTACGGCCTTACCGGGCCAAACCTTCGGGCAAGCGGCGTGCCGCTCGACCTGAGGAAGGACAAGCCCTACAGCGGCTACGAGCAGTACGACTTCGACGTGGCGGTCGGCTCGAAGGGGGACGCCTATGACCGCTACCTGGTCCGCGGGGAGGAGATGCGCCAGTCTGTCCGGATCATCAAGCAGGCGATCGCCAAGCTGCCCGGCGGAAAATGGTACGCCGAGGACGCCCGGCGGATCTTCGCCCCGCCCAAGGAGAAGGTGCTCACCTCGATGGAGGAGCTGATCCAGAACTTCATGATCGTCACCGAGGGACCGCAGATGCCCGCCGGCGAGGTCTACTTCGAGGCCGAGAACCCGAAGGGCGCGCTCGGCTTCTACATCGTCTCGAAGGGGGGCGGCGTCCCGTGGCGCCTGAAGATCCGGGCCCCGTCGTTTTGCAACCTCTCGATCCTGCCCAAGGTGTGCGTCGGGGCGATGGTGTCCGACGTGGTCTCCATCCTGGGCTCGTTCGACTTCGTGATGGGCGAGTGCGACCGATGATGAACCTTCGACCCGAAACCCTCAGGAAGATCGACGAGGTCGTCACCCACTACCCGGTGAAGCGCAGCGCGGCCCTGCCGATCCTGCACCTGGTGCAGGAGGACCAGGGCCTCGTCTCCAACGAGGCCGTCGAATGGATAGCCGCGAGGCTCGAGCTCCAGCCGATCAACGTCTACGAGCTCGTGACCTTCTACCCGATGTTCAGGCAGAAGCCGATCGGGCGCAGGCACATCAAGGTGTGCCGGACGCTTTCCTGCGCCATCATGGGGGGCTACCGCACGTGCTCGGAGTTCCAGAGGCAGTTCGGCACCGGCTTGGGGGAGGTTTCTTCCGACGGCGAGGTGACGGTCGAATTCGTCGAGTGCCTCGCCAGCTGCGGCACGGCGCCGGTCGTCATGATCGACGACGCGCTCCACGAGAAGGTGGATGTCGCGAAGGCCAGGGAGCTCTCCGAGAAGATCAAGGCCGAGGCCAAGTCGGCCGCGGGAACCCGCTAAACACGATGCCCGCACCCGAACAATTCCGGCTGGTGTTCAAGCACATCGACGAGGCCGGCTACACGAACGACCTGGCGTGCTACCTGCGCAACGGCGGGTACGAGGTCTTGAGGAAGTCCGTGCTGAGGAAGCCCGAGGAGCTGGTCGACGAGGTGAAGAAGTCGGGCCTGAGGGGAAGGGGTGGCGCGGGGTTCCCCTGCGGGGTGAAGTGGACGCTCCTTGACCGCAAGAGCGGCAAGCCGATCTACCTGATCGTGAACGCCGACGAGTCCGAGCCCGGGACGTTCAAGGACCGCTACATCATCCACAACGACCCCCACCAGCTGATCGAGGGGATCATGATCACTTGCTTCGCGAACAAGGTGGAGCGGGCGTACATCTACATCCGCGGGGAATTCCCGGAGGGCGCGCGGATTCTCGAGAAGGCGATCGCGGAGGCGCGGGCGGCCAATTTCGTCGGACCCAACATCCTGGGGAGCGGGTACGGCTGCGAGATCTACGTCCACCGTGGCGCGGGCGCCTACATATGCGGCGAGGAGACGGGCCTGATCGAGTCGCTCGAGGGCAAGAGGCCCTACCCGAGGATCAAGCCACCCTACTTCCCGGCCGTCCTGGGGCTCTACCAGTGCCCCACGATCGTCAACAACGTCGAGACGCTCTGCCACGTGAAGCACATCGCCGAGCGGGGGGGCGAGGCCTTCTCGAAGATCGGGACCCCGAACAACACCGGGACGCGCATCCTGTGCGTCTCGGGCCACGTGCAGCGCCCCGGCTACTACGAGTTCGAGGTCGGCAAGATCACCATGGGCCAGCTGCTCAACGAGGTGTGCGGCGGTCCGCTGCCGGGGCGCAAGTTCAAGGCCGTTATTCCCGGCGGATCGTCCGCGAAGGTGCTCAGGTTCGGCGAACGCTACAAGGGCAAGCGCAAGGTGGGCGCCGAGATGATCGACTATGACTGGGCGCTCGAGGACATCCCGATGGACTTCGATTCCCTGCAGATGATCGGCTCCATGGGAGGCTCGGGCGGGGTGATCGTGATGGACGACTCGGTCAGCATGGTCGAGGCGCTCGCCAACATCAACGCGTTCTACTCCCACGAGAGCTGCGGCCAGTGCACCCCATGCCGCGAGGGGTCCCTCTGGATGAAGAAGATCACCGGGCGCATGGTCCACGGCGATGCGAGGCCCGAGGACGGGGCGCTCCTGAAGAGCGTTGCGGACCAGATCGCCGGCAGGACGATCTGCGCATTCGGGGAGGCCTGCGCGTGGCCCACCCAGAGTTTCATCGCCAAGTTCGGCGACGAGTTCAAGGCGTACCCCGAGGCCAAGAAGGCCCCGCGTGCGGACGGCGTCCCCGAACTCGTCTAGGCCGCCCCCTCAAAAGAACCCTCTCAAGCAGTCCGATGATACAGCCCGCCAAACCCGACCTGATCACCGTCAACATCGACGGCAAGGAGATCGCCGTCCCGAAGGGCACGAACATCATCGAGGCCGCGCGGCGCGTCGGCGTGGACGTGCCCCACTACTGCTACCACTCCAAGCTTTCGGTCGTGGGCAACTGCCGCATGTGCCTCGTCGAGATGGGAATGCCTGCCGTCGATCCCGCGACCAAGGCGCCCGTCATCGACCCGGCGTCGGGCAAGCAGCGGATCAACTGGGGGCCCCGCCCGGCGATCGCATGCGCGACGAGCGCCTCGCCCGGCCTGCACATCCGCACGACGACCCCGATCGTCAAGGAGTGCCGCGAGGGCGTGATGGAATTCCTGCTTATCAACCATCCGCTGGACTGCCCGATCTGCGACCAGGCGGGCGAGTGCAAGCTCCAGGAGCAGTCGATCGGGTATGGCCGGGGATACTCGCGCTACATCGAGGACAAGAACGTGAAGCCCAAGCGGACCGTCCTCGGGCCGAGGGTGATGCTCGACGACGAGCGCTGCATCCTGTGCTCGCGCTGCATCCGGTTCTCGAAGGAGATCGCAAAGGACGATGTCCTCGGCTTCACGGACCGCGGCAGCTACAGCACCCTCACGTGCTTCCCCGGGCGCAAGCTGGAGAACAATTACTCCCTGAACACCGTGGACATTTGCCCGGTGGGGGCCCTGACGAGCACGGACTTCCGGTTCAAGATGCGGGTCTGGTTCCTGAAGCAGACGAACAGCATCGACACGGAGTCGAGCGTCGGCGCAAACACGGTTGTCTGGTCGCGCGAGGGGGTAGTCTACCGGATCACCCCGAGGGAGAACGACGCCGTGAACGACACGTGGATGGCGGACAGCGGGCGCGCCCTCTACAAGCGGATTCGGGAGGGCGGCAGGCTTGAGTCGATCAGGGCCTTAGGCTCCGAGACGACGCTCGACGCGGCCGTCGAGGCCGCGGCGCGGCTCATGGCCGCGGGCGGCGTGGCCGTGGTCGGCTCGGGCCGCAGCACGGTCGAGGAGCAGTTCCTGTCCCGCAAGCTCGCGGAGGCCGCCAGGGCCAAGGCATGGCTCGTTTCCCGGGTGGGGGAGGGCGACAAGATCCTCGTCTCGGCGGACCGAAACCCGAATGTGCGCGGTGCCCTCGTCACGGGGCTCATCTCGGCCCTGCCGTCGGCGAGGCTCGACGCCCTGGCTGGCGAGATCGACTCGGGCGCCGTGAAGACGGTCGTCAGCGTGGGGGAGGACCTCTCGGCCGCCGGCCTTACCGCGGAGCAGCTTCGCAAGGTTTCCATCGTGTACCTCGGGACCCACTCCAACCCGACGAGCGCCGCGGCCAAGGTCGTCATCGCGACCCTCACCGAGTTCGAGAAGCACGGGACGTTCATCAACCAGCAGTTCAGGATCCAGAGGTTCGCCAAGGCCGTCCCCGGGGTCGCCGGGGCCACCGACGACCTCCAGGCCCTATCCAGGCTCGTAGCCGCCGCGGGCGGGCCCGCCCTTGGCGCTGACGTCGGCTCCCTGTGGCCGGCGATCTCATCGGAGGTGCCTGCGCTCGGGACCATGAGCTACGCCAGCCTGCCGGACACGGGCCTCCTGGTCGACGGGACCCCCTGGGCCGGGCTGCCCTTCATCGAGGGGCCGACGCTCCATTTCCAGCCTGCGCAAAAGGAGGCGGCCCATGTCTGAGTTCTTCTTCGGCCTTCCGGTGGTCGTCCAGGGCGTCATCAAGGGACTGGCGGTCATCCTGTTCATATTCCCGGTGGCGGCCGCCTGCTCCATGGCTGAGCGCAAGGTCTCCGCGTGGATCCAGCGCCGGCCCGGACCGAACCGGACGATCCCGCCCATGCTGGTCGGGATCCCGGGGATGGGGGTCCTCCAGAGGCTCGGCCTCTTCCAGCTCGCCGCGGACGGGGGAAAATTCTTCTTCAAGGAGGAGCCCCTCCCGAACCACGTCCACAAGTTCTACTTCGTCCTGGCGCCCTTCATCGCGATGATCCCGGCGTTTACGACTGTGACGGTCGTCCCGTTCGGCGCCTACCTGGACCCCGCCGGCAAGGTCATGCCGCTCATGCTGGCGAACGTGGATGTAGGCATGCTTGCGATCTTCGCCGTCGCCTCCCTCGGGGTCTACTCGCTCATCCTGGCGGGCTGGGCGTCGAACTCGAAATACCCGTTTCTTGGAGGGGTCCGCGCCTCCGCGCAGCTGATCTCCTACGAGTTGTCCATGACGCTCTCGGTGCTCCCCGTGTTTCTCTGGGTGAATGAGCCCGGCTCGACGGGCTCGCTCAGCCTGGCGCGCGTCGTGGAGTTCCAGAGCCACGCGGGGTTCTGGGGAGGGACTTGGTTCCTCTTCACGATGCCCCTCTCGGCGCTGATCTTCATGGTGGCGCTCTTCGCGGAGACCAACCGCCAGCCCTTCGACATGCCCGAGTCGGAGGCCGACCTCGTCGGCGGATTCCACACCGAGTACGGCGCATTCAAGTGGTCGCTCTTCTTCGTCGCGGAATACGCCAACATGATCGTCGGCTCGTCCGTCTTCGCGCTCCTCTTCCTGGGCGGCTGGAATCCCCTGCCGTGGATTCCCCTCTCGTCCCTGCTCGGGGGCCTCCAGCACCTGACCGGCTCGGCGCTTTGGCTGCATCCGCTCGTCGCGGGCGTACTCTCGACCTGCATCTTCGTGGGGAAGGTTCTCATCACGATATTCGTCTTCATGTGGGTGCGCTGGACGGTCCCGCGCTTCCGCTACGACCAGGTGATGAGGATCGGCTGGAAGATCCTCCTGCCTCTCTCCATAGCCAACCTGGTCGCGTACACGGTTGGAATCTACTTCCTCCAGGGATAGACACATCGCCATGGCCGTCATTCAAGTACAACGAAAACCCCTGACGCTGGCAGAGCGCACGTACCTGCCGCAGATCTTCGGGGGACTCATGACGACCATTAAGTACTTCTTTCGCCCTGCGGAGACGCTTCAGTACCCCGAGCAGCGGCCGGCGATCCCGCCGGGATACCGCGGTGTCCCCACGCTGGTCATGGATCCCAACGGGCGCGAGAAATGCGTCTCCTGCCAGCTCTGCGAGTTCGTGTGCCCGCCGAAGGCGATCCGGATCACTCCCGGCACGGTCGCCGAGGGCAAGGGCATCGACAACGTCGAGAAGGCCCCTCAGGCCTTCGACATCGACATGCTCAGGTGCATCTACTGCGGGCTGTGCGAGGAGGTGTGCCCCGAGGAGGCCATCTTCCTGCAGAACCAGTACTCGATGTCGGGCTACAGCCGGGCCGAGATGGTGAACCACAAGGACCGGCTCTACGAGCTTGGCGGGACGCTCCCCGACAAGCATTTCAAGTGGGAGGTCAAGAAGGCCGCCGAGCAGGGAGCAGGCGCTCACCACTAAAGGGAACCACGATGGAACACATCGCATTCACCAGCCTCTCGGTCTTCACGCTTGCGTGCGCTTTGGGCGTCGTCCTCAGCAAGAACGCCGTGAACGGCGCCATGTGCCTGCTGCTCTGCCTTGCCGGGATCGCGGGCCTCTTCGTCCAGCTCCACGCCTACCTCCTGGCGTTCGTGTTGGTGCTGGTCTACGCGGGCGCGGTGGTCGCCCTCTTCCTCTTCATCATCATGCTTCTGGACATGCAGGGAGGCCCGGTCCGCAGCTTCCGGGGGCTCAACGTCTTCGCAGGGTTGGTCACGGGAGCCCTTCTCATCACGGGCCTCAATCTGCTGGCCGTGCGCGGGAGGTTCGGCGTCGGGCCGCCGCTCGGCCACTCGGTCGGCTCGTCCCTGAAGCTCTACTCCTACCAGCTCTTCACCACCTACCTCCTGCCGGTGCAGGTGATGGGTTTCCTGCTCCTGATCGCCATGCTTGGCGTGATCGTCCTGAGCAGGCGCGCCCCAAAGGCGGAGGGCCAGCAATGACACCCTCCCTCGACTCCTACGTGATGCTGAGCGCGGCGCTCTTCGCGATCGGATTCCTCGGCGTCCTCGTTCGGCGCAACACGCTCGTGATCTACATGTGCCTCGAGCTCATGCTCGTGGCGGCCACCCTGGCGCTCGTGGCGTTCTCGCGCTTCAACGGGACCGAGGACGGGGATGTCTTTGTGTTCTTCATCCTCACCGTGGCCGCAGCGGAGGTCGCTGTCGGCCTGGCGATCATCGTCGCGCTCTTCCGCGCCCGCCAGACCGTCCGCGTGGACCAGCTGGACTCGTTGAAGCACTGATTCCCCGGAAATGACCCCCTTACAAACCGCACTCTGGGTCCTCCTTGCGCCGCTGGCCTCCGCGGTGGTCATTGCGCTCCTTCTCAGGACGAAGGGGACCGCGGCCTCCGCGGTCTCGGTCGCCGCCGCCGCATTTGCCGCGATCGGCGGCCTCTGGCTTGCGTTCGGCGGCGCACGCTTCGCGCAGTCCAAGGAATGGTTTCGCTTCGGGTCGTTCGCGGTCGAGTTCGGCTTCAAGTTCGACGACCTGGCGGCGCTGATGCTGAGCATCGTCGGGGTCGTTGGGCTTTGCGTCCACGTGTTCTCGCTCGGGTACATGCGCGACGACGCCGCGAAGGGCCGGTATTTCGGGGGCCTCTCTATCTTCATGTTCTCGATGATCGGCATCGTGCTTGCCGACAACCTGTTCATGATGTTCATGTTCTGGGAGCTGGTCGGGTTCAGCTCCTATTTCCTCATCAACCACTGGTACGACCGGCAGTCCGCCGCCGACGCCTCGAAGAAGGCGTTCATCGTCAACCGCGTGGGCGACTTCGGCTTCGTGCTGGGGATCATCCTGTGCTACTGGAGGAATGGCACCGTCAACCTGACGGAGCTCGGCGCGGGCCACGCCCTTGTCTACAGCCGCCTGGTCCCGCTCCTCCTCTTCTGCGGCGCCGTCGGCAAGTCGGCGCAGCTTCCGCTCCAGGTCTGGCTGCCCGACGCCATGGAGGGCCCGACCCCGGTCTCCGCGCTGATCCACGCCGCGACGATGGTCGCGGCGGGCATCTACATGCTCTGCAGGATCAACGGACTCATGGTGCCCTCCGCGACGACCGTGATCGCCTGGGTGGGTACCCTGACCGCGCTCTATTCCGCCCTGTGCGCGATCACCCACAGGGACATCAAGAAGGTGCTCGCTTACTCCACGCTCTCGCAGCTCGGCTACATGGTGGCCGCGTTCGGGCTCGGCTCGGTGAGCGCCTCGATGTTCCACCTGACGACCCACGCCTTCTTCAAGGCGCTCCTGTTCCTCGGCTCCGGATCCGTGATCCTGGGATGCCACCATGAGCAGGACATCTTCAGGATGGGCGGTCTAAGGACCAGGATGCCGGTCACCTTCTGGACCTTCACCGTGGCGGTGGCGGCCATCGTCGGCCTGCCGGGGCTGGCGGGCTTCTTCTCGAAGGACGCCATCCTCGTCCTCGCCTATGAGAACAACCGCGCGGTGTTCGCCGTGCTCGCCCTGACGGCCGTCCTGACCGCGTTCTACATGCTGCGCCTGTGGAAGATCGTATTCCTGGGCTCCCCCAGGAGCGAGGCTGCGGCGCATGCGCACGAGAGCGGCATCGCGCTCACGGCACCGCTCGTGGTCCTCGGGGCGCTCTCGGTTGTCGGCGGGTACACGGGCGTGTACGGGGGCGCGTTCAACGGCGTGTTCTCGGGGATCCCCGAGGCCGTGGGGGCAACGCATGTCGTCGTCCTCATCACGAGCCTCTTTGTCCTGGTGGTCGGCGCGGGTGCCTCGCTTGCTTTCTACTCGACCGACGGCAGCGATGCGCTCGAGCAGGGTTCACCCGCCACGTTCGGGTTCCTCTCGGCGCTCAGGGGCTCGTTTGACGCCGCCTATGAATACTACGTCGCCAAGGTCCAGCAGCGGGCGGCGATGGCGCTCAACTTCATCGACATCGTCGGGCTGGCGGGCGCCGTCGTCCGGGGGCTGGCGGGCGTGGTCGAGATGCTTGGCTTCGGGGTGCGGGCGCTCCACACGGGACGCCTCAACCACTATGTCTACTGGTTCCTGGGGGGCGTGGTCGTTCTTTGGGCCTTCGCCGCAGGCATCCTCTGATTCCCCGCGATGAGCACCCTTTCCCTTGATCCTCTCCTTCTCTCGGTCGCCGCGCCGCTCTCCGTCGCGGTGGCGATCGCCGCCGGCGTGCCCAAGCGGGTGGTGGTCAAGCTCGCCTATGCGGGGTTCGCGGTCCCCGCGCTCGTGGCCCTCTACCTCTGGTGGGGCTTCGGGGCCGCGGCGAAGGAGGCCCATGGCTATGCGTTCCTCTCCAGCTATCCGACGGGACTCGGGGCCTACGGGATATCGCTAAAGCTCGGGCTAAACGGCATCTCGCTCCCGCTCTTCGTCCTGGCGGGAGTCGTGGGCCTGGCCGCGGGCCTCTACGCCCTGCAATCGACCGCGGAGCGGATGAAGACGTACCTTCTGCTGTTGCTCGTCATGCAGGCCGGATTGATGGGCATGTTCGCCAGCGTGGACGTCTTCTTCTACTATTTCTTCCACGAGCTGGCGCTGATCCCCACGTTCATCATGGTGGGGATCTGGGGCGGAAGGGACCGCAGCTACGCCGCGATGACGATGACGATCTATCTTACGATCGGCGCGATGCTTTCGCTCTTCGGGCTCATCGCGATCTACGTCAAGAGCGGCGCAACGAGCTTCGACCTGATGGCGCTGCGGGACACCCTTGCCTCGAGGCCGCTGGGAGAGGTGACCCAGAAGCACATCTTCGGGCTTCTCCTTTTCGGGTTCGGGATCCTTGTCTCGCTCTGGCCCTTCCACTCGTGGGCGCCCCTCGGCTATGGCGCTGCGCCGAGCTCCGCGGCGATGCTCCACGCGGGCGTCCTCAAGAAGTTCGGGCTCTACGGCCTGGTGCAGATCGCCCTGCCGCTCCTGCCGTTCGGCGCCCTGAGCTGGAGCCACAACCTCGCCGTCCTTGCGGGTGTCGGCAACGTGGTGGTCATAGGTCTTGTCACCATGGCCCAGCGCGACCTGAAGCAGATGGTCGGCTACAGCTCGGTGATGCACATGGGCTATGCGTTCCTGGGGATCGCGGTCGGCTCGGTGCTCGGGGTCGGCGGCGTGGTCATGCTCATGGTGGCCCACGGCCTCTCGGTGGCGCTCCTCTTCCTGCTGACGACAAGCATCTACCACCGCACGAACACCTTTGACCTGTTCCAGATGGGCGGACTCGCGCAGAAGGCTCCCGTGCTCGCGGCGCTGTTCGTGACGGCGACATTTGCCAGCGTCGGCCTCCCCGGTTTCGCAAATTTCTGGGGCGAGCTGCCGATCTTCTTCGCGCTCTGGGGATTCTCGCACGGGCTCACCCTCGTGGCACTCTCGGGGACCGTCATCTCTGCCGTCTACGGCCTGCGCGCGGCCGCCCGCGTCTTCTTCGGCCCGCAGACCGAGGCCTTCGCCCGGTTCGCCGCCCACAAGCCCACGACCGACATCACCTGGGGCGAGAAGCTGCCTGCGCTTCTCCTGATCGCGGCGCTCCTCTTTGTCGGCGTCTGGCCGAGGTCGCTCTCAACCGGGGTCAACCAGGCGCTAAACGGCGAGCCCGCGCCCGTTGTCGCAAGCCGATAGGACCACCCGAAACGCCGCCCCCAAATGGACTTTTCCGCTCTAAGAGAACTTGCCGCCGGGAACTCGTGGTGGGCCATCTGGCCTGAGCTCTCCCTCGGCTGCCTTGCTCTTTTGCTGCTGGTCCTGGAGACGGTCCTCCCCAGGCGGGCCCACGGTCGGATTCCCATGGTCTCCATCCTGGGGCAGCTCGCGATCCTTGCGGCGCTTCTTCCGAACCTTCGCATTCCCGCCCACGAGACCTTCAACGGCCTCCTGGCAGAGTCGTCCCTGGGGCAGCTGATGAGGGCCTTCTTCCTGGTCTCTTCGATCCTTGTCTCGATCCTTGGGCGGGCGAGCCTGCCCGGCCGCGACGTCCCGAGGGTGGAGTTCCACCACATCGTGCTGGTCGTGGCGGCGGCGATGATGCTGCTCGTGCAGAGCCGCAACTTCGTGATGCTCTTCGTGGCGCTGGAGACGGTCACGGTAGGGCTCTACATCCTAGTCAGCTACTACCGCTCGAACCCGAAAACGCTCGAGGCGGGGCTTAAGTACCTGGTGATGGGCGCCCTCAGCTCGGCGCTGCTGCTGTTTGGCATCGTGCTCCTCTACGGTGTCGCCGGGAGCCCGGGCATGGCCGGAAGGACGGGCTCGGCGATGGGCTATGCGGGGCTCGCCTCATTCCTGGCGGCCAATCCCCACAATTTCGTGGCGGCCGCCGGCATCGTTCTCGTCCTCTCCGGCGTGGCGTTCAAGATAGGCGCCTTCCCGTTTCAGATATGGGTCCCGGACGTCTACCAGGGGGCGCCGACGCCGGTCACGGCCTTCCTGGCGGTTGCCTCAAAGGCCGCCGGCTTCATCGTCCTGCTGGTCCTCGTGACCCAGGTCTTCCCGCCCTACAGCTGGCTTGTGGGGCCGGTCCTCGCATGCATGGCCGCTGCCACCATCCTCTTCGGCAACCTTGCGGCGCTTAAGCAGAATAACGTCAAGAGGCTGATCGGGCTTTCCGGGGTGTCGCATGCGGGGTTCATCCTTTTGGCAGTGGATTCGGCGGGTGGCGCTCCGGGCGCTGTGGGCGCGGTCTACTTCTACCTCATCGCGTACCTGATCGCCTCGTTTGCCGTGTTCGGCGTCATGACCGTGCTCGCGGGACCCGATGACACCCAACAGGAGCTGGCGGACTACGCGGGCCTCGCGAAGAAGAGCCCGTTCCTTGCGGGCGTCCTCGCCTGCGGCCTCGGCTCGCTGGCCGGGATACCGCCGTTCGCGGGTTTCATGGGCAAGCTCTTCGTCTTCACCGCCGCGTTCCGGGCCGGGCATTACGGCCTGCTCGCCATCGCCATCGCGGGCGTGGTCATCTCGATCTACTATTACTTCGGGTGGATCCGCGCGGCGTATTTCAGCGATGAGGCCCCGATTTCGACGGCGACGGAGGGCCGCGTTGCGGGTGGGGGGTTGACCCTTCGCGTGGCGCTGGCCGTGCTGGCGGCCGCCTCCATCATCCTCGGATTCTACCAGGGCCCCCTAGGCGGCCTGCTCTCCCGATAGGAAAGGCCGGGCTTGGAGGCGCGGCCCCGCCTGAGAAGGTTGGGGAAGGGTGGCCTAGCGCCAGTGTCCCTCGCGCCAGACCCATAGGCCGCCGCGTCGGTCCCAGTGTCCGGCCTCCCAGCCGGCTCCGGGGTGAAAATGGGGGTGGCGGTCGTAGTGCCCGCGCACCCAGACCCAGCCCCCGCTCCAGTGCCAGTGGCCGCCGATCCAGATGAATTCAGGCCCCGGCGAGAGCGGCACGGACTCGACGATGGGGGCGGGCGGCGGCTCCGAGGCGACGACCTCCACCGGCTCTCCGGGGCGCGGCAACGGAACGGCCTGCACGGAATAGTGGCCCTCGATCCACACCCAGCCGTTCCCGCGGGCGACCCATTGGCCGGGGATCCACACGCTGCCCGTCTGGGCCACACGATCCCAATGCCCGCCGAACCATTCCCAGCGCTCGTGGCGCCAGGCCCAGTGTCCGCGGATCCAGATGTAGCCCGGGCCGGGGCTCATGGGGACCACTTCGATCCGCTCCTGGGGGGGCTGACTGCGAACGACGACCTCGGGGCCGCCAATGTTGATGCCGATATCGACGCCCGCGCGTGCCGCAAGGGGGACGCCCAGAGCGAGTGCCAACAGTGAGAATTGGGTGAGTTTCATGGAAGTCGGGCTCCTATGCCCTTCAACGAATTAGACGCCGGATCCGGGAAAAAGTTACGGTGCCGATCCTGCGCCCGGGCGCTCCCATTGCCAAGGCTGGAGAGAATCTGGGCGGCTCCGGCGTTTCCAGTTTGTTTCCCCAGCGAAATGCTGCCTGATTTGGCCCCAATTATGAAGGTTACCGGGCTTGCGTTAGTTCCACCCCCCAGCGCCGCGGATCTGCCGAAGGTCACTCCCGAGCTGCTGGCGTCGGTCCTGGCCCGCTATTCCCGCAGCACCGAGGGCATCTCGGCGATCCTGGCCAAGGTCGATGTCGCAGACCCCGACGCCTCCATTGACCGGATATTGAAGTTTGTGGACTACGGCCACGCGTCGATCGGCGGCCTGACGGGCGGCCTTGCGGTGGCTCTGGACGGCGTGTCGATGTGGCTTGCCTATAAGATCTTTGAAATCGCGCAGATGGCCGACGGCCAGGAGTCGAGCACCCGCTACATCACGATGGACCCGCAGAACATTCCCGGCGCAGAGGAACTGGGGATCCCTGGGGACCTGGCCGAGCGCTGGCGAGGCATCCTTGCCCGCTCGTTTGCCGCGTATAACTCCGAGTACGCTCGGCTCGATGCGCTCTCGATCGCGGAGCCCGGGAGGATCCGGTTCCCGAAGGAGGCAAAGCCCGCCGTGGTCGCTAGGATCCGCAAGAACTACGCGCTCGACCGCGCCCGATATTTCATCCCGCTCGCGACGAAGACCAACGTCGGGCTCGTGCAGACGTCGCGGATGTGGGCCCTCACGGTCAAGCAGCTGGACTCGCTCCCCAATCCCGAGGCCCGCGCCGCCGCGGCACTCATCCGGGCGGAACTGCTGAAGCAGTCCCCGAGGCTTATGAGGCACAGCTCCGCGGAGCGCTCGTTCGAGGAGCAGGCCCGCCAGGAGCTTGCGGCCTCGCTGAGGATAGGCCTCGAATGCCTGAGCGCGGAGCGCCTTGACGACAAGGTCTGGGTCAAGGTCGACCGCTCCGCGCCGCCGTGGTTCCCCCAGTGGCAGGCCGTCCCGGAGGCCCTGCGCCACCGCAGCAACCGCTATGGGCAGCAGGGGGAGGCGACGCGAAGGATGAGGGTGACCTTTGCCTGGAACAACATGGCGCTCGCCGAGCTTCGAGACCTCAACCGGCATAGGACCGGCAACCGGTACACGCCGCTCGTTCAGGCCGGGTTCTACCTTCCCCCGGAGATCGATCGCGCGGGCCATATGGCACTTCTCAATGACCAGTTGGACCTTACGCGCGAGCTGATGGCGCGCGGCTCCTCATCCTACGTATATTCCCTGCTTCTCGGGGCCCAGACCCCGTTCGAGCATGGGACCCATGCCGACAAGTTCATCTACGAGGCCGAGCTGCGAACCGGAATGGGTGCCCATTTCAGGTATGCCGAGCATCTCAGCATGGCGCTGCGCGAGTTTCTGGCGCAGGTCCCGGAGGCCCGCGAATGGGTTGTCGAGGGGACGGCCGAGCCCGAATAGAGGATGGCCAGAGCCCATGCCCAATATATAGTTGCTGCATTCGGCTGGCAAAGCCACGAATACACAGGCACCGCATGAATCCGCCAGCGCAATCCCCACAAGCGAGTCGCTGAAGCAAGGCAGAAGCGCATGTTCCGAATCCTCCAGTTCAATATGCAGTTCGGCATGGGATGGAATTCTGCGAATCCGGACAACGCCCCCGTGGACATCGAGGCGACCATTGCGGAGATAAAGAAGCACAACCCCGACATCGTCCTTTTGCAGGAGGTGGAGCACGCGCGCCCCGGCGGGGTGCAGACCGAGCCCCCGCCGAATTACACCCGCCTTAAGGAGGCCCTCTCCGGGTACGACAGCTATTTCTCGTACCCGAAGGCCGATCCGAGGGAGCTGCCGTTCGGGATCGGGCTGGCGATCTTCTCCCGCACGCCGCTCATCGAGCAGTTCCGCATCGACGTGCCGTCGCCCGCCATCGAGTTCGAATTCGGCGGCAAGAAGACGACCCCGACGGACCGGCTTATGATCGGGGCCAGGACCTTGGTCAACGGCAGGGAGGTCCAGGTCTTCAACGTGCACCTGCTTGCGTTCTTCATGCTCGGCTCGAGCAGCACCATGTTCCCGTGGCAGCGGGACCTTGTCGCCGACCGGCTGGCGTCGTCCGACATCCCGACGATCCTTGGAGGGGACTTCAACGTGAGCCAGCACGCCTCGCTCGTTGAGCAGTTTGCGGAGTTTGGCTACGCCACCGTGCAGTACAAGGTGCCCACCTGGCACCGGCGGCCGTTCGTGCTGGACCACATCTTCTACAACTCGGGCCTGAGGTGCGTCGGGCACGCCGTCGAGAACTCGATGGTCTCGGACCACCTCCCCGTCCACGCCGACTTCGATTTCGGGTTCTAAGGGCCGGCCGTCAGGTCCTGCCCGCACGCACGCGATCCTTCTCGGCCTCCCGCTCCTCCTCGAGCCGGGCCTTCTCGTTTGAAATCTGCTTCTTGATCTTTCCGACCTCCTCCTCGTTCTGCGCGGCCAGGGCCTGCTCGAGGTGCTGCTTCAGGAAGATCTCCCGCTCGGCGACCTTGGCCTTGTAGAGCTTGTCGATGTCCGCGAGCTTCCTGCGCTGCTCGGCGGTGAGGGGGCCGGATGTCGAGGGGTCCGATTTGGACAGGCGCTCCATGGCCAGTTCGTAGGCGCTTTTCATGTTGGACGGCCAGAATCCCTCACAATGGCGAGAATGGCAACAAAATGGCTTCTCATCGGGTGGGATTGGGCGGAGATTGGCCCGGCGCCGACGCCTTCATGAACACCGAGGACCAGAGCGAGCTATTCAGTGAGCCGGATGCTGCGCAAGGCGCCGCGGCCGCCGACGACTCCGCGCGGCCCCTGGCAGTTCGCATGCGCCCGCGCTCGCTCGCCGAGGTCGTGGGGCAGAACCACATCCTTGGGCCCGGCAGCCTGCTTGCCCGGCTTGTGGCGCAGAACAGGTTCGGCTCCCTCCTTTTCTACGGGCCCCCGGGAACGGGCAAGACGAGCATCGCCGAGGCGATCGCCCGGCAGACGCGCAGCCGCTTCGTCAGGGTGAACGCCGTCATGTCCAACGTTGCCGAACTGCGCGACGTCCTCGGGGCCGCCAGGCGGATGCCAAACGCCCGCACGATCCTATTCATCGACGAGCTTCACCGGTTCAACAAGACGCAACAGGACCTGCTCCTGCCCGATGTGGAGCAGGGCGTGGTCCGGCTGATCGGAGCGACGACCCACAATCCGGGATTTTACGTCAATCCCCCGCTCCTTTCGCGCAGCCACCTTTTCCGGCTGGAGCCCCTGACGACGCAGGCGGTTTCAGGCGTCCTTGCGATGGCGCTCGGCGACAAGGAGCGGGGCCTTGGCGGCCTTGGCGTGACGGCCTCACCCCGGGTCCTGGACGCGCTCGCGGTCTTCTGCGACGGCGACCTCAGGCGCGCCCTGAACGCGCTCGAGGTCATAGCCCTCGGCAAGGGGGGGCCGTCCGAGATCGCGGACGACGACCTGGCCCTGTTCGCCCGCGAGCGGCGCATCCGCTATGACGCCGACGAGGACGAGCACTACGACACGATTTCGGCCTTCATCAAGAGCTGCCGCGGGTCGGATCCGGACGCCGCGATGTACTGGCTCGCAAAGATGCTCGCCGGGGGGGAGGACCCCCGGTTCGTGGCGCGCAGGCTCGTCATCCTGGCGAGCGAGGACATCGGACTTGCCGACCCGAACGCGCTTCCGCTCGCGGTGGCGGCCCACCACGCGGTTGAATTCGTGGGCCTGCCCGAGGCCGAGCTCACGTTGGCGCACGCGACCCTCTACATCGCCACCGCGCCCAAGAGCAATTCAGCCACGCTTGCCCTGGGCGAGGCCAAGCGGACCCTAAGCGAGGAGCCCGTCCAGTCGGTGCCGGCGTACCTGCGGGACAAGGGAGGCCAGGCGAGCAAGAGGATGGGACAGGGGAAGGGCTACGCGTATGCGCACGACTTCCCCGAGGCCATCTCGGGACAAGCGTATCTCGAGAAACCCCTTAGGCTGTACTCCCCGAAGGCGTCGGGTGCGGAATCCGCGATTGCCGAGAGGCTTGCGCGCTGGCGCGACCTGCGGTCCCGGGCGGGGAACGAACTTGCCGCCCGAGGGTCGAAATCCCTAGAATCCCAGGAATGAAACGCGTCGCGCTTCTTGCGTTTGCCGGCTGCCTTCTCTCCGCCTTGTTTGCGGCTGCGCCGATGGCCGCGGCGACGACCCCTGATAAGGACAAGGAGGGCACCGTCTCGGGCATCCCGATCGAGCGCGCCCAAGGTGGCTGGCTTGGGCTGGAGCTCAAGGGTGGCACCTTCCAGATCACCTTCTACGACGCCAAGAAGAAGCCCGTCGCGGCCGACAGGTCCTCCGCGGTGCTGCTCTGGCAGGTGCACTACCAGCCGAACCCCGAGAGGACCCAGCTTCTGCCCAGCGGCAACCCGGCGGTCTTCACCTCGCCTTACCCGGTCAAGCCGCCTCACGCCTTCAAGCTGCATATCACGCTCCTGACAGACGGAAGCCCGGACGTGGAGTCGTACGTCGTTGATTTCAGCGAATAGCGAGGCCCTGCGGCTTTGGCCCTGAATTGACAGGGGGCGCATGCGGACTGATTTTGTCCGGATGCCTTCGTCGCAGCCATATCCCTTCGACTCCGTGGAGTCTGCCGTGGCCGACATCGCGGCCGGAAGGATGGTCATCGTGACCGACGACGAGCGCCGCGAGAACGAGGGCGACCTCATCATGGCGGCCTCCCGGGTGACCGACGAGGCCGTAGGGCTCATGATCCGACACTGCAGCGGCATCGTCTGCGTGGCGACGACGGGGGACGTGCTGCAAAGGCTGGGGCTCGCCCCGATGGTGGCCGAGAACAAGGACAAGCACCGCACCGACTTCGCCGTGAGCGTGGATGCCGCGGCCGGGGTCACGACCGGGATCAGCGCTTCGGACAGGGCCCGGACGATCCGCATCATCGGGGACCCGAATGCTCGTCCTGAGAACCTTGCCCGCCCGGGGCATGTCTTCCCCCTTCGCGCCAGGCCGGGCGGCGTGCTCGAGCGCCCCGGCCACACCGAGGCCGCGGTCGACCTGGCCGTCCTTGCGGGCCTGCACCCGAGCGGCGTCCTGTGCGAATTGATGAACGACGACGGCACGGTGGCGCGCATGGACTCCATCGTTAAGTTCAAGAACACGTTCGGCCTGCGCATGATTTCGATAGCCGACTTGGTCAGGTACCGTGCGAAATCATGTTGCGGATTGCCGGCCCACGGTTCTCCTCTCGACGTTCCATGAGTGGCGATTCACCCGTTCCGGAGGCCCTGAATGCATCCGGCTTCAAAATTGCGATAGCTGCCGCGCGCTTCAACGAGCAGCTGGTCGACTCCCTGCTACAGCGTGTCCGCGCAAGGCTTTCGACTGCAGGGGTTAAGGAAAAGAACGTGGCGGTCGTGAGGGTGCCGGGCTCAAACGAGCTCCCGGTGGCGGCGCGCATGCTGGTCGACAGGAAGGCCCCGGATGCCGTCATCGCGCTGGGGGTCATCGTGCGCGGCGGCACGATCCACTATGAGCTTATTGCAAATGCAACGACACAAGGGCTCCAGGACGTGGCGCTCGACTCGAGGGTGCCCGTGATCAACGGCGTCGTGGTGGCTGAGAACGCCGCCCAGGCCAGGGCGCGTTGCCGGGGTCGGATCGACCGGGGCGCCGAATTCGCCGACGCCGCGGTGTCAATGGCAGCGCTCAGGAGGAGCCTTTCACGATGAGCAAGGCCCAATACGCCCAACGGCACGACGGGCGCGTGGCCGCCCTCCAATACCTGTATGCCTGGAGCATCAACCCCCCCGACAATCCGGTCGACGACCTCAGGATATTCTTCGAGAGCCAGGAGCAGCCGCGGGACCACTACGCGTTCGGCGAGGAGCTGATAGACGGCGTGATCAAGAACCAGGCGGCGATCGACGCCCAGATCAAGGTCCTGGCCCAGAACTGGGAATTCGAGCGCATCGCGAAGATCGACCTCGCGATCCTGCGCATCGCGATGTTCGAGATGCTTCACCGCAGGGACATCCCGCCGGTCGTCTCGATTAACGAGGCCATCGACATCTCAAAGCAGTTCTCAAACGCGGACTCCAAGCGCTTCATCAACGGAATCCTCGACCGGCTCAAGGACCAACTGGGCCGGGACTCCCGCAAGGCGTCGGTTTAGCGCGGGGCCGACACCAGCGGACCGTGATTTCGCTCTTTAAGAAGTTCCGGGAGGGCCTCGCAAAGACTGTCTCGGCGATCTCGTCGAAGACCCACGGCCTCTTCGGCGGGCGCTCGATAGACGCGTCCTCGCTCGGCTCGCTTGAGGAGGCGCTCTATTCCGCCGACTTCGGGGTCGAGACCACCGCCGAGATCCTGGGGGAGATCAAGACCGCGGCCCGCAAGGACAAGGGGCTTGAGGGCAGGCAGGCCGCGGCGATCGGCGCGGAGGTGCTCAGGCGCGCCCTGGCGGGCTCCGAAGGCCAAGTCACCAAGGCGGAGAAGGCGCCCACCGTGATCGTCCTCATAGGGGTGAACGGTTCCGGCAAGACGACGACGGCGGCCAAGCTCGCGTGGCGCCTGAAGCAGGAGGGCGGGTCCGTCCTCCTGGCCGCCTGCGACACATTCCGGGCGGCCGCGATTGAGCAGCTCCAGTCCTGGGCGACACGGCTCGATCTGGAGCTCGTCTCCAACAAGGCAGGCGCGGACCCCGCCGCCGTGGCGTTTGACGCCGTGCAGGCGGCGCGGAGCAGGGGCCGGGACTGGGTCATCATCGACACGGCGGGGCGCCTGCACACCAAGGACAACCTCATGGTCGAGCTCTCGAAGATCCGGCGCGTGGTGGCGAAGATCGACCCCAAGGCTCCGCACCATTCCTGGCTCGTCGTGGACGGCTCGCTCGGGGGAAACTCGATCGAGCAGGCGAGGGCTTTCCACAAGAGCTTCGGCCTCACCGGGCTGATCGTCACGAAGCTCGACGGCACAAGCCGGGGCGGGGCGATCGTCGGCATCTGGCGCGAGCTGAAGCTGCCGATACTCTTCGTCGGGCTGGGCGAGGCTCCCGAGGACCTGCAGCCCTTCAGTGCCGAGAACTACGCCGCCGCCGTGTTCGGAGTCGATCGCGCCGCGACGGGCGCCTAGCGCCTCTGTTCGCGGCGCCGAAGGAGGGTCGCCGTTAGGATCAGCGCGAACGAAAGGGCGAGGAGGAGCGCCGCAAACGCATGGGCCCTCGAATAGTCGAGGTTCTGGACCTCGTCGTAGAGGGCGATGCTCGCGACCCTCGTGACCCCCGGGATCGACCCGCCGATCATCAGGACGACGCCGAACTCGCCCAGCGTATGCGCGAACCCGAGCGTGAGCCCGGCGGCTATCCCCCTTGAGGCGAGTGGAAGGTGAACCCGCGTCCAGACGTGCCAGGGTGGGGCGCCGTGCGCCGCGCAGGCGTCGAGCTGCTCCTGGGGCACGCTCCTGAGGGCGGCCTGGAAGGGCTGGACGGCGAAGGGTAGGGAGTAGATCACCGAGCCGATCACGAGCCCGGTGAACGTGAAGGCAAGCGAGTGCCCGGTGAGGGCCACCCACCAACTCCCGGGGGGGTGGGCCGGGGAGAAGCCGATCAGCAGGTAGAAGCCGATGACGGTCGGCGGAAGGACGATGGGGAGCGCCACGAGCGTCTCGATGACCGGGGCCGCGCGGTTTCGGGAGGTGTTGAGCCAGTGGGCCAGGGGAAGGCCGACGACCGCGAGGATCACGGTGGTGACGGCGGCCAGCTCGATCGTGAGGCCGAGCGACTGCCAGAGGGGCCACGGAAGCCCGAAAAGGGCGGCTAGGGTCATGCCTCGCACCGTAGCGTGTAGACTATTCCCTTTTCCGAGCCGATCGCGAGGAGCTTGTCGTCGGGCGACCAGGCAAGGCTCGTGGCGGCCGCGGGCATCTTCACCGTCGCCCTCAAGGGTTGGCGGCGCTCGGGGCTCCACAGCATGACGGCGCCGTCCTGGGAGGCCGTGGCAAGAAGCCCATGGCCCACCTGGAACGCGGCGGCGCACACCGGCGCATCGTGGGGAAGCATGGCGGGCTCCCGGCCCTCGGGGCCCGCGCCCGAGCAGTCCCAGATGCAGGCGTCCTGGCTGCCGCTCGTGGCGAGCCAGCGGCTCGAGCAGTCAAACGAGAGGTGGCGCACCTTGGTCTCGTACCCGCTCATCTGCAGCTCCACGTCGCTTTCGGGCATCCACAGGTGGACGCTCGGGTCCTGGTTGCCGGAGACAAGCCACCGGGCGTCCGGCGACCAGACCAGGGCGTGGATCCCATTCCCATAGGGGAACTCCTTCTGTACCACGCCGTCGTCGGCGTCCCAGAGGCACACGCCGCCGAAGTACGCGACGGCGGCACATCCGCCGCCAGGGTGCCATGCAAGCGCGGTGATCGTTTTTGGCGCGTCCTTGAACTGGTGGCGCACGGAAAGGTCCGCATTGAGGAAGACGAACTTCCGTCCGGCCGTGGCCGCGAGGACGGGGGCCCCGGTCCCGGGTCGCCAGGCAAGATGCTCGACCCACGACGATCCCAGGGCGGCCGTTGCGACGTGCTGGCCGGCGGCGCCGTCCCACACCTTGACGGATCCGTCCTGGCCTCCGCTTGCAAGGACTGAGGTTCCCCTCTGCCAGGCGATCGCGTTTGTGCCGCCCTCGTGGCCGGGCAGCTCATGGACCTTGGCCCCTCCGGCCGAGGCAAAGAGGGTTAGCGGGCCCGAGGCGGATGCGGCGGCGAGCAAGGCTCCGTCATGCGACCAGGCCAGGTCGATCACGTAGTCGTCGAGCTGCCCCGACCAGTGCTTGGTCAGCTGCATGGGCCCTTCACGGCGAAAGGCAGCCCCTGAATGCCTCGGTGAGCTCGGCCCGCTTGAGGTTCTTGCCGATGAAGACCAGGGTGTTCAGGCGGGGGTCGGCGCCCCACTCGCGGTCGAACTTGGCGTCGAAGAGCATGTGGATGCCCTGGAAGACGAGCCTTTTGCTCGCGCCCTTGACGCTTAAGACCCCCTTCATGCGGTAGATGTCGTTTCCCTTGGTGCGCAGGAGCGCGCTTATCCAATCGTTGAGCCGCTTCCCGTCGAGCTCGCCCGCCTGCTGGATCCCCACCGAGGTCACGTCCTCGTTGTGCTCGTGCGCCGCATGGTAGTCGGCCTGCCAGGCGGGTTTCACCAGCTTTCCCCCCGCATGGATGTGGAGGGGGTCCTCTCCGCACCCCTCGAATACGAGGTAGAGGCCGGCAGTGTCGACCTTCAGTCGGAAGGAGCCGTTGCCCTCCTCAAGGAGCAGCCTGCTAAAGGGGGCCCCGGGGACGATGGTGTCGCCTGCCTTGAGGCGGGTCTCCCAGTCCGAGAACACACCCACGGCCGAGTCCCTCACCGCGCTGATCGCTTCCTCCGACAGGGAGGCGACGGGCAGGACGGCGACGTCCAGCTCGTTCTCGTTCCCGTGGTGGTGATGGTGTTCGTGGTCATGCCCGTGCTCATGGTCGTGATCATGGTCCTCCCCGTGGCCTATCATCAGGTCGTGGGTTCCTGCGGGAAGGGGGTATGCCCCGGCCCATTCGAACGGGTATTCGGGCTCAAGGAACTTGGGGTCGAGCTCCGTCGCCCGGTCCAGGTTGAAGCCCCCCACGTTCAGGACGCGGTCCAGGGGGATGTCGCAATTGAGTGTCCTATGGATCGACGCGACGGCGTTTATCCCGCGGATCCGCCCCTCGAGCGCGGTCAAGTCGGCAGGCGTGACGAGGTCCGTCTTGTTGAGGAGGACCACGTCGGCGAATGCCAGCTGCTTCACAGACTCGTCGTTTGAGTCGAGGTGGGGGCCGACGTGCTTCGCATCGACGACTGTCACGATGGCGTCCAGCCGGAAGTTGCGCCGCATCTCGTCGTCGGTGAAGAACGTCTGCGCGACCGGCGCGGGATTGGCCAGGCCCGTCGTCTCGATGAGGATGCCGTCCAGGCGGTCCTTGCGCTTGAGCAGCCTGCCGAGTATCCGGATCAAATCCCCGCGCACCGAGCAGCAGATGCACCCGTTGTTCATCTCGAAGAGCTCCTCGTCGCTCTGGATCACAAGCTGGTTGTCCACCCCCACCTCGCCGAACTCATTCTCGATCACGGCCAGCTTCCGCCCATGCTGCTCGGTGAGGATGCGGTTCAAAAGCGTCGTCTTGCCCGAGCCTAGGAAGCCGGTGAGGACGGTGACGGGTATCGGGTTGATTTCCATGCGGGGGGCGTGAGCCGCATAAAAAAGAACGCCATTGCGCCGCGCCGTCAACCGGCGACGCTCCCGCACTCCGCTAGGGCGTCAGGACCTCGTCGTCGCCCGTCCAGAGTCTGCGGTCCGGGCCGGCGGAGCGGATCTCCATCTTCTCCCCGGAGAGCTGGTGGAAGAAATAGGGTGTGCCCCAGCGGTCGCACAGCTCCCCCTTAGAGTCGATTGCGGGGCAATCCGCCGGAATGAATGCGAATTCCAGGCTGTTGCGCCCCGTGAGGGCGGCGGTGATCTCGCGGTTCTCGCCGACAGGGTTCCCGACGCGCAGGGCCCCCCGGTAGGCGTTGAAAACACCGTCCAGGGCGCGCAGGTCCGAGTGCACGTCGCCGTCGCGCGCGACGAGCGGGTCAGCGAGGCGGGAGCGCTCTTCCAGAGCGCCGGTTGGGGCCGCGGCGCCCGTGGCCCTTGCCTGCGATGCAGCCCTCTCGGCCCTGCCCTCCACGGCGGAGAAAGCCCGGCCGAGCGGCGCCACCTGGGGGTGGAGGGCCAATAGGAGGAGCACAACACCCAGGGTCAGTGCCGAGCCGAAAAGGCCGATCTTGAAGCGTTGCGTGGCCATGGACGGTCCCTAGCCCATGAAACCCAGGTTGGGAGCGGCGAAGCGGCCTATGTTGGGGAGGACGGTCGCCAGGTTCGTGGCGCTGACTCCGAACCAGGTGGCGAGCGTGGCCGAGTACTCGTCAACGCTCGTCGTGGGGATCCACCGGCCCCTCCCCGTGTCCTGCGGCCCGCCCAGTTCAAGGAGCGGCACCTGGCCGTAGATGTCCCCGCCGCGGACGGCTCCGCCCATGACCAGGTGGTGGGATCCCCACCCGTGGTCGGAACCTGCGGTGCCGTCATTCGTCCCGTTTGTGTTGAAGGTCCGGCTGAAATCGGAGGCCGTGAAGGTCGTGACCTGGTCCTGGACGCCGAGTTCGGTCGACGCCGCGGAGAATGCGTTCAGGGACTGGCTGAGCTGGGAGAAGAGCGTGGCGTGGGCGCCGAGCTGGTCGGAATGCAGGTCGAAGCCCCCAAGGCTTGCGAAGAACACCTGGCGGCTCAGTCCTAACTGCGGCGCCACGGAGATCATCCGCGCGATCATCTGCATCTGGGTGCCGATGCTCGTCGCAGGGAAGGGGGTCGCGAGCTTGGGCGCGGAGGCGAGCACCGAGTTGAGAAACTGGCTGTCCGCGACCGCGTTGGAGGTGATCCCCCCGAATGCGGCCTCGAAGAGGTTCTGCTCCTGCAGGTTTAGTATGCTCTGCTGGGCGGCGTAGCGCGTCGTGGCGAGGGCGGAGCCGCTCGTTCCGGATAGCACGACGGCACCGGAAGGGCTCACGGCGAACTGCGCCACGTTCTTGCCCACCTGGAAGGAGTTCTGCCCGGCGACGCTCACCGACATCGAGATCTTGGGGTTCGAATTCAGGGCGTTTACGATGTCGGCAAGGCGGCCGCCCCAGCCGGTCGTGAACGGCTGGTCGGGCACGCTGCTCTGCCACTGGACCTGCTGGTTGGCGTGCGAAAAGAGCTGGGGCGGGAGGGCGACCGTGCCGGCGTTGTATTGGGCAAGGGTCACCGGCTGGACCAAGGTCCCCGTGTTCGCTAGGATGGCCAGGCGGCCCTGGCCGAAGATCTGCTGGACCTCGACGAGCGAGGGGTGGAGCCCCCAGGAACGTCCGTCACTGTAGGCCTTCGGAGTGATCGGCAGGAGGGTGGACTGGGGAAGCGCGAGCACGGTCCGGTCCGCGGAGTAGAGCGAGTAGCCCGCAGTGTCGATGGGGACCAGAAGGTTGTTCGAGTCATTTCCGCCGTAGAGGAAGAGGCAGACGAGCGCCTTGTAGTCGGAAGGCGTGGCGTCGGCGGCGAGCGCCCCGATCACCCTTAGCTGGGCCAGGGCCGATAGCATTCCGGTGGCGCCTACGGCGGCGCACGCCCTGCCAATGAAGCGCCGCCGTGAGAGGTCTTGGTGTGGGTTCATCGTTGGATTGCTGCGTCGGGGGACGTGGCGGCGAGGTAGAGGGCGGCCTGGGCCAGGGCCGCCGGTGTGGCCGAGGAGGGGGCTGCCTTAAGGGCCGACTCGATCTCCTGCTGGGTCTGCGAGCCCATCCCGCCGGCGCAAAGCAGCTGGTTAAGGGTCGCCACCATGGCCGTGGGGTTTGCGGCGTTCGCGGTCAGCGAGGAAAGGTCCAGGACGACCGTCGCGGCCGCCGGAGGCGTGGCCGTGTAGATTGCGGAGTAGATGGAGTTCGGCACGCTGATCGCCGTGCTCGCCGTCGTGATCTCGAACTCCGGGGCCAGGAGCCCGGCGCCCGCGAGCGTGCCCTCCTGGACGTAGCCCGGGTCGAAGAAGTTGAACACCGTGGGGGAGCGCAGCGCGGCCTCCTGGAGGCTCGTCTGCGGGTTGAAGATCGGGAAGCGGCCTTCCTGGGACGACGCCCCAAAGGCGCGGTAGAGGGCCGTCATCCTTAGGAGCGGCTCCTTCAGCTTCCCGTACCCCGGGTCGGCAGCCACGGTCAGGGAGCGGGCCTCGTAGTCGAGCAGGATCGCCTTGACCACGGCCGCGAGGTTGCCCCTCGCCCCAGTCCCGTCGTTGGCGAACACCTGCGCCACCCGATAGACATAGGCGGGGCTGGGGTTGCTGGTCACGAGGCGCTGGATCAACTGCGCGCAGATGAAGGGCCCCGTGTTCGGGTGGTTGAAGAGGGTATCGAGTTCCATCTTCAGGTCCGTCGCGCCGTCCTGTTTCGCCGGGATCACAACCCCGTTGACGACCACCTTCTGCGACTCGTCATGATAGGTGGGATACACCATCATGGCGTCGTCGAAATCGGCCGCGGCGCCGTAGTAGCTGGGGTTGGTGGCGGTCGAGTAGTAGCCCCAGCCCGTGAACACGTTGGCGGTCTGCACGATCTCAGCCTGGTTGTAAGTCGGGATGGGCAGTCCGCTTGAGTTGAGCAGAAGCGTGCCGTCGGGCTGGAGTTCATTGAGCCCGATCGTGAAGAGCTGCTGCACCTCCCGCGCGTAGTTCTCGTCCGCGCTTGTTCCCTTCGCCGGATTCGCCTTCGCGTTGTGGATCATGTTGAGGTAATTCCCCATCACGGGGCTCACCGTCACGTCCTGCAGGAGTTGCCTGAAGTTCCCGAACGCGTCCTTCGCGAGCATGTCGTAGTAGCTTGCGAGGCCGTCGGGCTGGTTCTGGAGCTGGGATGCCACGTCGGACACGACGAAGATCTCGCTGAGGGCGAAGGCCACCCTCTGGCGGAGCTGGTCGGGCGCCGTGAGTGACTCCAGCCACCACTCCGCCTGGCGGTTATTGTTTGTAACGGGATTCTGGCCCGTGTTGGGATAGGCCGCGGCGTCCGCGTCCGTGGCCGCGCGGTGGGAAGTCGGCGGCAGCGCCATCTGGGAAGCGATCCAGCCGGCATAGCCCTGAGACTTGAGGGCGGTGATGGCGGCCGCCGTCGGGCCAAAGGTCGCCTGGGTGAGCAGGCGCGGGGCGTCGGCGTCCGAGACCGAGCTGAGGTCGATCGAGGGCGGGGCAGGGGGCGCGCTGAAGGTCTGGGAGCCCGCGGCGCCTATGAACTGCCCTCCCAATTCGCCGCCCGGATTGCTGGCGGTGTCGATCTCGACGTAGAGGTTGCCGGAAAGGAGCGCCGCAACCACCTGGAGCGACGAAAAGTTTCCCGCGGGCGCCGGGGTCCATGGCATACTGGCCACCTGCCCGTCTGGGAGCGTCAGGACGTAGGTCCCGTTGTTCGTGTCGCCGCCGATGGCCAGGTGCGCGACGACCTCGCCGGAGGTGAGGTTGCTAAAGGAGAGGCTCACGCTCGCGAGCGATCCGTCGGAACTCAGGAGAATGGTCGCGATCCCCGAGCCCGTCGATCCGGCCGCGCCCGCCGTGGGGCGAACGTTGGAAATATAGAGGGTCGGGGCCAGCTTTTGGATGGTCACCGTGGCGGCGCCGGCCGAACCCACCGTGTAGCCGCTGCCGGCGACCAGGGTGAGGGTCACCGTGCATGTCGACGCCGGCGCCAGGCTCGGACTCGGCGAGACCGTGATGGCGGCCGAGCTGACGTATGCCGGGATCGTCACCGAACCGGGAAGGCTAAGGTAATCGGTGCCGTTGACGGCGGTGCCGCCCGCCGCGTAGCTGACCGTAATCGGGCCGCTCAAATCGCCCGAGCGGGTGAGCGTGAGGGTTCCCGGGTCGCCGCCGCTGGTGTCGGCGGTGGCATGGGTGGCGGCGATCGTCACGCTGTCTGGGCCCGGCGGAGCCGCCGGCGTGATGTCGTACACCTCTACGAGACCCACCCCCGTCGAGGCGCCGACTCCGCTTACGAGGATCGTGTACGAACCCGGGCCGACGCTGACGACGGTGGCCGAGTCGAGGCTTCCCGCGGCGAACGGAAAAGCGCCGGCAGCCGTAAAGGCCCCGCCCATGGTCGCCCCGTCGGGCGCGTTGCCGACGGGCGTGCCCCAGTTGTCATTGCTGGCGATCGTGGAATTGGAGCTGTTCTCGATCGAGAGCGCGGGGTCGGGGAGCGCGCCCGGCACCCCGAGGGAGGCCAGGGCGGGGCCCGCGGCCCGGACGAGGAGCGTGCGCGTCCCGGACCCGGGGCCTATGTAGACGCCGGGGATCATGATGTTAGGCCCAGTTCCGACGAGGCCCCGGGTTGAGAGGTTGACAAGTCGGCCGGAGGTCGGGGACGCGCCCACCTCGTAGACCTCGAGGAGCACGACACCCGTGGCGCCGCCGGATCCGGCGACCTGGGCCGTGTAGGCGCCAGGAGGCAGGGTGGCAACGAGCGCCGAGTCGGCGCTTCCCGTCGCCAGGGCAAACGCCCCCGCTGAGGCCATGATCGCGGCCGTGGCGTTTCCGCTGCCCCATCCCTGGTTTGACTGGATCAGGTTGCCGCCGGAGTCGTAGAGCGAGAGGACCGGGGTGGCGAGGGTGCCGGCGACGCCAAGGGGCGCCAGTCCCGGGCCGACCGCCCGAACCAGGACCGTCTCGGGCGTGCCCTGGCCGACGACAAGTCCCGCGATCATGATGTCCGCTCCGGTGCCGACCTGGCCTCGCGTGGAGAGGTTGGAGAGCCTGGGGAGGTCGGCCCTTGCGTCCGAGGCGCCGAACGCCATCGCTAGGGCGAGGCCGAAACACGATAGGCACAGTCGGGGGCGCGGCACGTGTGCGTACATGGGGCCATTGACGCCCCGGGCCAATAAAAGTAACCGCTAACCGCGCCGATTAACCAAATATTGCCGAATTCCGGACCCGGGAGGGCCGGGAGGTCGCCCCTTAGCGGACGGTACGCAGCTGCACGCTGTCGACAAACCTGTCCCCCACGAGGATGTCGGTAGCGACAATCAGCTTGTCCCCGACGTTCACGAGGTTGAGGTCGCGCAGATATTCGAGGGCCTTCTCGATTGTGGCCTCCGGATCGGCCGCGAACGTCATCAGGTAGGGCTCCACCGACCGCAGTATCCTGAGCTGGCGGAACGTCTCGGCGTAGGGCGTGAAGGCGAGGATTCGCGAGTGGACCGGGCGCAGCGCCGCAAGGCCCGCCGCGACGAACCCCTGCCTCGTGAACGTGACGATCTTCGAGTTGGGGAGCCCGTCGGCGAGGACGACCGCGGAATGCAGGACCTTCATCTTCTCGGAGGTGAAGACCGATATGTTGCGCCCCTCGGGGCTCTCCTCCTGCTCGATCCTCCTGGCGATCTTGTCGAGCATATGGACGCATTCGAGGGGGTAGCTGCCGACCGTGGTCTCGCCCGAGAGCATCACGCAGTCCGAGAGCTCGTACACGGCATTCGCGACATCGGTGATCTCCGCCCGGGTCGGCACGGGCTGCGAGATCATCGACTCAAGCATGTGCGTCGCGATGATCACGGGCTTGCCCTCCGCGATGCACGTGTTGACGGCGCGCCGCTGGATGACGGGCAGGTCCTCGAACGGGCACTCGATCCCCAGGTCGCCCCTGGCGACCATCAGGGCGTCGCAGGCGCGGACGATCTCGTTGAGGTTCGTGATCGCGGACTGGTCCTCGATCTTCGCGATGATGCGCGCGCGCGACTTCTTCTCGGCGAGGAAGTCCCTCAGGAGCTTGATGTCCGCGGCCTCGCGCACGAACGACATCGCGACGAAGTCGATTCCCTCCTCGATCCCGACGGCCGCGTCCACGCGGTCCTTCTCGGTGAACGCGGGAAGGTTGACCTTGACGCCGGGCAGGTTGAGGTGGCGCCGCGACTTGAGCTGCCCGGGAACCAGGACGCGGCACCGGATGTGGGCGTCCTTCTTGGAAAGCACCTTTAGCCTGATGAGACCGCTGTCGACGAGCACCGTGTCGCCCACCTTGATGTCGCTCAAAAGGTCCTTGTAATTGACGTCGACCGAGCGGATCTCCTCGGAGTTCTCGCGGGCGGCGCCCGGTCTCACCGTGAAGTCGAAGATCTCTCCGGGCTTGAGCTCGATCGGCGCCGCCAGGTCGCCCGTGCGGATCTCTGGGCCCTTTATGTCCATCATGATGGCCACGTCCCGTCCCGTCTTCGCGCTGACGGCCCTTATCTTGCGAATGGTGGCGCGTGTCCAGTCGAGCGACGCATGGGCCATGTTGAGGCGGATAACGTCGGCGCCGGCCGAGATCAGTTTGCCGAGCATTTCCTCGCTTTCGGTCGCGGGGCCGAGAGTGAATACGATCTTGGTGCGGCGGAACGGCATGGATTGGAGTCGGGGGATCTTAGGAAAGTTCGTAGAACGGCGTCCCCGCACCGTGCTCAACTATTGAAAACTCGCAATGGATCAATGAGCGCAGGGAAAGGAGGGCCTCCTCCACCGCGTCCCTCGAGTTGCAGTCCCTCGACATGTGGGCCAGGTAGACCCGGCGCCAGCGCGGGCTGGCGACGCTCGAGAGCAGCTCGCTCATCCGCTCGTTGGAAAGGTGCCCGTGGCGGCCGCCGATGCGGCGCTTCAGGTTCCAGGAGCGCTTGGGGTCGGCCTCGAGCATGCGGTGGCAGTGGTTGGCCTCGACGACCACGACGTCGGACTCGCGAATGCGGTCGCGGACGACCTGCGGGGCGTGGCCCAGGTCGGTGACCCAGGCCAGGGTCCTGCGCGGCGAGAACAGGTCGCTGTCGATGCCGCTCGTGAACCGGAATCCCACCGGATCCTGCGCGTCGTGGGGGATGGAGAAGCTCTCGATGTCGAGGTCCCGGAACTGGAACAGGCTGCCGGTCGCGAAGATCTTCCACTCGGGGCTCCAGGTCAGCGTCTTCTGGATGGCCCTCGCGGTGGCCGCGTTGGCGAAGAACTTCAGGTGGGGGTACCTCTTGAGGCTCTCGATGCCGGACGAGTGGTCCCCGTGCTCGTGGGTCACGAAGACCGCGTCGATTCGCTCGATCGACTCCCCTAGGGGCAACAGGAGGGCGGCAAGCTTTCGCGCGGAGAACCCGGCGTCCAGGAGTATCCTGGACCCCTCCGTCACGATCAGGGCGCTGTTGCCCGAGCTGCCGCTTCCCAATATGCAAAATCTCATCGCTTTTGGACAGTTTCACCGGCCGCCCAAGGTCAGCGCAACGGTAATTCCCTCCGCAGGTTGACCCGGCTTGGAATTGTGTTAAATCTACCCCCTCATGCCGGCTCCCAAGGAAAGACCCAAGCAGGGGGAGGTGTACATCACCCGCCAGGTGCATTTCAACGCGGGACACCGCCTCTACAACCCGGCGCGCAGCCGGGTCTGGAACGAGAGGACCTTCGGGCCCTGCGCCAACCCCAATGGGCACGGGCACAACTATGTCCTTGAGGTGACGGTCAGGGGGGCGCCGGATCCGGAGACGGGCTACGTGCTCGACCTCGGGGACCTGAAGAGGATCCTCGACAGGGCCGTCGTCCTTCCCTGCGACCACCGGAACCTGAACAAGGACGTCGACTTCCTTAAGGGGATCATCCCGACCACCGAGAACCTGGTGGTCGCATTCTGGGGCCGGATCGAGCCCAGGATCCGACAGGGGAGCCTCCACTGCGTGCGCCTGTTCGAGACCCCGAGGAATTTCGCCGAGTACCGCGGACCGGGAGGAACCCCGTGAAGAAAAAGACCATGTACCTCCACTCATCCACGGCCGGGTCCAAGCCGCTGATGAAGCGCACCTATGACGACCGCTTCCGGCCCTCCGAGAAGTACCGGCGGTCCATGCCCGACATCATGGACGTCGCCCATGATGTGATCCAGGGGGCGCACGTCCCCATCCAGCAGGTTGGCGTGTCCAACTTCAGGCTTCCGCTCAGGATCCGCACGAAGAAGGGCCGGTCGCTCGTCCTCGAGACGAGCGTCACGGGAACGGTCTCCCTCGAGGCAGAGCTCAAGGGGATCAACATGAGCCGGATCGTTCGATCCTTCTACGAGCATAAGAACCAGGAGTTCACCGGCGAAAGCGTCGGGCGCATCCTCAAGTCGTACCTGCGCAGCGTCGACAGCAAGGACGCCCGCCTCAAGCTTTCCTTCTCGTACCCCATCCTCCAGAAGAGCCTGCGCAGCGGCCTGAAGGGCTACCAGTTCTACAGGGCGGGCTTCGAGGGGGTCATGACCCACACCGGCGAGTACAGGAGGTTCGTCCATTTTGAGTTCGTCTACTCCTCGGCCTGCCCCTGCTCCGCGGAGCTCGCCGAGCACGCACGGGACACCCGCGGGGTCTATGGCGTGCCGCATTCGCAGCGCAGCAAGGCGAGGCTCGTCCTCGAGGAGGCCAAGGGGAAGAAGATCTGGATCGAGGACGTCCAGGCCCTCTGCCTAAAGGCGCTGCGTACGGAGACCCAGGTGATGGTCAAGCGGGAGGACGAGCAGGCGTTCGCGGAGCTCAACGGGGCCAACCTCAAGTTCGTGGAGGACGCGGCGCGGCTCCTCTACCGGGTGTTCGACGCGGACCCCAGGGTGTGCGACTTCCAGATCGCCTGCTCCCACCTGGAGTCGCTCCACTCCCACGACGCCGTCAGCGTGATCTGCAAGGGCGTGGAGGGCGGCTTCACGGCCGACTTCATGGATTTTTCGTCGCTAATCTGCTAGCTCCGGGGAAAAACCCAGCCATGGCCCGATCAAAGCCCCCCGTTGTGGTCATCACCGGCGCCTCCCAGGGAATCGGCGCCGCGATAGCCAGGGCGTTCGCGGCCAAGGTGCGGGGCGTCAGGCTGGCGCTTGTCGCCCGGAGCACGGCCAACCTGGCCGCCGTCGCGCGCTCGTGCGCGAAGCTCGGCGCGCAGGCCGTGGCCTTCGGGTGCGATGTCTCGGACGAGGCGGAGGTGAACAGGATGGCGGGGGAGGTCCTTGGGCGGTTCAAGTCGGTCGACGTCCTCGTCAACAATGCCGGCAAGTACGCCGGTGCGCCCTTCCTTGAGACCTCGGTTGCCGACTTTGACCGGATGATCGCCTCGAACCTCCGGGGACTCTTCCTGGTCACCAAGGCGTTCGCGCCGGGGATGGTCCGCAGGCGGCGCGGGGATATCTTCAACATGGGATCGATCGCGGGGATCTCGGCGCTCGCCGGGGCGCCCGCATACACCGCGGCGAAATTCGGCGTGGCCGGCCTCTCCAAGTCGCTGAGGACCGAGTTCAAGGACAAGGGCGTTCGGGTATGCTGCGTTCATCCGGGCGCCACCGTGTCGCCCTCGTGGAAGGGCAGCGGTGTGCCCTCGGGCAGGATGATGCCCACCGAGGACGTTGCGGCCGCCTTCATCGCGCTCTACGAGATGAGCCGGCGCACCGTCGTGGAGGAGATCGTCCTTCGCCCGCAACTCGGCGACCTTTAAGGGGCCCGCGGGGGCCGGCGACCGCGCAGCCTGCAAGGTATCGGCGGCCTTTCCTGTGCATTATGCGCGACGGGAGGGGGGGGCCCGGGAACGGGACTTGGGCAAATCAATGGAGTGCAGTGACTAGGGCCTTCGGTACCCGGTTGGCATGACTCTGGCTTATTTCCGGAAGAACTCGGAACCACTTTCAAGCCGATGGCACTACTCTTATAGCCGATGAATGCCCTGAATTCCCTCATCTTTGCCGCCCTTGGCGTGGCCATGGAGATGCTGCCCAAGGCGTTTCCCGCCTTGTTTCCGCACTCGGGGGCCGACAGCGCAAGCGCGAGGGCTCTCTGGCTCGACGTGATGGGGGCCGTGCAGGTCTTTCTGGGCCTTGGCTACATCCTGCGTGTCCACGTCCTGCCGTTCGTGGCCCGCGTCGTGGCGATCGCGCCCACCGGAGAGGCCGGCGCACTCGAGCTTCCGAACACACGCGCCGTGAATGCGCGCTGACAGGGCCGGCCTAGGCCGCCATCCCCAGCGCGAATGAAAGCAGCAGCAGCAGGAGCACAAGCGCAGTGATCGCGACGTAGGTGCGGTTGCGCTCAACTGAGAATGCGGCCATCGATACGGCGACCCTGGCGACCGGGGTGGCGATCAGGAGAAGGAGGCCGGCGACGATCACGGCCTGGCCGTCGAGGTGGAGAAGGCCCGCGACGAACCACGAGAACGTCCTGGGGAACGATCCTCCCGCACCGGTGAGCCTCGCCACATCGGAACTCCGGCCCCCGTAGCCCGTCCCAAGGAATGAGAGGAGGGTGCCGGCGGCGAGCAGCACGAGGCTTGCGTTGACTCCCGTCCTCAGGACGCGGCTGATCGTGTCCTCGGTCCGTGCGACCTTCCGCTTGGGATGGGAGGTCATCGCAGCCCCTTCAGCAGCATCTGCAGCGCGGATACCCCGAGGACCGCGACGAAGATGTACCGGATCGCCTGGTTTCGCATGCCACCCATCAGCCGTGCACCCGTCCGTGCCCCTAGGAGCACCCCGACCGCGACCGGGGCCGCGATGAAGGGCAGCACCTCGCCCCGCATGAGGTAGACCGCGGCGCTTGTCGCCGCCGTCACGCCGATCATGAAGTTGCTTGTCGCGGTGCACGCCTTGATGGGCATCCCCATGGCGACGTTCATTACCGGCACCTTGAGGACGCCCCCGCCAATGCCTAGGAGCCCGCTCGCGACGCCGGCGACATAGCTCACCGAAAGGCCGAGCTTCGTCCGTGACACCCGGTAGGAGACCTCTTTGCCGAGCGAGCGGTCGAAGAACGATCCGTGGAGCCTGAGCCTGTCGGCCATCGCGTCGGGAGCGGGCACCGCCCGGTGCGCCGGGGGGCGCAGCATCGACCACACGGTGTAGGCGAGCACGGTCGCGAATATGAGGTAGAGCCCGCGTCCGGGCACATCCGCCGCAAGCCACGCGCCGGTGAGCGCCCCGGCCACCGTCGCCACCTCGAGGACCATGCCGAGACGCATGTTGGTGATCCCCTCGCTCACGTAAGACGCCGCCGCGCCGCTCGAGGTCGCAATGACTGAGATGATCGAGGCTGCTATCGCCTTCTGGATTCCCACCCCCATAAGGAGCGTCAAGGCCGGCACGACGATGATCCCTCCCCCGACCCCGACGAGCGAGCCGAGGAGCCCCGCCGCGGCCGCGATCACAAG
>Ga0265338_10000652_pt1 | contig 59926 bp, 49 predicted proteins | sample 42126metaG_FD_193579 | JGI IMG/M metagenome (GOLD analysis project Ga0265338, IMG submission 193579) | Rhizosphere microbial communities from Carex aquatilis grown in University of Washington, Seatle, WA, United States - 4-21-26 metaG | ecosystem: Host-associated > Plants > Roots > Rhizosphere... | reverse complement strand
AGCGAGTAGATTCGTTCAAGGCGAAACATGAAATTGGATTTTCGCGTGGCCGGGTCGAATCGCAAAGGAGAAAATTCCGGTAAATCCGGCGGACTTTCTGGAGCCGAAGGTGAGATTACTTCTTCGACCGCTCCGCCGGTGGTGAAGCCGGCCGGTACCATCCAGGAATCGGACCCATGTTTGTGGCGGAAACAAGCCTGCCCGATTCATATAAGTCACGAAACCAATTGGCGCCATTACCGAACGCGAATCGTCCGTCCCACGGTTCGCCCTTGCACCACGTGTGGCTGAACACGACCGCACCATTCGTGTTCCACACGGTCTCCTCCCCATCAGGAACACCGGGGTCGCTAAAGAACCTCTCGCTCCTCTTCTTGCCGTCTTCGTAATAATGAAGCCAGCTACCGGTTGGCTTTCCGTCAAAGTAATGAAGCGCTTGGTTTGTCGCCCCGTTCTCGTAAAAGAGGATATACTCTCCGTGATAGCGACCGCTGCGATAGGCGCTCTCAAGCCACTGACAACCGGACTTGTCCCACGCTTTAAACGATCCATTCAGCTTGCCATCCGCGTAATGCTCTTCAAAGGAAATTCTGCCATTCCAGTGCCACCGGCACCACACTCCCGTGTAATGCGTTGGCGGCTTGGGGCCATTGTCGCCCCAAGGATGCGCCCCTCCCCGGCTGGTGAACATAGACTGGAATATGTAAACGAACCTGTTGCTCTGCGGGTTCATTACGAGAAGCATTAACAGCAGGAAGGCGGCAACAATGAACGGCGTGAGAAACCAAGCCAGAAAAGAACGACGGCAGTGCCACGCCATCTTCAATCCATGCCGTTCAAGAAAGTTGACGACACCTGCGCTCATACGCACCTATTACTTGTCATAAAACCAGCGTCGCGCACGGCACCTCCTGCGCGGCGATCTGCATCTGGACGTGGGTGGCGCCGATGTGATGGAGCTGTTCGGCCATGACGTAATGGGCGAGCTCGGGCTTGTTGCACTCGCGGCTCAGGTGGGCCAGGTAAAGGTGTTTTAATCCGGCGGACATGACCTGGGCGACGGCCTCGGCGGCGGCCTCGTTCGAGAGATGGCCATGGCGGCCGAGGATGCGCTGCTTGAGACTCCACGAGCGGCGCGGGCAGTTCTGCAGCATCTTCACGTCGTGGTTGGATTCGAGGACCAGCACATTGGCCGGGCGGATGCGCTCGAGGACCAGTTTCGTCATGTGGCCGAGGTCGGTGGCAAAGCCGATGTTGCCGGCGGCAGTGCGCAGCAGAAAACCGACGGGATCCTGCGCGTCATGCGGAATGGCGAAGGTATCCACGAGCACGTCGCCGATTTCAAAACTGGCACCGGTGTTGAACAGGTTGCAGTTGAACTTCACCTTCAACTGATACTCAAACGCCTCCTTCGTGTCGCGGTTGCAGTAAATCGGGATGTCCAGTTTGGCGGCGATGCCGGTCAAGCCCTGGATATGGTCGCTGTGCTCGTGGGTGACGAGGATGGCGGTGAGGTTTTCCGGCACGCGGCCGATGCCCTCGAGGCGCTTGCGGATCTGGCGCGGGCTGAACCCGGCATCCACCAGTATCCGCGCCTCGGCGGTTTCAATGTAGGCGCAATTGCCGCCCGAACCGCTGCCGAGGATGGTCAATTTGACGGACACGAAAGGACGTTAGTGGCGCGGACGCAACGGGGCAAACCTTTTTAGCCGGCGGAAATATTTTGAATCCGGGGACAGGTCGGGCGCGGGCCGCGCACTGCCACCGACCCCAACAAGATTGGAACGCGGCGGTGCAAGGCACCAACCGCAACAAGTCGAAAAACCTGCGAGCTCAGGTGTATTCAAGCGGGCCACTCATGCAGGGCTGCTGCCGCTGGTCCCGCGCCGCGCGGGATACAGCCGGGCTCCGGAACGGCGCGTGGGTGTGCCCGGGGGCAGACGCTTGACCGCCAAAATTTGACTTTTGGCGCCGCCTGAACGTAAATTGCGCCGTGCACCCAAGCCAGTTTTGCTTAACAGTGGAATGAGACGTGCTTGCCAGCCAATGGTCCGGAGGTGGGGAGGTCAACATTCGGGTGAAGTCAATGGTGTTCAAACCGGTGTTTAATCCTGGCTTAAGGCAGGCAAATTAAAATCAGACAGTATGTTTAAAAAACGATGGTGGTTAATGGTCGTTGGATTGGGTGTTGCGCAGCTTTTCGGCGCCATCCGCCCGGGGTTTGCCGCCGACCGGCAGTATTTGCGCGGCCAACTGCCGGAAGCGGTGTCGCACCTGCAGTCTTTGGGCCGGCTGCCGGGCGCGGCGCCGCTGCAACTGGCCATCGGGCTGCCGTTGCGAAACGAGCCGGCGCTAAACCAGCTGATCCAGGAAATGTATGACCCGGCCAGCCCGAATTACCACCGTTATCTGATGCCGGAACAATTCGCGGAACAGTTTGGCCCGACGGCGGAGGATTATCAGGCGGTCATTGATTTTGCCCGGGCGAACGGCCTGACAGTGACCGGGACGCATCCCAATCGGGTGATTTTGGACGTCAGTGGATCGGTCGCCGCGGTTGAAAAAGCCTTTCACGTGACGCTGCGCACCTTCCGGCATCCCCGGGAAGCCCGTGATTTCTTTTCCCCGGACGCGGAGCCTTCGATCGACCTCAACGTTTCGATTTCGCACGTCAGCGGTCTGGACAACTTTGTCATCCCGCGGCCGGCGAGCTTGAAAAGAAAACTTGCAGCCGACAGCCCGATGATCACGCCGGCTTCCGGTTCGGCTCCTGGCGGCTTGTACCTGGGAAATGATTTTCGTGCGGCTTATGCGCCGGGGGTGATGCTCAACGGCACGGGGCAGTCCGTCGCGCTGCTGGAACTGGACGGTTATAATGTGAGCGACATCACCAACTACGAAGGGCATGCGGGGTTTCCGAATATCACACTGACCAACATCCTGATTGACGGCTTCAGCGGTGCTGCGGGCGCCAATAATGTGGAAGTGGCGCTGGATATCGAGGTTGCCCGGTCGATGGCGCCAGGGCTTGCCAAAATCATCGTTTACGAAGGACCCAACCCGGGGAATCCGGCGGATATTTTGAATCGCATGGCCACGGACAATGCCGCCAAACAAATCAGTTCTTCCTGGCTCATCGGCGATAATTCCAGTTATGTCGCGGCCTATAAGCAATTTGCCACCCAGGGACAGTCATTTTTCCAGGCCTCGGGCGATGACGGCGCCTATTACTCCGGCATTGGGCAATCGGCGGACGACACGAATGTCACGCTGGTTGGCGGAACCACCCTGTTCACGACCGGCCCGGGCGGCGCTTACACGTCCGAGACGGTTTGGAACTGGTACAGCACCAAGAAAGGCACCGGCGTCAACGGCGGTGGCGGCGGAATCAGCCTGAACAGCCTCCCCATACCGACCTGGCAGCTGGGAATCAACATGACGACCAATCTGGGTTCCACCGCATTTCGAAACAGCCCCGATGTGGCCCTGACCGCCGACGATATTTTCGTCGTGGCGGATGGCGGCGCCAATTACACGGTCGGCGGCACGAGCGCGGCGGCGCCGTTGTGGGCGGGCTTCACCGCGCTGATCAACCAGCAGGCCGCCGGGTTTGGCGCGCCGACGGTCGGGTTTCTTAATCCGGCGGTTTATACGATTGGCAAGAGTGCGGGTTACAGCACCAATTTTCACGACATCACCGCCGGCAACAACACCAACACGACCGTGAGCAGCAAATATTACGCAGTTCCCGGTTACGATTTGTGCACCGGCTGGGGCTCGCCCAACGGACAAAACCTGATCAACACGCTGGTTCCGCCCGATGTGCTGGGGCTCACGCCGCTGACCGGTTTCAATGCCTCCGGTGCGATTGGGGGTCCGTTCACGACCACCGTGCAAACGTTCACCTTGACCAATTCGGGGGCGGCATTGTTGAACTGGCAGGCGGCCAGCACATCGTCCTGGCTCACGGTCTCTCCCCTCAGCGGCTCGCTGGCGGCCGCCGGTCAAACCATCGTGACCGTGAGTTTGAATTCCGCCGCCAGCAACCTCGTTTCCGGAACCTACACCGCCACCGTGTGGCTTACGAACCAAACCAGCGGGGTGGTTCAAAACCGTCAGTTCTCCTTGCAGGTGGCGCAGCCGTTGGCCATCAGCCCCGCCACCGGCTTTACCGCCAGCGGTCCCGCCGGCGGCCCGTTCAACATCTCCGCCCAGAATTTTTCACTGACCAATCTGGGTGCCACTTCACTCAGCTGGAGTCTCATCAATACCTCGCTCTGGCTCTACGCTTCGCCCACCGGCGGCGCTCTGGCACCCGGCGGACCGGCAACCACCGTGACGGTCGGCTTGAATGCCGCCGCCAACACCCTCGTCACGGGCATTTACAGCGCCAGTCTTTGGTTCAGTAATGTGACTGGTCACGCGGCGTTAAGTCTGTCCTTCACCTTGCAGGTGGGGCAATCCATCGTTCAAAACGGCGGGTTTGAAACCGGAAGTTTTTCTGCTTGGACCCTGACGGGTGATACTGCAAGCGGCATTGACACCGGATTAAACTCTGGAATTTCACCCCATTCGGGGAGCTTTCTGGCAGCGCTCGGAGAACCGAATGCGCTCGGCTATCTTTCCCAAACCCTGTCCACCGTTTCCAACCAGGACTATTTGCTTTCGTTGTGGCTCAACAGCCCGGACGCGGCGGTAGCCTCCGGCGGGCTGGTCGCTTTCAACACCCCGAATGAATTCAGCGTCTCATGGAACGGCGCCACGATTTTCGACCAGGTCAATATGGGTCCCATCGGCTGGACCAACTTGGTGTTCGTGGTCACGGCCACCAGTGCCAGCACCGCCCTCCAGTTCGGAGAACGCGTGGACCCCTGGTATTTCGGCCTCGATGACATCAACGTGTGGCCGATTCCCAATCCGTCGTTCCGGTCGCTGGTGAGAACCAACGGCAACAAGGTTGTGTTCAGCTGGAACGCGCTCGCCGGCCTTGCCTACCAGGTGCAGTACTCGACCAACCTCACGAAAACCAACTGGATTGTTTTAAGCACCAACAACGCAACCGGGCCGATTCTGACGTTCACCAATACCTACGGGACGGACCCGCGGCGGTTCTACCGCATCCGGCGGCTGCCTTAACCGGGCGTTAAGCGTGGCAGCCCACCTGGGGCGGCCCTGAACGAATGCTGGTTGACATGAAACTTGAGAGTCTCGTTACTCCGGCTGCTACGAACGAAAACGTTTGGAGCGGGCGGTTAAACTTCCGTCATCCTGGCCGGGCGTAAAACAATGAATGCCAGATGGCGGGGACTTTTTGGCCGGTGATTTGACGTTTGAAACAAAGTCTGCCTTATTTATGAATATCGATATATTGTCCATGCCAAGGGTCAGACGACGATTGCCGGCTTTGGGTGCCGGGCTGATCTTGCTTTTCAGTTTCCAGTTGCTGGCCCAAACCACCGGGAGACAATATTTGTCCGGCCATGTGCCGAAAATCGTGTCCCGCCTGCAGCCGACCGGCCGTTTTCCGGGCACCAATCGTCTGCATCTGGCGATCGGCCTGCCGTTGCGGAATCCGGAGGCGCTGGCGCAACTGCTGCAGCAACTTTATGACTCCGCCAGTCCGCAGTATCGCCAGTACCTGACCCCGGAACAATTCACGGAACAGTTTGGTCCGACCGATGCGGATTATCAGAAGGTCATCGCTTTTGCCCGGGCCAATGGTTTGACCGTTGCCGCCACCCATGGCAACCGGCTGCTGCTGGATGTCAGCGGTCCGGCGGCGAATATCGAGCAGGCCTTTCACTTGACGCTGAACGTCTATCGACACCCGACCGAAAATCGCACCTTTTTTGCGCCGGCGACCGAGCCGTCGGTGGATGGGGACCTGCCAATCCTGGATGTGAGCGGGTTGAATGATTATGCACGGCCACATCCCCGGAATCTCCTCATCCGGCCATCCAGCAAAACGGCAGCGGTGGAGCCCCGGACCGGTTCGGGGCCGAACGGGGAATATTTTGGCAATGACTTCCGGACGGCATACGCTCCGGGGACCGCGTTGAAAGGCTCGGGACAGGTGGTCGGGTTGGTTGAGTTTGACGGTTATTATCTGGCCGACATCACCCAATACGAAGGACACGCGGGGCTGGCGAGCGTTCCATTGCAAAACGTGCTGCTGGACGGTTTCAACGGGAAGCCCACGACCGATGCCAGCGCCGTGGGTGAAGTGTCGTTGGACATTGAAATGGCCATCGCCATGGCCCCGGGTCTGGCAAAAGTCGTCGTTTTTGAAGGCGATCCAATCACCTTCATTCCCAACGACGTTTTGAACCGCATGGCCGCCAGCAACTCGATCAAGCAACTCAGCTGTTCCTGGGGCTGGAGCGGCGGCCCCGACGGGACGACCGACAACATCTTCCAGCAAATGGCCGCCCAGGGACAGACGTTTTTGAACGCATCCGGTGACACGGACGCGTTTACGACTAGCGCGAGTTCGGCGAATGGCGTTGACAACCCGTCCCTGGCCAATGCGCCCTCCAGCAGTCCTTACATCACGCAGGTGGGTGGAACCACCCTGTCCACAACGTCCGGCGCCGGTTGGTCGTCGGAAACCGTCTGGAACTGGGGTGGCGGCACGGGTAGCAGCGGCGGAATCAGTTCCTACTATTCGATTCCCAGCTGGCAACAGGGCATCAACACGACAACCAATCACGTTTCCACCACCCGGCGGAACATTCCTGATGTTGCCCTGACGGCCGACGAGATTTACGTGTATTACAACAACGGCGACACTGGCGCCTTTGGCGGCACCAGCTGTGCCACACCGCTGTGGGCGGGCTTTATCGCCTTGGTCAATCAGCAGGCGATGGCCAATGGCAAACCGGTTGTCGGCTTCATCAACCCCGCCATCTACACCATTGGCAAGGGGCCCAACTACGCCGCCTGCTTTCACGACATTACGACCGGCAACAATACCTGGTCCGGCAGTCGGACCAATTATTACGCCACCAGCGGCTACGACCTGTGCACCGGCTGGGGGACTCCCAATGGCACGAATCTGATCAACGCTCTGGCCATCCCGGACAGCCTTGGCATTACCCCGGAAACGGGTTTTACCGCCGTCGGTCCGGTGGGCGGCCCGTTCACCGCGACCGCTCAAACCTATTCGTTGACCAACTCCGGCGCCACGGCATTCACTTGGGCGCTTCAGGGCAAACCTGCCTGGCTGGATGTTTCCTCCGCGGGCGGCACCCTGAATTCCCACGGTGCCGCAACCATTGCGGTCAGTCTGAATTCGACCGCTAACAGCCTGCCCGCCGGCACTTATGCCACCAACCTGACCTTCATCAATCGCAGTGGCGGTCTTGCCCAAAATCGCCGACTCCTGCTGCAAGTGGCGCAGTCGATGGTGAAAAACGGCGGGTTTGAGACCGGCGATTTTTCCGGCTGGACCCTGGCCGATGACCATGCCTGTCTGGTTGACAATGGTTCCATTTCCGGCCTCACGCCGCACTCGGGCACCTATTTCGCACTATTGGAACATTCCGGTCCGCGCGGATTTCTTTCCCAAACCGTGTCAACCGTCAGCAATCAGACTTATTTGATTTCCCTGTGGCTATGCAATCCCGGTGGCCGAAGAACAGGGGGCTTCACTGTCCTGTGGAACGGGACCGCGCTTTTCAAAAACATTGAAATGATGACCACCGGCTGGACCAACCTGCAATTCCTGGTTACGGCCACCAACGCCAGCAGCGTTCTCCAATTCGAGGGACACCCCGGGCACGTGCGTTATGGCCTGGATGATGTCAACGTATGGCCCATGCCCGATTCGTCCATCCGTTCCGTGGCCAAAACCAGCGACCATGCCGTCCGCCTCAGTTGGAATTCACTGTCCGGCGTTACTTACCTGGTGCAGTACTCGACTAATTTGGCCGATCCCAACTGGCTGACGGCAAGCACCAACATCGCGACCGGCCCGATTCTGATGTGCACCAACACGTGTGGCACGGATCCGCAGCGGTTCTACCGCGTTCTCGTCGTCCAGTAAGGCGAACCGGGAGCATCCGTACACTGCGCCCCGCTTGTTTTGGTCAGTGTCAAGGGCGTGTTGCTCAAATCCTTTTCCCTTCGGCGGAGCGCGGCTGTCCCAGCCGCAGCACGTTCAGCAGCCTCAAAGCGCGTGAAATTTCAAGCGCTCATCTGCCATCGGGGCCGCTGCGGGTGGGACACCCGCGGTCCGTCTTTTTGGGCAACACGCCCTCGAGATGTGCACAATGCGGCTCCGCCAGTTTCGCCGTTCTTGCCCGCCGGAATGGATGCGGTAACATGAGCGCGTGACGGACCTCCTCCAGCGCGTCGAAAAGAACATCCTCAACCGCCGGCTGCTCAAGCGCGGGCAGGCGGTTTTGGTCGCCGTCTCCGGCGGGCTGGATTCGATGGCGCTGCTGCACACGCTCCACGCACTGGCTTCCCGTCATCGGTGGCAGCTGACCGTCGCGCATTTCAACCATCGCTTGCGCGGACGCAGCAGCGACGCGGATGAACGCCTGGTTTGTCGGGCGGCCGCCGCCATGAAACTGCCGGTGGTGGTGGAACGCGCGGACGTGAAAGGCTTCGCGCAGAAATCAAAGCTCTCGATCGAAATGGCGGCGCGCAAGTTGCGCCACGAATTTTTCGCCCGGGCGGCCCGGGCCCGCGGCATCCGCGCCATCGCGCTGGCACACCACGCCGACGATCAGGTCGAGCTTTTCTTTTTGCGCGTTCTGCGCGGCGCGGGCGGTGAAGGACTGGCCGGGATGAAATGGCGTTCGCCGTCGCCGGCAGATCCCCGGATCATGCTCCTGCGCCCGTTGCTGGAGGCAACCAAGGTGGAGCTGCGCCGGTTCGCCGGCCTGGGCAAAATCCGCTTTCGCGAGGATGCCACGAACGCGCAGCTCGACATGCCCCGCAACCGCGTGCGGAATGAACTGTTGCCGTTGCTGCGGCGAAGGTACCAGCCCGCCCTGGCAAAAGCAGTTCTGCGACTCATGGAAATTGTCGGCGCGGAGGCGGAGGCGGTCGGCCGGATGACCGGGCAGTGGCTGAAGGAACGGCGGCCGGCCTTTGCCGATTTGCCGGTGGCCCTTCAGCGGCGGGCGTTGCAGCGGCAATTGCGAAACCTCGGCCTCGTGGCGGATTTTGATCTGGTGGAACAGCTCCGCGAATCGGCATTGGTTCAAATCAATGTTGGCCCCGGGCTTTTTGCTTTGCGCGACCCGGCGGGCCGGGTGGGCTTGCGGCGGGAGTCGCCGGTGGAATTCAACCCCCATCAGGCGGCATTGATACTGGCGGGCCGGGCCGGGAGCATTCAGTATGGCGGCCTGCGTTTGGATTGGCGGCTGGAAGCCGGGCCGAATTTTGTCCGGCCCCCGGGCCAAAAAGCGCAGGAGTTTTTTGATGCGGACCGGGTGGGTCGCAGGATTACGCTGCGCCATTGGCGTCCGGGTGACCGGTTCCAGCCGATCGGCTTGAAGTCGGCGTCGAAACTTCAGGATTTGTTCACGAACCGGAAGATTCCGGGGGCCCGTCGACGCGGATTGATTGTCGCGACAGCGGGAGATGGTGAAATATTCTGGGTCGAAGAATTGCGGATGAGCGAGCGGTTCAAGCTGACGCCTCAAACCCGGCGGCGGCTGGTCTGGCGTTGGCGGCCTCTGCCGGGCCGGAGTGAAAGCCGCTGGAAATCGTGAATCGCCAGCGTTTCTGACTCCCGAAACAACGCGGAAAATTGCTTTACACCGGGATGGTGAATAAATAACATCCACCACTCTAATTGAATATGGAAGCGAAGACGAAGACGATTGAACAATTTAAGGTGCATGCCAAGGACACTGGCTCGGCCGACGTGCAGATTGCGCTGCTGACCCAGCGGATCAACCATTTGACCGAGCATTTGCAGACCAACAAAAAGGATCACAGCTCGCGTCGCGGGTTGCTGATGATGGTCGGCCAGCGCCGCCGTCTGCTCGAGTATCTGCAAAACATCGACGTGAGCCGCTATCAGGCGGTCACCAAGAAACTGAAGCTGCGCCACTGAATTTGCGGAGGCGCGGCTTTGGTTTTCAACCGGCCGCCTTTCGCTCCCGAATTCAGGCTGGAACCGCGAACGGCCTGATTCCCAAACCGAACATCGCGAACAAAAATTCCATTGCCCCTGGGAAATTTCAATCAGCTCCGACCCGGTTCGGGGTTCACTGAAGTTCCTCCGGAGGCAGTGGGCCAGTCCATATGCCAGAAAAAATCATCGCCCAACTGGGCGACAAGCAGATCATCATTGAAACCGGAAAACTCGCCAAACAGGCCGATGGTGCCGTAACCATCCAATTGGGCGAAACTATCATCCTCGTGGCCGCCGTCGCGGCCACCAAAGCCAAGGAAGGACAGGACTTTTTCCCCCTGACCGTTGATTACCGCGAAAAGGCCGCGGCCGCAGGCAAGTTCCCCGGCGGTTATTTCAAGCGGGAAGGCCGCCCCACCGAGAAGGAAATCCTCACCTGCCGGCTCACCGACCGCCCCATCCGCCCACTCTTTCCCAAGGGCTGGTATAATGAGGTGCAAGTGCAGACCGTCGTCCTCAGCGCCGACGGCGAAAACGATCCCGACATTCTCAGCATCGTCGGCGCGTCCGCCGCGTTGATGGTCAGCGACATTCCGTGGGACGGTCCCCTGGGCGCCGTCCGCGTCGGGCGCATCGGCGGCAAGTTCATCGCCAACCCGACCCATGCCGAGCAGGCGGAGAGCGACCTCGATCTCGTTTACGTCGGCAATGCGAACGACATCGTCATGTATGAAGGCGCGGCCAAGGAAATCACCGAAGCCGACTTCAATGCCGCGCTGAAATATGCGCAGGAAGTCATCCAGCCGCTCATCGCCGCGCAGAAGGAACTCGCTGCCAAGGCCGGCAAGAAGAAACGCGATATCACACTGAACATCGTCCCGGACGAGATCCTTCAGGAAGCCAAGAAGCTCGCCGGCGACCGGTTCGTCCCGGCGCTGCTCACGCCCGGCAAACTCGCCCGCGAAACCGCCTGCAAGGCGATCCAGAATGAGGTTGGCGCGAAGCTGATCGAAAAGTTCGGCGCGGAAAAGGTGACCGATTTCGTCATCAACGACGCGTTTTATTACATCCAGAAGGAGGCCGTTCGCGGCCTGATCCTAAACAGCGGCAAACGCCTGGACGGCCGCAGTTTTGACCAGATCCGCGCCATCAGCGGCGAGGTCAGCATCCTGCCGCGCGCCCATGGCTCGGCGCTCTTTTGCCGCGGGGAAACCCAGGCGGTCACGCTGGCCACGCTGGGCACCGGCGACGACACGCAGGAATTCGATTCCTATACCGGCGGCGGCAACGAGAAAAAATTCATCCTGCACTACAACTTCCCGAATTTCTCCGTCGGCGAAACCGGCCGCATCAGCGGTCCCGGCCGGCGCGAGATCGGCCACGGCGCGCTCGCCGAACGCAGCATCGAGCCGATGATTCCCTCTGAGAATTATCCGTACACCCTTCGCGTCACCAGCGAGATCATGGAATCCAACGGCTCGACCTCCATGGCGAGCGTTTGCGGCGGCACGCTCGCGCTGCTGGATGCGGGCGTCCCGATGATCCGGCCGGTGGCCGGCATCAGCGTCGGCATCTGCACCGAGTACGCGGACAAGAAAATCTCCAAATATCAGCTCCTCACCGACATCATCGGCTGGGAAGACGCCTACTGCGATATGGATTGCAAGATCGCCGGCACGGAAAAGGGCATCACCGGTTTCCAGCTGGACCTGAAGCTCAAGGGCATTCCCCACGCGCTCATGGCCGAGACGGTTGAGAAGGCCCGGGTCGCCCGCCTGTTCATTTTGGGCGAGATGGCCAAGATCATGCCCGCGCCGCGCAAGGAAATCAGCAAATACGCCCCGCGAATCCAGACGGTCAAGATCAACCCCGAGAAAATCGGCGCGCTCATCGGACCGGGCGGCAAGAACATCAAGCGGTTGGTCGAGGAATCCGGCTGTGAAATCGACATTGAAGATGATGGCACGGTGAACATCTTCTCCGTTTCGGCGGAAGGCATGAAGATCGCGCTCGACGCCATCACCGGCATGACGGCGGAAGCCGAGATCGGCAAGATCTACCGCGGCAAGGTCGTCACCCTCAAGGAATTTGGCGCGTTTGTCGAGTTCCTGCCGGGCAAGGACGGCCTGGTGCACATCAGCGAACTGGCCAATTTCCGGGTCAAGAAGACCGAGGACATCGTCAAGATGGGCGATGAAATCTGGGTCAAGTGCCTGGGCGTGGACGAAAAGGGCAGGGTGCGCTTGTCCCGCAAGGCGGCCATGGAAGATCGCGACAAGGAAGCGGGTGCTCACGCTCCTGCGGCCGAAGAACCCAAGCAATAGTTCCGGCGCAAATCATTCTGGCGCGGACGGGCAACCGTCCGCGCCTTTTGTTTTTAGGGTGAAACGGAGCGGTAGAACCGGGCCGGGTAAGCAGGCGTGTTGGTGTCGGTGAACTGCCAGGTACCGTCGATTCCAGCCACATTCGTTGACAGGGTTTGCCAGGCGATTGGCGGGATGAGATTGGTTGCGGCCTGCAGCAGATAAGGTTGACCGGCGCCTCCAGCGAAATTGAGCGTCAGGCTTCCATCTGAATTGGGTAGGATGCTCGTGATGGCCGGTGGAAGCAACACGGTCAAAGTGACATTGCTGCTGCTGATGCTGCCGTAGGGGCTGGTGATGACAACCGAGTAATTGCCGGCATTGGCTGTGGTCACGCCGCTGAGAAGCAATACGGGAGATCCGCCCAAGGCTACTTTCCGGATGCAATGATTCTGCTGGTCCGCGATGAACAGGTTTCCAGAGGCATCCACGGTGATGCGCTGAGGTGAGTGCAGACTGGCATTGGTGGCCGCGCCGCCATCGCCCGAAAAGCCGGCGGCACCATTGCCAGCCACGGTGGTGATGATCCCGTTGGAGTCGACTTGACGGATCCGGTTGGTGACGGCGTCGGAAATGAACAGGTTGCCGGACTTGTCCACCGCCTCGCCGATGGGGGATTTCAGGCTGGCATTGGTGGCCGTGCCACCATCGCCCGAGAAGCCGCCCGTGCCACTGCCGGCCACGGTAACGATGATGCCATCGGTTCCAACTTTTCGAACGCGATTATTCCACGTATCCGCGATGAACAGGTTGCCGAAACCGTCCACCACCATCGACCGCCACACCACGTGGAGCCGCCAGTACAATGTTACTTTCGGTCGTCCTTACGGGACTTATGGCCAGGTTTGGAACGTGTCCCGGCGTTGAAACGCCGGGCTATTCTCGAAGGTTCCTTCGGAACCAAACGGCTGCTCGAAAAAATGAGATGCGCCCCTTGGTCGTGGACGGGCAACCGTCCGCGCTTCTTTGCCTTTGAAATCTGACATAAAATGACCGGAGGATTTTTGCATCTCCATTGGCCGGAAGACTTTGGGATGGTAACCGGACGGTGAATTGCAGGGAATTGCGACGGGAAGCAGTTGCGGTCATGCAGCCGTTGGGCTGTTTCAGCCGGGCTGCTTAATTTTTGCGGGAATACAAGGGGTTTGACTCGGCGGCTTGGCAAACGTAAATTCCTCGTGAATGCTGGCTGTTGAATCAAAGGTGGCGAGTGCGAATGGCGGTGGCTCGCCCGATGCCAATCCGAATCGTTCCTGGAAACAAATCGTGGAACCGGTGGAGCCGTTTCTTCAGGCGGTTTCGCGGCAGTTGATCCGCCAGGTCAACGAGTTTGATCCGCAAATCGTTCCCTACGCCCAATACGCCCTCAATGGCGGCGGAAAACATCTGCGTCCCACCGTCGTGGCGCTGTCCGCCGGGACGCTGGGGGAAATCACCGACGGGCATGTGACGGCGGCGGTCATCATTGAAATGGTGCATCTGGCCACGCTGGTGCATGACGACGTGATGGACGAGGCGGAGATCCGGCGCGACCAGCCCACGCTGGCGGCCAACTGGGGCAATGAAATTGCCGTGCTGTTCGGCGATTGCCTGTTTGCCCAGGCATTGAAACTGGCGGCCAGCTTTCCGACCCCGGAGGTCTGCCGCACCGTGGCCATGGCGACGAACACGGTCTGTTCCGGTGAAATCTTGCAGACGCAGCATCGCCGCAAGTTTCCCATCTCGCGGCGCGATTATTTCCGGGTCATCGAGATGAAGACCGGCGAGCTGTTCACCCTTTCCTGCGATCTGGCGGCGTTTTTGAGCGGGGCCACGCCGGAGCGGCGCAATGCCTTGCGACAGTTCGGCACGTCGTTTGGCATCGCGTACCAGGTCTATGACGATTGCGTGGATTTGTTCGGGTCGGAGACCTCGGCCGGCAAATCGCTGGGCACGGACCTGGCGAAGGGCAAATTGACTTGGCCGGTGTTGCTGGCTTGGGAACGGGCCAATGCCATTGACCGGGCCCGCCTGGAACAGCTGGTGGAAAACTGGCAGCCGGAAAACCTGTCTCCGGTGAACGAATTGCTGGCCCGCTACGAAACTTTTGAGCCGTCACAGGCGGTCATCCTGCGCCATCTGGAGCAGGCACGCCGGGCCTTGCGGATTTTGCCCGAATCGGATGGTCGCGCCGGATTATTCGGCCTGGCCGATTTTTTAGCGCAACAAACCGGTGTTTTGGCGGTTTGTACTTGAATCAAACATGACTATGTCCGCTCCAGTCACACGCACGGATGATCCAGAAACACCCGCGCCGGTGGATGAAGAGGTGTTGGTGCAACGGGTGCGTCGGGGCGATATGCAGGCTTACGATGAATTGGTGCGGCGCTATCAGGAGCGCATCTACGCGACCATTTATCACATGACGGCCAATCATGAGGATGCCAACGACCTGGCGCAGGAGTCCTTTATCAAGGCGTTTCACGCGTTGAAATCCTTCAAAGGCGGCTCCAGTTTTTACACTTGGCTGTATCGGATTGCGGTCAACAAGACGATCAATTTCCTCAAGCAGCGAAAGAATCGCATGCATATGAGTCTCAACGACTTGGATTTCAATACCGAGCATAATCCCGACTTGGTGGCCCTGATTTCCGAGCAAACGCCGCGCCGGGAGATCAGTTTGACGGAATTGCAGGAAAAATTGAACGAAGCCATGCTTAAACTGTCAGAACCCCATAGAGTGGTGATGGTTTTGCACGATGTTCAGGGAATGTCGCATGACGAAATCGCGAAAGTCATGGAATGTAACATCGGCACGGTAAGGTCGCGGCTGTTTTACGCCCGGCAGCAAATGCAGGCGCTGTTATCCGATTATTTGAAGTGAATATGAGCGAAAACGAAGATGATTTTGAGTCGCTGCGCCGTCTGTTGGCCCTCAAGCGGCACGAAACCCCGCCTCCGGGATATTTTAACAATTTTTCGGACCAGGTGCTGCAACGAATCCGTTCCGACCAGGCCAAGGAATCCATCGATTTATCGCACAATTTGTTCACCCAAGCACCCTGGCTGGCAAGGTTGTTGAACGTGTTCAACGTGAAGCCGGTCTTTGCGAGCGGATTTGTTGGAGCGATTTGCATGGTGCTGTTTTTTGGAATCGTTTATGCCGAACGCCCGGATTTGACACCGCAACCGCTGTTGCAAACCGAGGCCACCCCGGCTTCGTTCGCCGCCTTGTCCCCCGCCGCGCTAACCCAGTCGGCATCGCCAACAATGGGGATCGTGTCCAGCACCAACCCCGTGCTCAACCTGCAGCCGGGCGCTTCAAACTTGGGCCAGCCCAATCCGCTTGCCCGGCCGGTTAGTTTTCCGCTTCCCGGCAATTGATTTGACCGGAAACGCGTTGTGCGCTTGAAACCCCGCCGCGCTTGCCATTAAATCAGGCGGGTGCCAACCAAAGTCATTGCCGTAGCCAACCAAAAAGGCGGTGTGGGCAAAACCACCACCGCCGTCAATCTGGCCGCCTGCCTGGCCGCGCTGGGACAGCGCGTGCTCCTGTTTGATCTCGATCCGCAGGCCAATGCCACCAGCGGCCTCGGCCTGGAAAAAATCGAGGGCGCCAGCGCCTATCGCGTCCTGCTCGGCGAAGGCAGCCTGCTCGACAAGATCAAAGACACCGCCTTCGAACGGCTCTCCGTCGTGCCCAGCGAGGTGGATTTGTGCGCCGCCGACCTGGAGCTGGCCCGCCTGGAAAACCACCTGCACCGCGTTGCCGGGGCGCTGCAGCCGGTGCGGGAATCGCAGCGTTTCGACGTGATCCTCGTGGATTGTCCGCCGTCGCTGGGGATTCTCACCTTGAATGCCTTCGCCGCCTGTGACGGTTTGCTCGTGCCGCTCCAATGCGAATATTACGCGCTGGAAGGCATTTCGATGATGAACCGCGTGCTCGGCCAGTTGCGCGACGCGGGCGTCAATCCGCAACTCGGCATTTTTGGCATCGTGATGACCATGTTCGACGGCCGCACGAAACTCTGCAACGAAGTCGTCGGCGAAGTGCGGAACCAGCTGGGCGAGCGGGTTTTTGAAACGGTGATTCCGCGCAGCACGCGCCTTGCCGAGGCGCCGAGCTTTGGCAAGCCGATCATCCATTACGACAAATACAGCAGCGGTGCCGCGGCGTATGAATTGCTCGCGCAGGAAGTCCTCAAACGGCTGGGAATTTAGCTTTGGAATACCTTGCAGCGTCGAGCCTATGCCTTTAAATCGGCGCGCCGACACTACACCTTCTGCAAATACTCATCCATGGCCCTGGCCGCCCGTTTGCCGTCGCCCATGGCCAGAATGACCGTCGCTGCGCCGCGGACAATGTCGCCTCCGGCAAAAACCCCCGGCAGATTGGTCATGCCCTGGTCGTCCACGGCGATGTTGCCGTATTTGTTCAGCTTTAAATCCGGGCAGGTGGCGGTGAGCAGCGGATTCGCCCGCGTGCCGATGGCGACCACCACCGTATCGCACGGAAGCACAAATTCCGAACCCGGCATCGGTTCCGGCCGGGCGCGGCCCGACGCATCCGGCGCGCCCAATTGCATGCGGACGCATTTGAGGCCGGTGACCCAGCGCTTATCACTGCCCAAAACCTCAACCGGCGCGGTAAGGAATTCGAACTGGATGCCCTCCTCTCCGGCGTGGTGCACTTCCTCGGCTCGGGCCGGCAGCTCCTTGCCGGTGCGGCGGTAGACAATCATCGCTTCCTTCGCCCCGAGCCGTTTGGCCGTGCGCACGGCGTCCATGGCCACGTTGCCGCCGCCCACCACCGCCACGCGCTGGCCTTTCAGCACCGGCGTGTCCGACCGGGGAAAATCGAATGCGGCCATGAGGTTGACCCGGGTGAGGTATTCGTTGGCCGAGTAAACCCCCTTCAGATTTTCGCCGGCCACATCCATGAATACTGGCAGGCCCGCGCCGTTGGCGATGAACACTGCGTCGAAGCGCTCGCGCAGTTCCGGCACGGTGTACGTGCGTCCGATGACCACATTGCACTCGATTTTAACGCCAGATTCCTCCAGACGCCGGACTTCCTGCTGGACGATGCTATTGGGCAGGCGGAACTCGGGAATGCCGTACACCAGCACGCCACCCGGCATGTGCAAGGCTTCGTATATTGTCACACCGTACCCAAGACGGGCCAATTCGCCCGCCGCCGTGAGGCCGGCCGGACCGGAACCAACGATGGCGACCTGCTTGCCCAAGGGCGGCGCTTTGGGCGACGGCAATTGATCACGGTGCGTCCGGGCCCAATCCGCCACATAGCGTTCCAGATAGCCGACTCCCACCGGCAGCCCTTTCGCCGCCCGCACACATTCGATCTCGCATTGCGTTTCCTGCGGGCAGACCCGCCCGGTTACCGCCGGCAGGGCATTGTCGCAGAGGAGGCTTTGCGCGGCCTCAGCCATCCGGCCTTGCGCCAGCAGCTCCAGAAATTTCGGGATGTTGACACCCACCGGGCAGCCCCGGACACAACGGGGGTCTTTGCATTGCAGGCAACGGTCGGCCTCCAGCAGCGCGAGTTGCTCGGTGAAGCCCAGGTTGACCTCCTCGAAATTGGCGACGCGCGCGGCGGAATTCTGCTCCGGCATTTTCTGCCGGTTGATTTGCAGGCGCTGCTTGGTGGATATTTTGGCGGACATGCGAAATAAAAGTTATCGGGTCGGCGGAATGCCGGGAACTGCTTCCAGCCGGCAGCTGCCTTCCGCACACGCATTGGCCTGTTGTTCAAACTCGCGATAGGTGGAAAGCCGGTCCATCAATTCATCAAAATCGACCTGGTGGCCGTCAAATTCAGGACCATCCACGCAGGCAAATTGGGTTTTCTTTCCAATGGTAACGCGGCAGCCACCGCACATTCCCGTGCCGTCAATCATAACCGGATTCAACGAGACAACCGTGTGGATGCCAAAAGGCCGCGTGAGATTGGCCACCGCGCGCATCATGGGCACTGGGCCGACGGCATAGACGATGTTGACGCCGCCGCCGGCGATGATTTCCTTCGCCGCGTCGGTGACAAAGCCCTTGCGGCCATAACTGCCATCATCCGTGCAGACCACGACCTCGCCGTACCGTCGAAGTTCCTTTTCGAAGATCACCCATTCCTGCGACCGCCCGCCGATGATGCTGGTGACATTGACCCCGCGCTGGTGGAGACCCTGGGCGATGGGATGCACCACGGCGGTGCCCACGCCACCGCCAATGCAAAGCGCCCGGCCGGTCCCGGTCATTTCCGTGGCCTGGCCCAGGGGGCCGACGATGTCACGGATCGCGCCGCCCGGTTTGAGCGCCACCAGTTCGCGGGTGCTTTTGCCGACGGCCTGGATCACCAGGGCGATGGTGCCGGCCGCCGGATCGGCATCGGCCACGGTCAGCGGAATACGCTCGGAATTTTCCGCCAGATGAACGATGACAAACTGCCCGGGTTGGCGGATCTGGGCGATGCGCGGGGCGCTGACATCCAGCCGCGTGACGTTAGGGCTGAGCTGCTGCCGGTTTATAATGGTATGCATGGCGCCAACCGGTCCTGCCGGTTGAACTTCCAATATCCTCCGGGTCCGGCCGGTCGCGCTATGACAAGATTGTCAAATCTGACACATTATTTGCCACCATGTGCCATTCCGAATTGTTTCCCGGCTAGAAATCCGGCAGGATTCCGGGATGTTGAAACGCACGACCCTCTTTGCCGCACACCAGAAACTGGGTGGAAAACTCATTGAATTTGGCGGCTGGGAAATGCCCGTGCAATACACCAGCATCACCGACGAGCACCTCGCCGTCCGCAACGCCGCCGGGATCTTCGACATCTCGCACATGGGCGAAGTCACCGTCAGCGGCGGCGGCGCCGCGGACTTCCTGAATTCCATCCTCACAAACGACATTCGCAAACTCTCGCCCGGCGAAGGCCAGTACACGCTGATGGGCAACGAACATGGGGGCGTGATTGACGACCTTTACGCCTACCGGCTTTGTTACGAGGTGTTCCTGCTCATCATCAACGCCTCGCGCATCGAGCCGGATGTCGCCTGGTTGCAGGGCCAAGCCGCCCGCTTCCCGCGGCAAAAGGAATTGCGGCTGACGGACGCCTCGCACAATTACGCCGCGGTGGCCGTCCAGGGACCCCGCGTAAAGGAATTCATCGATGCCTGCATTCCCGGCGCCGCGGTTTCGGGCATGCGGGTGGACCGCGTGACCGGTTTGAAGAAAAACCAGATTGCCGGCTTCCCCTTTGAAAAGGGCGGTGTGCTTGTCTCCCGCACGGGCTACACCGGCGAGGACGGGTTTGAAATCATGGGTTCGGACGAAGCCATCCAGCATGCCTGGGACAAAATCCTGTCTGCCGGTCAGCCGGTCGGCATCAAGCCGTGCGGCCTGGGCGCGCGCGACACGCTGCGCACGGAAGTTTGCTATCCGCTCTACGGCCACGAACTCGACGAAGACACGACTCCCATCGAGGCCGGCCTTGGCTTTTTTGTGGCGCTCGACAAGGGCGAATTCATTGGCCGCGCCGTTTTGGCGGAACAGAAGGCGAAGGGGACGAAAAAGAAACTGGTCGCGTTCAAAATGACGGACAAATCCGCCCCGCCGCGGCCGCATTATCCCATTTGGGCAAAGGATGCAAAGGTGGGCGAGGTGACCAGCGGCACGCAAAGCCCATCGCTGGGCATCGGGATCGGCCTGGGTTACGTGCCGCCAGAACTGGCGAATCCGGACACCCGGATCGACGTCGAAATCCGCGGCAAACGTTTTCCGGCGGTGGTGGTGAAGAAACCGATTTATAAAAAAGGCTGAATCGTGGCAGGTTTGAATCGTTGAATCGCCTGCCATTCCCGGCGGCCGACACGATTCAACGGTTCAAAAAATGAATTTGAGAATCCACGCCATCCGCGTAACCTTCGTCAGGTTTTTAAAATATTTATGAGCAACATTCCCTCGGATTTGAAATACACGAAATCGCACGAATGGGTGCGGGCCAGCGGTGACACGGCGACGGTCGGCATCACCGATCACGCCCAGCATGAACTGACCGACATCGTTTTTGTCGAACTGCCGGAAAAGGGCCGGAAGGTGAAAGCCGGCGAAGCCTGCGCGGTGGTGGAATCCGTAAAGACGGCCAGCGATATTTATTCGCCGGTGAGCGGTGAGATTATCGAGAGCAACAAGGCGGTCGTGGACGACCCGGCGCTGGTGAACAAGGAGCCGCATGGAGGAGGCTGGTTCTTCAAGATCAAATTGAGCAGCCCGACGGAACTGAACGCATTGATGTCACCGGACAATTACCGAAAACAGATCGGCGGCTAAAATGGCCGGATCTCGAAGGATTCTGAATCCCGGTTTATCTGTGTCCATTCGTGTTGAATTTTCCCGATGAAAATCCGTCTTTTCATCAAACCCTATTGCTCTTGGTGCCACAAGGCGATGCACTGGCTCGACGAGCGCGGCGTCAAATACGAAACGCTGGATGTCATTGCGGACGGCGAGGCTTACGATGAGATGGTTGAGCTGTCCGGCCAGGAACTCGCACCGGTGATTGACGTGGATGGGGCAGTCCTAGCCGATTTCGGCCCGGAAGAACTGGAAAAATTTTGGACAAAGATTTCAACCACGGATGGACACGGATGAACACGGGTTTTTACCGGGCGGAGCGCGGCTGTGGTGCAAAGCACCAGCCGCAGCACGCCCGATTGTTTTACGACTTCCGATCTGCCACGCGCTGCGGCTGGTCTTTCAGACACAGCCGCGTTCCGATTTTATCCGTGTGCATCCGTGTTAATCCGTGGTTAAATATATTGAAATGACGACGACCGAATTAAAACCGCGACCGCGCCTGCCGGACTGGCTGCGCTTCCAGCTGCCCACGTCAGACAGTTTCGCGCGCACGCGCAGCCTGCTGGGCGAGCTGAAGCTGCATACGGTTTGTGAAAGCGCCAAATGCCCGAACCATTGGGAATGCTGGAGCAAAGGCACGGCCACGTTCATGATCGCCGGCGACCGCTGTACGCGCGCCTGTGGCTTTTGCGCCGTCAGCACGGCCAAGCCGCTGCCCCTCGAACCGGACGAGCCGAGGCGTGTCGCCGAGGCCACGCGCCGGATGAAATTGAAGCATATCGTCATCACCGCTGTCGCGCGCGACGACCTGGCGGACGGCGGGGCGAACCATTTTCGAAAGACGGTCGAGGCGGTGCGAGCGTTGAGTCCGGGCATCATCATCGAAGTGCTCGTGCCGGATTTCAATGAATGCGACACCTCGATTGACGCCGTACTTCTGGCCAGCCCGCATATTTTCAATCACAACCTCGAAACCGTCCGCCGGCTGACGCCCAGCGTTCGTCATCGGGCGACCTACGACCGTTCCCTGAGCGTGTTGCGAACGGTGAAGGCGAAGCGCGGCGACACGATGTACACCAAGTCCGGGATGATGCTGGGGCTGGGCGAGACGGAACCGGAAGTCATCGTGGCGATGGAAGACCTGCGCAGCGCCGGTTGCGACATCCTCACTCTCGGCCAGTATCTCCAGCCATCGTTGAAACATTTGCCGGTGGTGGAATATGTGTCACCCGCGACCTTTGCGGAATACGGCCGGCGGGCAGGGGAGCTGGGCTTCATTCACGTCGCCAGCGGGCCGATGGTGCGGAGTTCGTATCACGCGGACGAGTTCGCCCTGCCGTCAATGCCCCGGCAACGATAAACCCCGCCGCATCAAAAGATAGAAGGCGACGCCCAGGAGGATGATTCCCAGGGCGAATCCGATCACGGTGATGGTGGTGGTGAGCGTGCGGGCCTGATCCAGCACCTCGGCGGCGTGCTTTTTCTCCGATTCCCTGAACATCGCCAGCTCCTTGTCGAGCTTCGCAAGGGCTTCCTCGTCCTTGATCTGGAAGGTAAGCCATTTTTCCCCGGAACGGTTCCATTCTGCCGGCAGGCGCCCAAGGATTTCATCGCCCGCCGGTTGAAAGCCCCAGCGCGTCCAGAACGGCGACTGTTCCCGGGTCCAGATCCGGAACACACCGTGATGAGAGGCAATCGTCTGGATGCGTTCCCAGAACAATTCTCGCGCGTCGTCGGCCATGGAGAAATCCGTGTATCCTTCGCTGTGGAGCAGGGCATGCTGGCCGCTGATTTGCAGCCCGATCGCGCCGACCACCTGCCCATTGCCGGTCTCCACCACTTGGAATTCGGTCAGCCGCCTTTCCAGATCTTCCGCCGGGAAGCGCATGGAGGTCCAAAGCGCCTGCAGACTTCGGAAATCGTCGGTCGTGGCGCGGCGGATGCGGAGGTTGGGCAGGCTCATGCCTGCTTTATAGCAAGTCCACCCGCTTCAATGCAATAGGAGCAGGTAAAAGAGTCCGGGCTTGTTCGGGTCAATGCCGTTGGTGAAAATGAAATTGCCGGAGGGATCGAACGGGTTGGTGGCCGTCGGAGTCCACTGGCTGCGGGGCAGGGCCAGGTTGGTGGCGGCCAGGACAGAATAAAGCTGGCCGGGCCAGCCGTTTGTGCCGCCCAGGAGGAGATTTGTGCCGGAACGGGCGGACCGGTTGAAACCGGGCAGGGCCGGCGCGCCGTTCGACGGCAGGCTCAGAATCCAATTGCTGACGAGCTGTACATCCTGCGTGTCCACCAGCATGGAGTCCAGCGGCGGCATCTGGATGGAAGGCAGGCTGCCGAGGTCGCGGGTGGAAATGCGGGTGAGCAAGATGGAATTGCCGGGGGACTGCGGGGCGATGATGAAATTGCCGGGGTTGCCAAGATTGTTGGCCGGCAAGCCTTTGACCAGACCGGCGCCGGCGGTGGGGGTGGTGATGCGCGCGTCCCAACTGGCCCGCTGGGCCGTGCCGCCGGGCTGGTGGCATTGCGAACAATTCGCCGCGAGGAACGAGCGGGCGCGATATTCGAGGCTGAACGCGGTGTTGGTCGCGGCGACCAGGGCGAGCAGCGTGGCCGGATTGTTGGTCATGGGCGGACTGAAATAGCCGGCGGCGCTGAGCGCGGAGATTTGATTGGTGGCGAGCGGGCCGTAGGCGAAGCTGCGGTTCAGTTGCTCCGTGCGAAAGCCGAGCCCGTAACCGCCCGCCGCCGTGTGGCAGGCGAGACATTCCGACCGGCTGGGATAGTGCCATATCTGGGTCCGCTGCGTGCCGCCGTCGTGAATGGTGAACGCTTCGTCCAGGCCTGCCTCCGGCACGAGCGTGGCATTGGTCGCCGAATCCCAGCGATAGGTCACGCCGTAAACGCCGTTGGTGTTGCGCACGATGAAGCGGGTCTCCAGCCGCTGGCGCGACGCGGGGACGCCGTTGGTCAGTTCCAGTTCGAAATGCTTGATCCAGATCGTCCCGGTGGGAAATGACCAGTTGCCGCTGGGACTAAAACCAATGGTCAGGCTGGTGTTCGGCACGGAGAACCAGCGCGTTTTGATTGCGTTGTCCGACCAGAACGGCACGTTGAGATCATAGGGCACGATGCCGGCGCCGGGGGCGAGCGTCACAAGATTGGTGAATGCGCCGGTGTCGGCGAGCGTTGCGGGCAGGGGCGCGCCGGTTGGCGTGCCGTTGTAATCCAGCCGGCCGATCTGGCCATTGTTCAGCTGCGCAATGAGGACATCGCCGTTGCGCGGATCCGTCCCGAATGACGACGGCCCGGAACCGGTGGTGATTTGTTGAAATGGCACGGTGTTGCTCCCGTCATAGCGCAGGAACCAGACGTTGCCGCTCCCGTTGTCGCTGAAAACATAGGCGCCATAAAGTTGCGAGATGCGGCTGCCGCGATACACCACGCCGCCGATCACGGAGTTGCCCGTGTAGCCGGCGGTGCCGCTGTGGGGATATTCCTGGATTGGGAAAATTAACCCCGGCGGAGGGTTTGCCAGAATGCCGGGCTGGCCCGGATACAGCGTCGATGCCAGATGAAGCCCTTCATAATATGACCAGCCGCCGTTGCCACCCTTGGGTATGACATCCACTTCCTCGTACAGGTCCTGTCCGACGTCGCCCACATAGAGCCACCCGGTGGCCGGATCAAAGTTGAAGCGCCAGGGATTGCGGAAACCAATTGCATAAAACTCGGTGCGGACACTGCTGGCGCTGAACGTGTGGCCGTTGAAATTGGTCACGCCGACAAACGGGTTGTCCGCCGGAATGAAGTAATTGGTGCTGCTCGCCGGATGCGGATTGGGCGGCAGGTTTCCCGGCCGTTTGTCCACATCCAGGCGCAGGATCGCCGAAAAGAATTTATTGGTGATGACCTGAGCATTGAAGTCGCCGTTGTATTGCAGGCCTTCGTCGCCCACCGAGGCGTAAAGATAGCCGTCCGGTCCAAAATGCAAGTCGCCCCCGTTATGGTTCCCCTGGGTGTCGAACTGGGCGATCAAAATGAGTTCCGTGTTGGTCAAAGCCACGTTGGCATTGGTGGCGGTGACCTGGAACCGGGAAATGCACTGGTGCCGGCCCGTGCCTTGCGAGGTGGTCAGTTGCCGCGATGAGAAGACAAAGAAATAGCCATTGGTCGCATACCCGGGATGGAACGCCAGCCCAATCAGGCCGGACTCGCTGTCCGACAGGACCGGCAGGCTCATGAACACGGTGCGGGTCGGCGCCGCCAGATTCGTAATGACGACTATGGAGTTGGTTTTTTCCAGGATGAACAGGCGGTTGGTTTCCTGGGGCGGCGAGGCGATGCAAACCGGCTGGCTCAGGGTTACGGTGGGAAAAGCGTTGGCCAGCGTGTAGCCGAATTGCGGCGGCTGGGGCGGCAGATTGGTGAGCGAGGTGTTGGGCGCCCGCTGCAATTGGGCCGCAGCGGCAAGGGTCATCATCAGCAGCACGCAAAAGCTGACTATGGGGCGGAGGAAAACCATGGATTTCATCCGAGGAGCAACCTACCAGCGAACTGCATCAAGTCAAATGATGACGAAAGTTAAATTTGCTTTTGCATTGACGTATGTCAATTTGCCTCCCAACAGATTAGGTTTGAATCATGAACCCAATGAGCAACCAACAACTGCTTGAAGCCCTGAACTGGCGCTACGCCACAAAGGCCTTTGATGCGGACAAAAAGATTCCCGCCGGGACGTGGCAGACCCTCGAACGCGCGCTGGTGCTGACGCCGACGTCTTATGGTTTGCAGCCGTACCGTTTCCTCATCATCAACAGTCCGGCCAAACGCGCCGAGTTGCTCCCCCATTCGTGGAACCAAAAACAGGTCGTGGATGCTTCGCATTTCGTCGTGCTCACCGCGCGCACCAAAATGACCGGGGCCGACGTGGCCAAACTCATCCAGCGCACCTGTGACGTCCGTAAAATCACCGCCGAATCGCTGGATTTCTATCGCGACATGATGCTGGGCGACATTGTCAACGGCCCGCGCGGCAAAACCGCCCACGAATGGGCGTCGCGGCAGACCTATATTGCCCTCGGCAATTTGATGACCTGTGCCGCCGTGCTGGGCGTGGATGCCTGCCCGATGGAAGGCCTCAACCCGGCGGAATACGATCGGATACTGGGGTTGAGCGGCGGCGACTATGCAACCGTGGTGGCCTGCGCGCTGGGGTATCGCGCCACCGGCTGCAAATACGCGAGCCTGCCCAAGGTGCGGTATGAGTTGAAAGACCTCGTCGTATATGTCTGACGTGGGTCCAGTCAATATCGCCGCGGGCGTCCGGGCTCCTGGGGGCGGCACCGCTCGTTTTGTTTGACCTCAACTGAACTGCCGGGCACCCCATGAACCGCACCCTTCGCCTGATCGCCGCGATTCTCCTGGCCGGCTCCATCGCCTTTTGGGCCGCCGCCGGGGCGAATCGCGGCTGGACGAAGACGCGCGTCCCGAAGAAAATCGAGGATCCCGTCACGGGCCTGGAGGGGGTCCAATGGCAGGAAAGATTTGTTCCGGGCGTTGATTTTCTGGGCGCCGCGGTGTTGGGCGCCGGAATCCTGGCCGGCATTTCATTCTTAAGCCGGCCAAAACCAAAATAATCCAAAACACAACCAAAGCATGAAAAAAAAACTCACCCTGCTCGCACTCATTGGCTGGATGGGCGCGGCCTTGGCCGCGCCGCAGACGTTTGACTTCAAAGACCCCAAAGGCATCAACAATGCCGGGTTCAAACTCGACGCCCCGCTCGAATCGATCAACGGCAGCGCCAGCGGCGTTTCCGGCACGGTCACGTTTGACCCGGAAAACCCCGGCGCGACCCGGGGCAAAATCAGCGTGGCCACCGGCTCGCTCATGCTGCCGAACCCGATGCAAAAGCAGCACATGCTGGGCGATAAATGGCTCGATGCGGCGAAGTATCCCGAAATCACCTTTGAAGCGAAGGAATTTAAAAATATCCGGACGGCGGGCGACACAACGACGGCAGACGTGACCGGCACCTTCACCCTCAAAGGGGTGTCCAGGGAACTCACTGTGCCGGTGACGCTGACCTGGCTGAAGGACAAGCTGGGCGATCGCGTGCCGAATCAGAAAGGCGATCTGCTGGTCATCCGCGCCACCTTCAGCATCAAACGCAGCGATTTCAACATCAATCCCGGGCAGTATGAGGACAAGGTCGCCGAAACCATTGAGCTCACCCTGAGCATCGCCGGCGCGGCGCCGAAATAAACCGGTCGCGGAGCGGCCGGAAGATGGTAGCGGTGGCGGTTCAAGCCACGGTGATTAACCCAAAACGGTCGCCGTCGCGGAGCGACGGTTGAACAATGAGATGCGCCCCGGTCAGCTCCAACATGGAAACGGGTTTTGGAACCGGCCGGGTTACACGGCAGCCAGCATCTCGCGCACCGACTCGATGTTAAACGGCTTTGTCAGGGTGCCCACAAGTCCGAGTTCCCGGTGGTTGGCCAGCACGGGACTCGTCGAATAGCCGGTCATGATGACAACCCGGACTGCCTGATCGATGTCGCGCAGCTTCCGGATCACGTCTTCACCCGGAAGATCACCGGGCATCGTGAGATCAACAAACACCACGTCAAACGGTCGCCGGTCGGACCGCGCCCGGGTGAATTCGGCCAGCGCTGCATTGCTGGTGGCCACGATGGTCACGTGATGCCCCAGTCTGACCAGCATGGTCTTGAACACCTCGCGCACTGCCGGGTCGTCGTCCAAGGCCAGCAATTCCAGCACCCGCCCGGCTTTCACCGGCCGTCGCGGCGCCGGTTTCTCCGCCATCGCCTCGGATGATGCCGGCAGGTGGATTGTAAAGCAGGCGCCGTTGCCCGGGGGCGAGGAAACCGCCACGTGTCCGCCATGCCGGGTCACGATTGAATGAACGGAGGTCAATCCAAGCCCGCTGCCGGTTCCCTTGGTGGTGAAGTACGGATCGAAAATCCGGGACAGGTGTTCGGGGGGGATGCCGGCACCGCTGTCCTGGATTGTAATGCGCACGTAGCGGCCCGGTGGCATCGGGAGGTGATCGGCCTCCGCGAGCTGAACACTGTCGAGTGAAAGGGTCACGTGCCCGCCCCCGGGCATCGCCTGCTTGGCGTTCAGCACGAGATTGTTCACGGCCTGGGCCAGCTGTCCTTCATCCGCCTCGACGAGATCGAGCGGCCGGGAGGCTCTTACCTCAAGGGTGACCAGCGACCCGTGCAGCGCCAGCTCGGCAGCCTCGCGCACGGGAGCCTCAAGTTGCAGGACCTTCTTCACCGGGGCGCCGCCTCGCGCGAATGTCAGCAGTTGCGTGGACAGGCCCCGGGCACGATGGCAGGCGCCTTCCGCGCTTTCCAACGCGGCAGCGAGCGGGCTGTTCGCCGGCAACTCATGGCGGGCCAACGAGATGTTGCCGAGAACCACCATGAGCAAATTATTGAAATCGTGCGCAATGCCCCCGGCCAGCAGCCCGAGTGACTCCAGCTTCTGGTTTCGCAGATTCTGGTCCTCGATCTTCCGCTCGATCGAAATGTCGCGGATGATCAGGACAGAGCCGCCCACCGCCCCGGCCACGCCCACCAGGCACGAGGCATTTACCGACACCAGCCGCGCGGCCCCTTGTAGCGGTTGCAGCCACGCAACCAGCCGGGGTTTCGTCCGGAGGTGGTCATCCATCGGCTGGAGAACCGCGGACTCCGGCAAGGCTTGCCGCGTCTTCTCGCTCTCCAACTGCAAGACCTCTTGGAGGCCGCGGCCGGCGCCGTCCGCCCACGACCAGCCCGTGAACGTCTCGGCGGCCGGATTCATCAGCGTTACCCGGCCCCCGGCATCGACCGCAATGATCCCCTCGACCAGGGAGTGGATGATGACCTGAAGCCGCTCCGAAAGTGTGCGCAGCTCCTGGGTGCGCTCGCTCACGAGGGTTTCAAGATGCGCCCGGTGATGGGCCAGTTGTTCCTCGACCTCTTTTTGGGCGGTTATATTGCGCGAAACCCCGACGGTCAAACGCGTCAGTCCTTCGAGGTCGCGCAGTGGCGATTTTACCGTGTTGAAGAGCTGGACGACGCCATCGTGACGCGTCACCTTCTCAGTCGGAACGTTGAGGGTCTGGCCGGTGGTGTAAACATGGCGGTCGTCGATGACGTACTGCTTGGTGTTCTCGGCTTCGTTGAATGGCGCGTCGATGATCTGGCGCAGCTGCTCGTTGGACATCCCGTAATAATCGCGAAACGCCTTGTTGGCCCAGACGATCCGCGAACGCTCGCCCTTGACGAGGACCATGTCGTCGATCGCATCGAGAATCTGCCGGTAAACCTCCTTTTGCTCTAGGAATTGGCTTTCCCACGCCGACGTGCCCGGGTTGGGGACAGGTCCGGGCCCGGGCAGGGCCGCTTCGCCGCCCGCCGGCGGATTATTCTCGTTCATAACTGATGGACGGCAGGAGTTTGTGTTCGGCGCCCGGCGTGACTATTCGATGCCCAGTGAGGGTAAATTGGTTTCTGCTCATACCCATTACCGTTGGATGATGCCAAACGGAGACGGGGGGTCAAGCGGCAGGTTAAGCCGGCTTCTTGCGATTTCGACTCAACCTGACGCGTTCATGCGCTGAAGGTTCAGTTTGGAGTCCCGTCCCCACAGTTCAGACCAGTCCTTACTTTGCGTCCTCGCGTCTTTGCGCCTTTGCGTTGAAATGCCGCGTTGCAAAAGGCCTCACACCGAGGACGGTTCGCACTTTTCATGTGCGGGTGATGGTTGGCCCGGCCTCTCCATCCTGCGTAGCAGGGCTGCTGCGGAGCGTGGACAGCACCAGCTGCAATGACTGGAGCACTCCCGTCTCGCACTTGGCCATTTGATTTGACAACGATCATCCTGAACCCCGACATTCAGGCCACTTACCCTATGAACTCAGACACCTATCAATTCTATCGGCATTCCGGAAAATTCAGTCCGCACGGCCTGGCCTTGGCGCTCATCGTTCCCATCGCCGCCGGTTTCCTGCTCGGCTACGTTTATGCCTACCTGATCAAATGGATTCCGTTCATCTACCTGAATATTTTCATAACGGCAGGTTACGGCGGCGTGATTGGCTTCCTGGCCGGGTGGATGTTGAGGGTCGGCAAGGTGCGCAACAACGCGCTGGCTGGGATTTGCGGATTGCTGGCGGGCCTCGCCGGACTGTACCTGGGATGGAACGGGCACGTTCACGCCTATTTTGAGGACGCGCCGGTGTTGTGCCAACCGGGCGAAATCCTGAAGGGCATGGGATATCTTTACGCACACGGATCCTGGACCTTGAAAGGCGAACCGGTCACCGGCGTCATCCTCGGCATCGTCTGGGGTGTGGAAGCGCTGATGATCGTTGGTCTGAGCACCCTCATGACGTACGTTATGATCTCGGGCTCTTTGAACAGCTCAACAAAAGAAGAAGCAGAAGAGGAACGACGATTCGGAGTTTCATCATTAAGCCTTATCCATTCTTGGCCGCACCAAGTCAAGTATCTATGCGAAACATCTGGCAACCAACTGGGTATTTCTCGCAGGCACGGCTGATTATGGTCAAGTCTTGGCGCGGAGACGGTTCACCCCTTTCAATTGCTAGCGCTTGGCTGACATCGCCGGTCAACCCTGAGCTATCGCACTTGGTGTCGAGTTAAGATTTCTGCGCTTCCTTCGCCCAAGCATCCTTCAGTGTGATCGTGCGGCGTTTCATGTTTGTTTGGGTTTGATTTCGCCGTTCAACAGGCGTTCCAGCTCGACGCTCAGCTTCAGTTCCTGCCCCCATTGCCTCAAGTACTTCTTGTCCAGGGTGCCGGCTTGCACGGCCACCACGCCCGCCGCGTCGCCAAGCTGCCGGTCGGAGGGAGTAATGCGGTTCCAAACCAGTTTGTGGAGGATGACATCTTCCGCCGTGGCAATCCACGCCGATTCGCCGAAGAGCGTGACGGCCACGCGGCGATGAAGCATTTCCTTGTCGAACGGCAGGGGTTGAGGCAGCCAGAAATCCACCTTCAACGCGGAGCGGGTGTCAATGGCATTGAATTGATGCGGCGGCTGATACGCGGCGCGCACGGCGGCTTCTTCAATGTAAAAATCGCCGCTGAATTCCTGAACGATGCGAGGCACGGCGGACACCGGCAGTTGCACGACAAAATCAAGATCGTGCGTGGTGCGCGGAATACCCCAATAGTTGCTCGCCATTGAACCGGTGAGATAATAAATCATGCCCGTCCGGTTCAAACGGCGCAAACAATCCACGAGGAGTTCGCGCTCGTTCATGCGGCGCGGGCCAATTCGAGTCGCAGACGAAGCAGGCGTTCAACCTCGCTGGCATCGGCTTTGGGGTTTTGGCGGCGAATGCCTTCGCGCGCAATGTCGCAGGACATCTCGTGCAAATCCAATGCAATCGTCAGCCGCTGTTCGCCCGTCATCTGCCGGTAGCGTTTGATCTGTTCGTCCAAAGCCGCTGTGGCGGTCATAAATTCTTCAAAGCCAAAGTAGCAGATTGATTTTCGTTTGTCGTGCTAGCTTTTTTGCGCTTCCTTCGCCCACGCATCTTTCAAGGTGATGGTGCGATTGAGCACGAGTTTGCCGGGGGCGCTGTCTTTATCGACTGCAAAATAGGCGAGGCGCTCGAATTGGTAGCGTAACTCCGGCTCCGCATCTTTCAGACTCGGTTCGCACTTTGCTGTCACGACTTCCAGGCTGTGCGGGTTGAGCGTGGCTTTGAAGTCGGCGCCGGCATCGGGCTCGGGCACGGTGAACAGGCGGTCGTAGAGACGCACTTCGGCATCAATGGCGTGCGCGGCGCTGACCCAGTGGATGGTGCCTTTGACCTTGCGACCGGCGGTCGCTCCCCCGGTCTTGCTGTCGAGGTCGGCGGTGCAACGCAGTTCGGTGATGTTGCCGGCAGCGTCCTTGATCACCTCATCGCATTTGATGATGTAGGCGTATTTCAGCCGGACTTCGCCGCCGGGTTTCAACCGGAAAAATTTTGGCGGCGGCACTTCCTTGAAATCGTCCTGCTCAATGTAAAGTTCGCGACTGAAGGGAACTTTCCGTTTGCCCGCGGTTTCGCTCTCCGGGTTGTTCACCGCGTCCAACTCCTCGATCTGGGTTGACGGATAATTGGTGATGACAACCTTGATGGGGCGCAGCACGGCGAGCCGGCGCAAGGCGTGCTTGTTCAGGTCTTCGCGGATGGAATGTTCGAGCACGGCCACGTCGGTGAGGCCATTGTATTTGGTGATGCCAATGTTGTAGGCAAAGGCCCGGAGGGCAGTCGCGGGCACGCCGCGCCGCCGTATGCCGCTGATGGTCGGCATGCGCGGGTCGTCCCAGCCCGTGACGAGTTTTTCGTTCACAAGCTGGAGCAGCTTGCGCTTGCTCATGACGGTGTAGGTGAGGCTGAGGCGCGCGAATTCATATTGATGCGGCAGCGGACGCGGCAGGTCCAGGTTGGTCAGGATCCAGTCGTACAACGGCCGGTGCACTTCGAATTCGAGCGTGCAGATGCTGTGCGTGATGCCTTCGAGGTAATCGCTCAGGCAATGCGCGAAATCGTACATCGGGTAGATGCACCATTTGCCGCCGGTATGATGGTGCTCGGCGTGGCGGATGCGGTAGAGGAGGGGATCGCGCATCCAAACGTTCGGCGCGGTCACGTCAATCTTTGCGCGGAGCGAGCTCTTGCCGTCGGGAAATTCGCCGGCCTTCATGCGCGTGAACAGGTCAAGGTTCTCAACCACCGGCCGGTTGCGATACGGGCTTTCCTTGGCGTTGCGGCGGTAATCATCCGTTTCTTCCGGCGTCAGGTCATCAACGTAGGCGAGTCCTTTTTTGATGAGCGCGACGGCGTATTCGTAAATCTGGTCGAAGTAGTCGCTGGCGTAAAAAGGCTCGACAAGAGCGGCGACGACGGCTTCGCGCGCGGTTCGGCGATCGAGGCGCTCATCGGGGCCGATGTGAGGGACCGGTGGATTGGGGATGACGACGGGGAGATAGAAATCCGGTTTGCCATTGCAGGTCACCGCCTCCGGGGTCTTGCCTTTGGGTTTGAGGCCGAGCTGGTCGCTGGCCCAGCCCGCAATCAGCCAGTTCACGTCCTCCTGGATGGAGTCCACGTACTCGACGTCCTCCTTGGTCGGGTTGGTGTCGTCCATGCGGAGGTTGCAGATGCCGCCGAACTCGTGGGCGATGCCGAAATTCAGGCAGATGCTCTTGGCATGACCAATGTGCAGGTAGCCATTCGGCTCGGGCGGAAAGCGGGTGTGAATGCGCGGATATTTGTTCTCGGCGACGTGCCGGGCGACGATGTCGCGGATGAAATCGGATGGGGCAGCGGCAGCGGGCGTTTCTTTGTTTTCCAGACTCATAAAATTGGCTGGCAGATTAACAAACGAGTCGACAATTGTCGAATGGCCATTGAAAAGCGTGCGCTGGACTGGGCTTCCGGACGAGCTGGATCGCGGGTACCCCCGCCCTCAGAATGCAAATTGTCCAATACCCGGGAAGCTGATCAAAAATGGCCGCGTGGTCGGTCGGTGGTGGAAATAGAAACGGATGCGGGATTGGGCCCGCATCCGGTTTGGTTGGAATTGGAGGAGATTACTTGTCCGTTGATGCCATTTTATCAACCAGAATCTCTGGGCCTTAAGTCTTTTTTTTTCCGGCTTGTGCCGTTTGCCCGCGTCGGAAACGGTTCCATGTCCGGAAGAATGAAATAAATCTGAAAAAACAATTAAAGTCGTGGCGGCTTCAGCCGATGGCAAAACACCCGGTAATTATCCCGGAGGTCCCAATCGAAACCTATGAATGCGTCGCTTGCTCCTTCAAACGATGAATCCGGCCAGGCTGGGTTGAAACCAGAACTGAAAAAAGGCGCGAAATATCACAAAGCCCATGTCTTCGCTAAAGCCAAGGCAAACGGCCAGGTCAGAACGGTGCCGGTGGTTTTCCAGAAGGTGGTGTTTTTCGACGATCTGGGCATCACCTTGAACGATTAGAATGCCCTGGAGACGCTCCCGCTGGAAAGCGTCGGTGAGCGCGGGGGCCAAGGCGGCATTCTTTCCACCCGTCAGTGCCGGCCGGAGGTCATCCACATGATCAGTGAGCCAGCGGCGGAGAAGCTGGTCATCAGGACGAGCATGATGGTGAGCAGCATGTTTTTGCGCTGGTCGCGTGCCAGATGCGGAAACAGCAACTTGCCGGTGCGTTTTACAATGTATTCAGTCATGGTCTCAAGGTGTTGAGTCTTCCGGCCCTTCGCCGGGCCGGTGCCTGTTCACCGGCCCTGGAGCAGGCTTTGTACCAGATGGAATAATTGTCCAGGTAAGGCAATCTATTACTAGCCAACGGCGGGAAGAATGCGAATTGTCTTTCTCAAGGACACGCTGCCTTGAAATTCATCCGTGGGCGGAGTCAGGCGGCGAGGTTCTTATTCTTCGCGCGCGATTCGTCCGCGAGCCGCTTTTTGAACTCCGTCAGCGCCATTTGCAGGCGCTCGTCGCCCTGCGCCAGGATCTGCACCGCCAGCAACCCGGCGTTTTTAGCCGCGCCAATGCCGACGGTGGCCACCGGCACGCCCGGCGGCATTTGCACAATGGAGAGCAACGAGTCCAGTCCCTTCAACGATTTGCTTTCAATGGGAACGCCGATGACCGGCAGGGTGGTGAATGCCGCCGTCACGCCGGGCAGATGGGCCGCGCCGCCGGCGCCAGCGATGATGACCTGCAGCCCGCGTTTGACGGCGCCGGTGGCGTAGGCCTCCAGCCCGTGCGGATCACGATGCGCAGAGATTACCTGGGCTTCGCTGGCGATGCCAAATTCAGCCAGCGCATCGGCGGCGGCCTTCATCGTCGGCCAGTCCGAGTCGCTGCCCATTAAAATGCCAACCAGTGGTTTGGATTTGCCTGCTGTCATCCGGGAAAAACTAGCAGCTTCAAAATAAAAAGTCATCCGAATTGAATTGAAGCAAATTCGTGAAATTGTGTAAAACTCCATTACTCCGCCATGACGACGGCCAATAAAATCACGATCCTGCGGATCCTGCTGATCCCGTTTTTTGTCGTCGAATTGATTTATTACCTCCAGACCGGTGACGAGGTCCACCGGCTGCTGGCGATCCTCACCTTTGCGGTCACGGCGATTCTGGATGGCGTGGATGGCTATATTGCCCGGCATTACAACCAGAAGAGCGAGCTGGGCGCCATCCTGGATCCGCTGGCGGATAAAATGTTGCTCGTGTCGGCCATTGTCACGTTAAGCTTCAGTCGCGGGCCGTACCTGGGACAGATTCCCCTCTGGCTCACGGGCACCATCATCGGACGCGATTTGCTGCTGCTCATCGGCATCGCCGTCATCCGGCTCACCGTCGGCAAGGTGGTCGTGTATCCGCGGATCATCGGCAAAATCGCAACAGTGTTGCAGATGATCGTGGTTCTCTGGGTCTTGCTGGACTGGGACCGTGATTTGAATGCGCGCTGGTTCCTGGTTTGGACGCTCGGCGCGGCCGTGTGCACCGGGTTGTCGGGACTGCTTTACACCTGGGACGGTGTGAAACAGCTCGGCTCGCACCCGGCCAGTTCGCCGACGGTAAAGAACGGAAAGACCGGGGAGATGGAGTAATCGAGTGATGGAAGACAAGAGCAGCACGGATCAAATCCCAATACTCTGTCTCTCCAGCGCGCCATGCTTTGATTTATGTCTAAAAAGGAATTGAAATTGCAATTGAAGGTCGGCGACGTGGCGCCGGTTTTTTCGGCGGCGACCAATGGCGGCGGCAAAGTCTCGCTCGCCGGTTTGAAGGGTGGAAACGTCGTGCTTTATTTTTATCCGCGGGATGACACGCCCGGTTGCACGAAGGAGGCGTGCGCGTTCCGCGACCATTTCGCCGATTTTAAAAGAAAGGGCGCCGTGGTTCTGGGTGTCAGCACCGACCCGGCGAAGTCGCACGACAAGTTTGTGGAGAAGTTCAAGCTGCCGTTCACCTTGCTGGCGGACGAGGACAAGAAGATCGTCACGGCCTACGGCGTCTGGGGCGAGAAAAGTTTCATGGGCCGGAAATACCAGGGCACCCATCGCGTGACCTTTCTGATCGGGCCGGATGGACGCATCAAAAACATCTGGGCGCAGGTGAAACCGGAAGAGCATGCGGCGGAAGTGCTGGCCGCGTTGTAAAATCTGACAGGTGAGCGAGAAAACCGCCGGAGACGCGTAAATGAAATAGGACCCCGAAGGGTCTCGTTTCGTAATGAATCATCCTTCCTTGTTTGATTTCAGGGACTTATGGAGTCTGTCCTGCCGATAATTATCGAGAGGGGGGCGCGATATCCCATCGGCATTATTCGTGCTTGAACAGGGATTTGTAACGTGCAGTCTAAGGATGATTAGAAGTACATAAACTCATGAATAATCGCTGGTTATGGGTTTTGCTCTGTGCGATTTCCGGCTTGCTGCTCCTTTCCGGCGGCTTGCTGGTGCCGGTGCATTTGCGCGCGGTGGATGTGAGCGTCATCGAAAGGGCCGGGCGTGATACGCCAAGTCTGGTCGGGCAGGGGACCGCGCTGGTGAACGAAAGGAGCCTGGGCGTGGCCAGCATGTTCTTGCAGTCGGCCAAGGCGGAGGGAATTTCCGGCTGGGAAAACCTTGGCCAGGCGGTGACCAATGCCGTCCGGAAGAATCGTGCCGGGCTGGCCTGGGGCAATGATGCCAGTTTGCAGGATCTCTTCGGAAGTGATTCCCCGTCCGCGGGGACTTTCACCGAATTCATCGTCAAACAAAAGAACCGGGACGCGGCGCTGGAGCTGATGCGCGCCTCGCCCGGTCCCGCCGTGCAGGAGTTGCTGCGTTGCCGGGGATTGACCGGCACCGTTCTCTTCCCGCCGTCGTCGTCAGCCTCCGGACAGGCGTTCGATGCGGCGGTGTCCATCGGCGGACTGTTGCTGGCGGAAGGGCGGCTGACGACGGGTTTGAGCGGCAGCATCCTCAGACTCGCCTCGACTGCCAACCATGGTGCGAATTCGCTGCCACTGGAGCAGGTGCTCATGGACTTGATGTCGCTGGGCCAGTGGTTCAACTGGGACCAGCTCGTCGCATTCACCGGCCGGATTGAGGATGCCGGAACGCTTCATTCGCTCGCGGATCAGGTTCGGAATGCCGGCTCACAATTGCCGGTGCTTTTTTCCGCCGTGGTGCTTTCCGGCAACCCGGCTGGCGTGGCCAGATATCTCACGCACTTTGACCAGACGGCGATGACCGGCCTCGGTGCCAGCCTCCGCTTCGGTGCGGGTGGGGTGGGTGAGCTGGTGCGCCGCGATCAACTGCTTTTCCGGACCGATTACCGGCCCGCGCTGGGGTCCGGCGTCTGCCTGCGGGTTCCGGCGCTGGCGTTGGCATTGAAATGGCTGCTCTATCTGCTGAGCGGGTTTTTTCTGGCCATGGCGTTGCATTTTGCGCGCCCAGCCGTATCGTCCCTGGAACGGCCGTTGCAGGTGCGCGGGTTCCATGTGTTCCGCGAAGTTTTGTTTGCGTTGGGTTTCCTGCTGGTGGTGTTGCTCCTGAGCGAGCCGTTTCTCGCCCAGGACACCCGGAAAGAGGAGTTTGCCTTTCGACTGCACATACCCATGACGGGTCATGTGGTCCCGGCCGGATTCGCCCGCAATCATCCAACCATTATGAACAACATGATCCTGCTGACCCTGCTGCTGTTCTTCGTGCTGCAGGGACTGATCTACATCTCCTGCCTCGTCAAGCTGGCGGAAATCCGCCGGCAAAGCGTGTCGCCGCGGCTGAAGCTCAGGCTGCTTGAAAACGAGGACCACTTGTTCGACGCCGGCCTTTACCTGGGCTTCGTCGGCACCATCGTCTCGCTGATTCTGGTCTCGATGGGTATCATCAAATTCAGCCTGATGGCGGCCTATTCGTCCACGTCCTTTGGCATCATCTTCGTGGTGGTGTTTAAAATCTTCCACCTGCGCCCCGCGCGCCGAAAACTCGTGATGGAATCCGAGTATGAAGACGACAACTACAAACCGTCATGAACCGCAGCATCCTCATCGTCATCTGTGATTTCCTGCTGTTGAGCCTGCTGACGTTCTCGACGGATCTGAGCAAGGTGGGCGGCATTGATGAGGGCGCGCCAAACGCCACGGCGGAGGATGCGCCCAAGACGGCGGACAGCAACGCGAAGGAACTTGGGGCGGTCATGAAGCAGGCGCTGACCGAGGAGCAAAAGAACCGCGAACTATTGCAGGCGGAGCTGACCAAGACCCGTGCCCTCGCCCAACAGCAGCAGGTGCAATTGAGCCAGCGCGAACAGCAAACCCAGCAGCTGCAGCAGAAACAGTCGACGCTGGAACAACAGTTTGCCGCGGCCCAGGCCAATATCCAGAACCTGACCATGAAATTGCAGAGCACTTCCGCCGAAGCCTCGATGTCGAAGGAACAACTGGCGGCGCGGGAGGCGGAGATCGCGAAGCAGAAGGCGGCGGTCGACGCGCTCCAGAAGCAGCTGACGCAGTTGAATGGCCAGCTCCAGGCGGCCCAGACGGACAAGCGCGTGGCGGTCGGGCAACTGGCCGTGATGCAGCAACAGGTGGCGGACACGCGCGCCCAGAATGTGCGGCTGTCCGAGGGGCTCAAGACGCTGGCGACCAATTCCAGCGCGCTGACCCAGGAGATCCGCGACAACCGCGCCGAGGCTCCCAACGCCATTTTCAGCGAGTTTATCACCAATTGCGTCCAGGCCAATTTCGTTGCCTCCCGGTCCGGTTTTCTCGGCATGGACGCGAGCAAGGGCAAGGCGAGTGAAACCATATTGGCCACCGACGGGGCCAATGTGTTTGCCTTGTGCCATGTGCAGGACACGCCGCTGACTTTGTGGGATCCCGGCACGGACTGGGAAGGCCTCACCGGAACGCTGAACCACGATATCGCACAGGTTCCCATCCGCGCGTTGTCGTTTGACCGGCAGGACCCGCGCGTGGTGTTCATGCCGGTCACGGCGGCAGAGGCGGCGAAGCTCGGCTGTAGAATTTATCCCGTGGCGTCCGACCCGTACAAATTCCAAGACGCCGTGGTGGTGAGCAAGCAGGCGGATTATTATGGCCAGTGCAGCTTCCAGCTGGATTTGAACACGCCGGGTTACGTGAAACTCGACCGCAACCTTTTGAAGGGGCTGTTCGGCAAATTCAATCCTTCGCGCGGCGACCTGGTTTTCAGCCGGAACGGCGAACTGCTGGGCATCATGGCCAACAACACCTACTGCCCCCTGCTGCACTTCATCCCGGCGGCGACCCTGCAATTCGGCCCGGACGTGCGCTCCCAGCACACCGGCGACACCCTGGCCCGGATGTATTCCATCGTCTTCCACGCCCCGTCCCGGCTGCAGTAACCGGATTTTTCAACCAATCCAACCGGCCATGGCTTGGTTGAACCATTGCCAACAGGTCCACCGGTCACTTTCCGGCTTTGACAAGCATGGCCTGTTTGAAAAATTCCCCGGATCCGGTCAGGTCGTAATCCCACGATTTCAACAGCGTCGGCCCCCACTCCGGATCGTAGCACCAGGCGGTCCAACTGATTCCCCGGCCTTCGAGATAATTGATGATCGCCTTGCCGTAGTCGTCGTCCGGTGACTGGGTCCCCCTGTCGATGGAGAACCCGATCTCGGTCGCGATGATTGGGTAACGGTCGGCGGCAAACCCAAAGTCCTCTTCCCACTTCGGCGGCCACGGTTTGGACCGCTTGTTGGGATAGGGATGGGCCACATATCCGATGCCCTGCGCCTCGATGGGTTCGAGGTTCAGCGGCGTCAGGTCGTACGCCCAATCGAAGCCGGCCACCAGGGGTATCTTTTCCGCGTCAAACGCGCGGATCAGCCGGATCATGTCTTCATTCAGTTCTTTCCAATCACTCCAGGACGCGCTGCCCAGTTCCCCCCGGTAGATCGTCGGTTCGTTGAACAGTTCGTAGAAGGCAATCGTATGGGTTCCCTGGAAATGCTGGGCGACCGTCCGCCAGAATTCGTACGTCTCTTTCTGCGAGGTGTCGTACATGGGGTCCTGGAAAAGTTCCATCTTCAAATTGCCGATGCTGTGCCAGTCGATGATGAGATACAGGTCCAGTTCCCTGCACCAGTCCACTGCCTGGTCGAGCAGCTTGAGATATTCCCGCGGTGTGCGCTCCCGCCAGGCGATCGGATGAACGGGGATGCGGACCAGCGTTGCTCCCATTTCCTTCACCTTCGCAAAGTGGGCCTTGTTCCAGTGCCCTTGGTGAACCAGCTTGTCAGGGTCGGAAATGGACACCCCCCGGAACAGGATGGGCTGGCCGTCGGGGCCGACGAATTTGTTTCCTTGCACCCGGATCAAGGGAAGCTGGTTGGTTTGGGAGCTGGCATAGGTCCGGCCGTAAGGCCGATCATGCCACCATTCATGGTAATCAGTGGCCGGGTTGGTGGATTGGGCGCTGGCGGGTTGGAACCAGGACATGGCGACGCCGAGGACAAGGAGGAGGATGTTTTTCATTTTTTGGTGCCAAGCCAATATTGCCAGCCGGGCCCGATTGACAAGCCATTAATTCCATTCCGGCATTTGTCGGCTGACTGACCTCCGCCGTTTGGAGTTCCGCGTTTACGCGGCGCGGTCACCGGCCTCGCCGAGCCTCCTGAAGGCGGGATTCCATACGGGGAGCCAGACACCCGCCCGGTTGCAAAGTCCCGCGCAAGGTAGTGTCCTGAATTGACTTACAGAGATGCCGGTACCCACTGTCTTTCGAACGGAGCGCGGCTGTGTCCCCGTGACCAGCCGCAGCAGGTGCGCAAGCAAACGATCCACATGAAACCTCATCCATCTCCGCCTTCGAATGTGCTGCGGCTGCTCCGCACACAGCCGCGCTCCGTCAAATCAGGACGCTACCCTGCGCAATCCTGGTTTGACAGGCGCGGGCGGAATCTGGCATATCTTTTCGTAGGAAAGGAAAAGTTAAACTTAAAACAAATTATAATTATGCCAATTCCAACCGGATCCAAAGCCCCCGACTTCACGCTCAAATCCAAGCAGGCCAGCGGCCTCGTGGATGTGAAGCTCAGCAACAACTTCGGCAAGAAGAACACCGTGCTGCTGTTCTTCCCGCTCGCGTTCACCAGCGTCTGCACCAAGGAAATGTGCGACCTCACCGCCGGCCTCGGCGCCTATACCGGCCTGGGCGCCGATGTCATCGGCGTCAGCGTGGACAGCCCGTTCACCCAGGAAGTGTGGGCCAAGCAGGAAAAAATCGGCATCACCCTCGCCAGCGACCTGAACAAGACCACCGCCAAGGCATATGACGTGGTGTTCCCGATGCTGGCCGGCGTGGGCGACACCTCCGCGCGCGCGGCGTTCGTCATCGACAAGCACGGCGTGGTGCAGTACAGCGAACAGACGGCCACCCCGAAGGACCTGCCCAATTTCGATGCCGTCAAGGCCGCGCTGGCCAAGTTGAAATAATTTTCCGATGCCATCGGACTCGTTCAGGCCGCCCAAACAGGCGGCCTGTTTTTTTTGGCAGGGAATTTTTAACCATGGATGGACACGGATTTGAAGGTAGGGCGCGTCACTCCGTGCGCGCCGTCGGGAGCAGGTCAGCGATCCGAAGTCTCACCGCGTGCGGCGGCGGGCAGGGGACTGCCCGCCCTGCCATTCTTCGCCTGACTCTTGTGAATCCGTGTCCGCCCGTGGTTGAATCAAAGGCTACAATTTTGGCGGGATGCTTGCCCCCGCCGCCCATTCGCTCATGGGCCGCAAGTTGCCGCATTCCGGGCAGAAGGTGACGGTGTATTGGGCGCCGCAGTGTGGGCAGACGCCCTGAGTGGCAAACGTGTCGAACGGCTTCCGGCATTTGCCGCACAGCCAGAACGCGCCTTGCGGCGGGGCGATTTTGCAGACCGGACAGGCAAGCCCCCCGTGTCGCGGCGCGCTGGCCACCCGCGCCATCGCCCGGGCTTGTTGAAAACCATTCCAGCAACTGAACGCTATGAAAACGGCAAGGATATAATACCAACTGTCGTTTTTCATGATGACGTACGGAATCATCACCGCGATTCCGACAAACCCAATGATGGTGGAGATCATCATGCTGCGTGCTTTTCCAAATTTGAACCAGAGGAGCGATCGCAAAATCTGCCCGCCATCGAGCGGATAGATCGGTAGCAGATTAAACTTCAAAAGAATTAAGTTGATATAAGCGAAAATGGCGATGTATCCAAAAAGATCCGGCATCCGGTCAGCCAATCCAGTTAGGCCGCAGATCAGCAATAGCGCTGACGCTACCAAAAACAAAATTACATTGACCAGCGGTCCCGCAGCGATGCTCCACAGTGTTGCGCCCGGACGTTGCGGCGGCGAGACATAAGCCACGCCACCCAGCGGCCAGAGCACAATGTCGTGGGTTTGCCCTCCCACTGATCGACAGGCTAGTTGGTGCCCAAATTCGTGCATTAAAACGATTAAAAACAGCGTCAGGATTCCCAGTACATTCAAAATCAACGAAGAATCTGCGCCACCCCGGATTTGAATGACATAAACCAAGATAAGAAACCACGACCAATGCAGATAAACATTAATTCCAAAGAGTTTGAAGAGCCTGATTGAGCCGCGATGTGTTGGCATGTCGCCCGAACTTATCACACACCTGGCCGTGACAAACAAGGCTTTTGACAGGCTGGAGCCTCTTTCAAGACTGCAGCAGCCGACGTAGGGAGGCTCTTATCGGGTTGAGGGTTCATGGTTGAGAGTTGAGAGTCATGAAAAGCCAGAGTCTCGTCACCTCGGCTGCTACGCGGATCAAATGCGCCATCATCCGTTTCCGGTTCGTCACCCGGCTTTAACCTGACCGCCATTGTGATTTTGACGAAGTGAGGTAAGTTATTCACAATGGTGCCACGGATTTTGATTGTGGACGACGAGCGCGATTTCATCGAGCTGGTGCAGTATCGCCTTGCCGGACTGGGGTGTGAATTCATCGTGGCCAACGATGGGGTCCAGGCCTTGAGCCTGGCGCGGCAGTTCAAGCCGCATTTGATCCTGCTCGACATCCTTTTGCCCGACCTCGACGGCCTGTCCGTCTGCGAGATTTTGCGCCGTCAACCGGCCACCAAAAACACTCCGGTCATTTTCATGAGCGCGCTTTCCAGCGAGATCACCAAACGCACCGCGACGATGCAGGCGCAAGGTTTCTTCACCAAACCGCTCGATTTGCCGCGGCTGGAGCAGCTCATCAGCGAGCTGTTGCATCTTGAGCCAGCGGCGAAATGATTGGGCTTCGGGTAGTAGCGTCGGCGCTGTGCGCCGATGCATTCCATCTGTCAAGCTCGAGCTACGGCAAATCAGGACACCGCCTGATTGTTGATAGTGACCCAATTTGGTGGTGGGGACATCGCGCTGCGAGGTCGCCGCGCGCGCAATAGCGGGCGGAAGACATCATGCCAAACGCGGCGCTACAACTCCTGCGCCGCTGAACGCGGCGCGGACAGCGCCGCGCGCCGCCCCTATCTGATCAGAGCACTAGCGGATTGTTGGCAGTGTCCTAATTTAAGGAGCGCGGCATTTATGCCGCTTCATCGTCCCTTGCCTTTGCTGCGGTGAAGCGGGCTGATGCCAGCGTTCCAAAGCCAAATCAGGACACTACCGGATTGTTCCGCTGCTTGACACCGGCGCGCGCAGGCTTCATTTTTAAAAGCTTATTGAAGGCATTAAATGAGCGAACTACATAATTCATTCAACGCGCTGCAAACCTTTGACTCCGGCAGCGGCCGGCCGGGACAATTTTATTCGCTGCCGGCGCTGGAGAAAGCCGGCGTCGGGCCGGTTTCCAAGCTGCCGGTCTCCATCCGCCTCGTGCTCGAGTCCGTTCTCCGCAATTGCGACGGCAAGCGCGTCAGCGAGGCCGCGGTCCGCGCCCTGGCCAATTGGAAGCCGGTCGAAACCCGCACGGAGGAGATTCCGTTCGTCGTTGCGCGCATTGTCCTGCAGGATTTCACCGGCGTGCCGCTGCTCGTGGACCTGGCGGCGATGCGTTCGGCAGTGCAAAAGCTCGGCCAGAATCCGAAAATCATCGAGCCGCTCGTGCCGGTGGATCTTGTGGTGGACCATTCGGTGCAGGTGGATTTCGCCGGCAGCGCGGACGCCCTGCGGAAAAATCTGGACATTGAATTCCAGCGCAACCGTGAGCGCTACCAGTTTTTGAAATGGGGCATGCAGGCCTTCGACACCTTCAAGGTTGTCCCGCCCGGCATCGGCATCGTGCATCAGGTCAACCTCGAATACCTCGCCAAGGGGGTCCTGTCTTCCCCAGACCCAAAATCCGAAACGCGAGAGCCGATTTATTATCCTGACACCCTCGTCGGGACGGACTCTCACACGACCATGATCAATGGCATCGGCATCGTGGGGTGGGGCGTCGGCGGCATCGAGGCCGAGGCGGGCATGCTGGGCCAGCCGGTCTATTTTCTCACGCCGGACGTCGTGGGCGTGCACCTCACTGGCGCGCTTAAGGAAGGCGTCACCGCCACAGACCTGGCCCTGACCGTAACCCAGATGCTGCGCAAGGCGAAGGTCGTCGGCAAATTTGTGGAATTCTTCGGCCCCGGCGCGGCGGCGTTGCCGGTGGTGGACCGCGCGACCATTGCGAACATGGCGCCGGAATACGGCGCGACGATGGGTTTCTTTCCCATCGACGCCGAGTGTGTGAATTATCTCCGCGCGACCGGCCGCAGCGAGGAGCATTGCCAGATGTACGAAAATTATTACCGGGCCCAGGGTCTCTTCGGCATTCCCCAGCGGGGAGACATTGCTTATTCCCAGGAGCTCGAGCTCGACCTTGGCACGGTGGTCCCGAGCGTGGCCGGCCCGAAACGTCCGCAGGATCGCATTGAACTGCCGAAACTGAAGGAAAGCTTCATCGGGGCGTTCAGCAAGCCGGTCACGGAAAACGGTTTTGGCATGAAGGCGGCGGAATTTGCCACCACCCGGGCGGAGGTGCCGGCCAACGGCCGGGGCAAGTCCACCATCGGCCATGGCTCGGTTTTGATCGCGGCCATCACCAGCTGCACGAACACGTCGAATCCCAGTGTCATGCTGGCCGCCGGGTTGCTGGCCAAAAAGGCCGTCGAGCGCGGCCTTGGCGTGGACCCTGTCGTCAAGGCGTCACTCGCCCCCGGTTCACGCGTGGTCACGGATTATCTGAACAAGACCGGCCTGCAACCGTATCTCGACCAGCTCGGTTTCAATCTCGTCGGTTATGGTTGCACGACGTGCATCGGCAATTCCGGCCCGCTGGCCGCGCCGGTCGAAGAGGCCATCGTCAAAAACAACCTGATCGCCGCATCCGTCCTCTCGGGCAATCGCAATTTCGAGGCGCGCGTCCACCAGAACATCAAGGCGAATTTCCTCATGTCGCCGCCGCTGGTCGTGGCCTTCGCGCTGGCCGGGCGGGTGGATATTGACCTGAGCACTGAACCGCTGGGCACGGGCAAGGATGGCAAGCCGGTGTTTCTGAAGGAACTCTGGCCGACGCTGGGTGAGGTCCGTAATCTCATGCAGGCGGCCCTGCAACCGGAGGTTTTCCGCAAACTTTACAGGGATTTCGCCGGCCAGAATCCGAAGTGGAACGAAATCCCGTCCAGCACCGGCAACGTGTACGAATGGGACCGCCAATCCACCTACATCCAGGAACCGCCGTTCTTCACGGGCTTTTCGTTGCAGCCCGGCGGCATCGCTGAAATCAAGGGCGCGCGCCCGTTGGGGATTTTTGGCGACAGCGTGACCACCGACCACATTTCGCCGGCCGGCTCCATCAAAAAGACCTCGCCGGCCGGAAATTATCTCATCGCGAACGGCGTCGAAGCGGCCGATTTCAACAGCTACGGTTCACGGCGGGGCAATGACCGGGTAATGACGCGCGGCACCTTCGCGAATGTGCGCATCAAGAACCTCATGGTTGCCGGCGTCGAAGGCGGGGTGACCCGGCTCCAGCCGGCCGGAACGCAGATGAGCATTTACGACGCGGCCATGGAATACGCCAAGACCAAAACGCCGCTGGTGGTGATTGCCGGCCAGGAATACGGCACCGGATCCAGCCGCGACTGGGCGGCCAAGGGCACAAACCTGCTCGGAGTAAAAGCGGTGGTGGCGCAGAGTTTCGAGCGCATTCATCGCAGCAACCTCGTCGGCATGGGTGTGCTGCCGCTGCAATTCAAGGAAGGTACGACCGCGCAAAGCCTCAAGCTCGATGGCACGGAGACGTACGATATCGTCGGCCTGGATGCGAAGTTGAAGCCGCAGCAGGACCTGACGCTCAAAATCACGCGGGCGGACGGCAAGGTGGAAAACGTGCCGGTCCGGTGCCGCATCGATACGCCCATCGAAATTGATTACTACCAGCACGGCGGCATTTTGCCCTATGTCCTGCGGCAGCTGGTGGCGAAGGCCTAGTTCGGAGCGCCGGTCTCCGACCCGGCGTGATGAGGAAACGGCAAAGAACACGCCGGCTCGGAGAGCGGCGCGCCAATGGCCGTTCAGACCTGCCCCGGCTTTACCACGGCAACGACCACGGCATCGGGTTTGAGATATTTATTTGCCGCGGCTTTGACCTGTTCTTCCGTCACCGATTCATATTTGGCGTCGTCGAGTTCCGCGCGCCGGTAGCCCAGCCCGTAAAGCTCATCGAGCGTGGCGGTGGAGGCCAGGTGGCCGAGTTCCTGCCGCGCGATTTTTTTCTGGCCGATGATTTTGGCCTTGGCGCGCTTGAGTTCCTCGGCGGTCAGCCCCTCGGTGCGCAACAGGCCGGCCTCCTTGAGGATTTCCTGTTCGACCAGAGCCGCCTTGGCCGGTTCGGTGCCGGCGTAAAAAGCAAAGTAACCGGGTGCCAGCCCGGCGAAATGTTGCGCGCCGACGTAGTACGCCAGGCCGAGTTGCTCGCGGATCCGCAAAAACAGGCGCGAACCCAGGTCACTGCAAGCTTCCTGGATCAGCTCCAGCGCGTAATGGTCCTCGTCGAACAGGGTGGTGCCGGGGAAACCGACGACGATCACCGCCTGTTTCTTGTCGCGGGTTTCCTCCACCCGCTGCACCAGGGGAGCGTGGAAGCCGGAGGCGGGATGAATCAATTCCTTTGCCGCCTGGCCGGTTTTCCAATGGCCGAAAGCCTTTTCGACGGCGGATTTGACCTCCGCCGTTTCCACATCGCCGAAAATGGCGAGCACGCAGTTGTTGGGCGTGGCCAGTTTCCTGTGGAACGATTTCAAACTGGCCGCCTTGAGTTTGGCCACGGTTTCTTCCGTGCCGGTTGAATCCAGGCCGTAACCGGCGTTGCCATACAGCGCCCGGCGCATGGTCAGGCTGGCGCTCTTGAGCAGGTTGTCCTTTTGCGCGTAAATGTCGGAAATCTGCACCTCCCGCTCCCGTTCGAGCGCTTCGGCGGGAAAAACCGGGTTCAACAACACGTCGGTGAGCAAATCCAGGCCGATGCCAAAATCGCTGCTCAGGGTTTCGAGGTTGACCCCGAAGCTGTTGTTGCCGCCGTAGCTGTCAATGCTGCCGCCCACGGACTCAATTTCCGTGGCAATGTCCCGGGCGTTGCGATGCGAGGTGCCCTTGAGCAGCATCCGGCTGCTCAATTGGGTGATCCCATTGTCGTCCTTGGTCTCGGCGAGCACGCCGCCCTGGAACATGGCGCGATATTCGACAAAAGGCAGGCGATGGTCCTCCTTCACGAGCAGCCGGAGGCCGTTCGGAAATTCAAATTTCTGGATCGCCTGGTCGTTTGCTTCCTCGACCGTGATGGAGGATTTGGGCGTGGTGCCGTTGGGCAGCAGCGTGTAAAGCGTCCGGTTTTCCGCGGTGAGATAGTCCCGCGCCACGCGCAGGACGTCGTCGGGCCGGACGCGTTTGACGGCGGCCAGATAACGTTCGGAAAAATTCAAGTCATTCGCCGCCAGCCAGTTTGACCCAAGGTTCTGCGCCTGGCCTTCCATCGTTTTGCGGGTGGCGAGTGTGGCGGCAATCGATTGCTTCACCGCCTTGCTCAGCTCGCCCGTGGAGATCGGCGATGTTTTCATCTTTTCCACCTCGGCCAGCATGGCGTCGCGCGCCGCGGCGAATTTGTCCGCGTCCACAATGGCGCTCATGCCGAACAAACCCTGGGCTCCGGGACTGTAGGTCCACGCATCCACGTGGTGCACGACCCCCTGCTTCTCGCGGACCTGCTGGTAAAGGCGGGAACTGCGGCCGCTGCCCAGCAGTACGGCCAGAACATCGAGGATCGGCAGGTCGGAATGCCGCAAATCGGGAATATGCCAGGCAAAATGAAAATGTCCGAGTTCGACGGCGGTTTCCTCGATGATTTCGCGCGCCGCGGTCTGCCGGGGTTCCTCCGGCAAAACGACGGGCGGCACCGCCCGGGTCTTGGATTTTTCGTAGGCCTTGCGGATTTGCGCGATGACGTCATCGGCCTTGATGTCGCCGACGACGACGTAAAAAACGTTGTTGGGCGCGTATTTGTCGGCGTAGTAGTTGCGGATGTCAACGGCCTTGAGTTCGTTGAAAATGTCGGGGTAACCGATGATGGTGTAACGATACGGGCTGCGCGTATAGGCGGTTTCAAACAGCCGGCGGCTGGAACGGCGGCCGGGGTCGTCCTGGCCCATGTCCATTTCGCGGCGGATGACATCGAGTTCCTTGGCGAGTTCGTCGGCGGGCAGGGTGGCGTGCTGCATGATGTCGCACAGAATGTCGACCGCCGTGTGCGCACCGGTGGCGGGCACGTCAATGTGATACACGGTGCGGTCGAAGCTGGTGTAGGCGTTCATGTAACCGCCGGCCTCCTGCACCTCCTGATCAATGCGGCTGCCGGGACGGGTGGTCGTGCCCTTGAACAGCATGTGTTCCAGCACATGGGACAATCCGGCGCCGAGCCATTTGCCTTCATGAACACTCCCCGCCATGCACCATGCCTGCGCTGATACGACCGGCGCGCTGCGATCCTCGCGCACGATGATGACCAGGCCATTTTCGAGCGTGACGATGGTTACGCCGGACGGCAGCGACGGAATCTTCATCGCGGCTATCCTGGTTGAAAAAGAGGTGTCGCTCATAAAGTAGAATCGGACCGGAAGGATATTAAGTCATGAGCATTGGGCAATTCAATTTGAGCTTCCGGATACTCCGCGCTCCGGGCAGTACCAGGAGCAGGTGCCCAAATGGACGGACCGCGTGCCTGTGACCCGCAGCTGCCCGGAGTGTGAAGCGGGCGCAGACCATTCCATGGGTTTTCCGACGATGCTGCGCGCCGCGGCTCACAGGCCGGGCGACGCCATTGCGGGAATACGAAGGGTGCGCCGGCCTACTCGGCCACCGGCTTGGATTCGGGGCTCAGCCTTTGCGCGGGCCAGAACGGCTTGCGGAAGGCGTCGGTGAAATCGTAGCCGTTTTGAAAATCATCGCGGCTGTCCTTGTCGGTCTTGGCGAGCAGGCCGGTTTCCACCATGTTGAATACGATGTCGCCGAAATCGCGGCAGTGGCGCACGCCCCATTCCTCCAGCACCATCACGGTCATCGGGCCAAACTGGTTCAACGCGAATTGGCGGATGCCGTCGAGGAGTTCCTGGCCGCTGACGTGGCGAATTTGCGTGCGGTGGTTTTCCTTGACGATGAGCTTCTGGGTGAAGTCGAGGGCTTCGCGGACAAACGTGTAGGCTTCGCGTGCGTAACGCGAATCCCGGGTGAGGATCAACTCCACTGCCTCATCAAAATTGATTTCTTGCATGTTTAGGGTCTGGCCGACTGAATCGCTGTCCGGGGCGGGTGGGCGGCACGATACATTTTCACCGCCCAGCCGGTCAACAGCAATCCCAAGACAATACAAAGAACCACTTGTTCCTGTTTCGTCAGGCGACTCACAGGCCGTAATCTAACGGAAAAAGGCAGTTTCGGCAAGCCATGGATGCTCCCGTGGCACAGGGCAGATTAGCACTGGTCGGCTGGATGGAGGGATGTGGAAATCGCCAGTTTCCTGGCAAATACGTAAGCTCTAAATCTTAATGACTGAAGAATGTTCAAATATCCAATGCCCAGGCCAGTCTGCTGGTTCGTGCTTCGGCCTTCTTTCATCATTATAACTCGGGAATGAGTCATTCCAAGATGATGCGACTATCACCGTGGGCTCCAGGAAAGTGAACTCGTTATCTGAAATCGGAGAGCGGGTTCGGCTCCGGCTTTAATCTTGCGACGGCGGCACCGGGCTTGTTAGCCTCAAAACGCATTTATGGCAGCCATTGGCCGATTTCAAAAGGGCGAAGAGATTTTTTACGCCAAGGTCGTGGACGGTGAATTGTTCCGGCTGCGGGGTGATGTTTTCGGCTCGCCGTCCTTCGACCGCAAATCCACCCCGCGCAAGGGCATCAAGACGCTGGTCCCGGTTGTGCCGTCCAAGATCATCGCCGTGGGACTGAACTATGCCGACCATGCGCGCGAGACGGGCAAGGCCCTGCCCAAGGAGCCGCTGTTCTGGTTCAAGGCCACCACGTCCTTGATCCCCGACGGCGGGAAGATCGAAATTCCTTTTCGCGAGCATCGCACGGATTACGAGGCCGAACTGGCCATCGTCATCGGCCGCAAAATCCGCAATGTCACGGCCACGTCGGCGTCGCGTTACATTTTCGGTTACACCACGGCAGAGGACATCAGCGACCGCACGATTCAAAATGCCGAAAGCCAGTGGGCGCGCTGCAAGTCGTTTGACACCTTCACGCCGCTTGGGCCCTATGTGGAAACGAAGGTTGATCCGAACGATTTGAACATTCAGCTTTTTCAAAACGGCCAGTTGCGGCAGAACTCAAACACCAAACAGCTCATCTTCAAGCCCGCCGAGCTGGTCAGCTTCGTCTCCACCAACCTGACCCTGCTGCCCGGCGATGTCATCCTCACCGGCACCCCCAGCGGCATCGGTTCCATCCAGTCCGGCGACCGCCTGGAAGTGCGGATCCAGGGCCTCGCGCCGCTCGTCAATACGGTGAAATAAGTTGTGTTTGCACGAAAACAGTGGAAAATCTGGATTGAACCTTATTGATATCCTCCCAAGATATTATGAAAACTATCATCGGAATTCTTTGCATCGCAGCGTTTGCCCTGTCACCGTGCTTTTCGGCGATGGGTCAGCCGGTCAAGCCGGTCAACGGGTGGACGCATCTGTCCTCGACGCCGGCAGCCAAGGCGGGCGCGGTGCGGTGGGTGCAACCGCTCCGCGGGGAATTGTTCCAGCTGGATGCCGCGACGATCCAAGGACAACTTGCGGCCGTTCCCACTGGGGAACCTTCCGCGGCCAGAGGGGTGGGAACAGAGATCGAAGTGCCGATGCCCGATGGCACGACCGCGCGTTTTGCCATCGTGGAAGCGTCGGTGATGGATCCCGAGCTGGCGGCGAAGTTTCCCGAAATCAAAACGTATGCGGGGCAGGGGATTGATGATCCGGATGCAACGGTGCGGTTGGATTTTTCCCCGGCGGGTTATCACGCGCAGGTGTTGTCGCCGCGCGGCGCGGTGTATGTAGACCCGGCGTATCGCGACGATGCAAATTACTACGTGAGTTACTACAAGCGGGACCTTTCGAAGTCGTTGGATGGTTGGAATTGCCTCACTGAGGGGAGCGGAAAAGCCTTGTCGGGCAGCATAGCTGCTGGCATCGGGGTAAATAAAGTCCAGTCGGGGGCGACGCTGCGAACGTATCGGCTGGCCGTGGCCTGCACCGGTGAATATGCGGCATATTTCGGCGGCACCCTCGCGCAGGCCATGGCTGCCATTGTGAGCGCGGTGAACCGGGTGGACGGCGTCTATGAAACCGAGCTGGCCGTCCGCATGGTTCTGGTCGCGAACAACAATTTGATCGTCTACACAAATGCGACGACCGATCCCTATGCCAACAACGATGGGGTCACCATGTTGAGTCAGAACCAGGCGACCCTCGACACTGTGATTGGCTCGGCCAATTACGACGTCGGGCACGTGTTCAGCACGGGCGGCGGTGGAATAGCCCAGCTCGGCTGCGTTTGTTTTGCAGGCTACAAGGCGCAAGGCGTTACCGGGTTGCCGGCGCCGACGGGAGATGCCTTCTGGATTGATTATGTGGCGCACGAGATGGGGCATCAGTTTGGCGCCAATCACACCTTCAACGCCGTTACCGGCTCTTGTGGCGGTAACAATCGGAATGCCTCAACGGCCTTCGAGCCGGGCAGCGGTTTGACGATCATGGCTTATGCGGGCATCTGTTCACCCAATGATTTGCAGCCACACAGCGATCCTTACTTCCACGCCGGCAGTCTGGACGAGATCCAGGCCTTTCTCTCCACTGGCGGCGGCAGTTGCGCGGTGACCACCGCGACCGGCAACAGCGCCCCCACGGTCAACGGCGGCGCGAGCTATACCATCCCGGCGGCAACCCCATTTGTGTTGACAGCGACCGGCAGCGATCCGAACGGTGACACTTTGACCTATTCCTGGGAGGAAATGGATGCCGGGGCGGCGGCGGCGTTGACGGATGCGGACAACGGCAGCATGGCGCTCTTCCGCAACTTCCCGCCGACGAGCAGTCCGACGCGATATTTCCCGAAATTGTCGAGCGTGCTGGCGAATACGAACTGGAATCAGGAGAAGCTGCCAACGACCAGCCGCACCATGAAATTTCGGGTGACGGCCCGCGACAATCGCGCCGGCGGCGGGGGCGTGGCCGACTCCAGCATCACGGTCGCATCGGTCAGTACGGCCGGTCCGTTCGTGGTCACTTCGCCCAATACGGCTGTGAGCTGGTCCGGCGCTCGCAACGTGACCTGGAATGTCGCTGGCACCGCGGGTTCCCCGATCAATGCCAGTGCTGTGAACATCTACCTTTCTACCGATGGCGGCTTGTCATTTCCTTTCCTGCTGACCAACAATGTTCCCAATAACGGCTCGGCGGTGGTGGTATTGCCGAATGTCACCTCCAGCCAGGCGCGGGTAAAGGTTCAGGGCGCGGGTAATATTTTTTACGACGTGTCGGATGTGAACTTCTCGGTCAGCCCGGGGAGTCCGGGGCCTCTGGTGCAACTTTCCGGAACCAGCCTGGTGGGAGAATCGTGTGTTCCGCCAAATGGCGCGATCGATCCGTACGAAACCGTCTCGGTCAACTGGTCGCTCCTTAATGCGGGCAATGCCCCGACGACGAACCTGGTGGCGACCCTGCTGGCAACCAACGGCGTCTTTTATCCCGGCGCCGCGCAGAGCTTCGGCGCCATTCCCGCCGGCGGCACCGTGACGCGGGCGTTCACTTTTATCCCGGCGGGGGTTTGCGGCGGGTCCGTCACCGGCGTGGTGCAATTGGTGGACGGCGCGGTCAACATGGGTTCCTTGTCATCCGTGTTCGCGCTTGGTGTCGTTCAAAGCACTGTCGTCACCCAGATCTTCAACAACGCCAGCGCCATTACCATCGTGGACTTTGCCAGCGCCTCGCCGTATCCCTCCACCCTTTCCGTCTCCGGCGTCAGTACTTCGGGAACCAAAGTCACAGCCACCATCAACGGCTGGTCGCACACTTATCCGAGCGATGTGGAAATGCTTCTGGTGGGCCCGGGCGGACAAACCGTGAAGCTGGCGGGCCGCGCGGGGGATGGCGCGGCGATCAGTGGCGTGGTGGTGACTTTCGACGATGCCGCGAGCGCTTTGCTTCCCAGCAGCGCCATTAGCAGCGGCACATATCAGCCCACGGATTTTGCTTCGGGCGACATTTTTAATCCACCGGCTCCGGCGACTCCCTACGGAAGCACCCTGGCGCCGCTGGCGGCAACGCCGAACGGCACCTGGTCGCTTTACGTTGAGGATGTCGCTGGAGGTGATTCCGGAAGCATCTCCGGCGGTTGGAGCCTTCGCTTTGCCACCACTAGTCTAACCACCAATTGCTGTACCAGCTTCCCGGTGCCGGCGCTCACCACGACAACATACTCAAACCGCGTCGTTCGCTTCAACTGGAGCGCCCTGCCGGGACCGCATTATCAGGTCCAGTACCGGACGAACCTGGCGATCGGGTTGTGGCAGAACCTCGGTTCCTCCATCCTGGGCACCAACACGACGATGGGCATCACCGATTCCATCACCAATTCGCCGACCCGCTTCTATCGCGTGCTCGTCGGACCGTGAACCACCTGCGCCGTAAAGGCAGCCATCCTTGGCTGCCAGTGAACGCAGTCTCCGGCTGCGTGTCTCGAAATACGGATACGGAGCCAGGTTTTGCCCGAAACCAGGGCTTTCCTCTTGGTTTCCTTGGTTGCCTTCTGTGGAAATTCCGGTGCACCTCTCGTTCCAGAACACTGACCGGTGTTTGAGCTCTTGGTTGGGTGCATCATTTTGTATAATGAATCTGTTCAATAACAATTAATTTAATTGAATTAAGCCTGCAATTCCGCTACAATGTAACGCAGGGCTGATGTTAGGATTGGGACGACATTCGCTTTGGGCAAAAAATGAATAATTGTAGCTTCCTTGCTAAAACCGCTGCTGCGATCCAAATTACCGGGTGTTTAAGAACTGCCTTTGCCGCGAGATTGCTTCCGTTCTTGTTATTGCTGGTACTGCCTGCGGTAGTGCAAGCCCAATTCACTTTCACGACCAACTATAATGGCACCATCAATCTCTGGAAATATACCGGTCCCGGCGGTGTGGTAATTATCCCCGACACATTCAATGGCCTGCCGGTTACCAGCGTCGGCGGCGGGGCGTTTGCCGACAATCATGGCGTTACCAGCGTGGTAATCCCCAACAGCGTCACCACCATTTGGAACGAGGTATTTCAAAACTGCACCAGCATGACAAACGTCACGATCCCCGATAGCGTTACCAGCATCGGGAACTGGGCGTTCGTCAATTGCACCAATCTGACTGGCATCATGATCCCCAACAGCCTTACCAACATCGGGTTCCTTGTGTTCGATTGGTGTACTGGCCTGGCGACAATAACGGTGGATACAAACAATCCGGCTTTTAGCAGCCTCGATGGGATTTTGTTCAACCGGAGCCAGACCACGCTCATCGAATATCCACAGGGAAAAGCCGGCAACTTCACCGTCCCTGAAAGCGTTACCAATATCGCAGACGATGCGTTCGGTGCCTGCACTCATCTGACCAACGTTATAATTGGCAACAGCGTCATCACCATCGGAAGCGGCGCGTTCTATCGCTGCACCAACCTGGCCAGCATCGCGATTCCCAACAGCGTCACCAGCATCGGGTACGATGAGTTCAGTTTCTGCTCCAGCCTGACCAACATCACGATAGGCAACAGCGTCCCCAGCATTGGAGAAGACGCGTTCTATTCCTGCACTAGTCTGGCCAGCATCACAATCCCCAACAGCGTCACCAACATCGGGATGCAGGCATTCGATCTCTGCGCCGGCCTGACGATGATAATGGTGGATACCAACAATCCCGCTTTTAGCAGCGTCGGGGGGGCTTTGTATGACAAGGGACGGACCTTGCTCATCAAATGTCCGGAGGGCAAAGCTGGTAGCTTCATCATCCCTGATGGTGTCATCAGCATTGGGGATGGGGCGTTCTCTTATTGCACCCGCCTCACCAGCGTCACGATCCCCAACAGCGTTACCAGCATCGAAATCTTTGCGTTCGGTTACTGCTCCAGCCTGACCAAAGTCGCACTGCCGGACAGCATTGCCAGTCTCGGAAGCTACGCGTTCTCTTATTGCACCAGCCTGACGAACATTACCATTCCCAACCGAGTCGCAAATATCGAAGACCATACGTTCGAAAGCTGTACCAATTTGACTGGGGCCTTTTTTATGGGTAATGCCCCCGGCGTTGGTTTGGATGTGTTCTATAATGATAATAGTGCCGTTGTCTATTATCTGCCGGGAACCACGGGCTGGGCTTCGACGTTGGATGGTCGCCCGACAGCGCCAGGATTTCTTCCAAATCCGGTCATCTTGGACAACAGCCCAAGCTTTGGCGTGAGAACCAACCGGTTTGGTTTCATCATCTCTTGGGCAACAAACACCCATGTCGTTGTGGAAGCTTGCACAACGCTGTCCCAACACGATTGGCGTTCGCTTGGAACCAAAACCCTTATTGGCGGCTCGCTCTATTTCAGCGATCCGGACTGGACCCGTTACCGGGTGCGTTTTTACCGCGTCCGCTCGCGGTGAGGTCCTGGACTTCGCAGGCGACGACGTGAGGAGTCTCTGACTGTTCGGTTGAGAGGTGGTGGTTGAGAGCTGAGGGGGATTTTAGAGACTCGTCACCTCGTCTCCTGCGGGAATTCAAAGACAAGCTCTGTAGAAAAAACTTCGTTCCGGCGCCCCTTTGTGGTTAATCTTTCCGCCGCATGAAATGGTCCCAGGCATTTATTCCGACCCTCCGCGAAGCTCCGGCTGACGCGGAGATCGTCTCCCACAAATTGCTGCTGCGCGCCGGGCTGGTGCGCAAGCTCGCCGGCGGCGTTTACACCTTTCTCCCGCTCGGCCTGCGCGCCCTGCGCAAGGTCGAACAGATCGTCCGCGAGGAAATGGACCGCGCCGGCGCCCTCGAAATGCTCATGCCCGCCCTCCAGCCGCCGGAAATCTGGCAGCAAAGCGGCCGCTACGAAACCGCCAGCAACGTGCTCTTCAAGGTCCGCGACAGCGCCAACCGCGAATGGGTGCTCAGCCCCACGGCCGAGGAGGTCATCACCACCACTGCCGCCAGCGAAATCAATTCCTACCGGCAGCTGCCGAAGAACTTTTACCAGATCAGCCTCAAGTTCCGGGACGAAATCCGCCCGCGCTTCGGCCTGATGCGCGCCAAGGAGTTCATCATGAAGGACGCCTATTCGTTCGACACCACGGACGACGGCGCCATGGCCTGCTACAAAAAAATGTACGACGCCTATACGCGCATCTTCGCGCGGTGCGGGCTGAAGACGTTCCCGGTCGAGGCCGACACCGGCGTGATCGGGGGCAATTACTCGCACGAGTTCATGGTGCCCGCCGATACCGGCGAAAACGAGGTCGCCTTCTGCGAGGCCTGCGGTTACGCGGCGAACATCGAGAAGGCCACCAGCGGCATTCCGAAGACCGCCGCGCGCGACATCGGCCCGGCCGCGGAAAAGTTTGCCACGCCCGGCGTCGTCACCATCGACGCCCTGTCCAAGGCGCCGTACAGCGTCCCGGCCAATCGCCAGATCAAAACCCTGGTATACATCGCCGACAGCAAGCCGGTCATCATCCTGATCCGCGGCGACGACCAGCTGAACGAGACGAAATTCCTGGCCAAAACCGGCGCGGTCGCGGCGCGGCCGGCCACGGTGGAGGAAATTGTTCCGTTGCTGGGCGCAAAGCCGGGGTCGCTCGGGGCGGTCAACATGGCTTTGGCAGCGGCGATGGGAGAAATTAAAATATTTGCCGACGAGCGCCTGCGGGGCGCGAACGATATGACGACCGGCGCGAACGAGGACGGTTTCCATCTGAAGAATGTCTCCATCGAGCGCGACATCAAGGTGACGGAATGGTTTGATTTGCGGACCGTCACCGCCGGTGAACCCTGCGCCAAATGCGGCAAATCGCTGAAGATCCGCCGGGCCATCGAGGTTGGCCACCTGTTCAAGCTGGGCACGAAGTACAGCGAGAAGCTGGGTTCGAATTATCTGGACGAAGCCGGCGCGCGCAACCCGTGCGTGATGGGTTGCTACGGCATCGGCATCACCCGCACCTTGCAGGCTGTGATCGAGCAGGGGAATGACAAGGACGGCATCATCTGGCCTCTGGGTGTGGCGCCTTACACCGTTTGCATCACGCCGCTGGGCGTGGCGCCGGAGAGCGAGGCGATGAAGCTGGCGGAAAAATACTACGCCGAGCTGACCGCGCGCGGCGTGGACGTGATTCTGGACGACCGCGACGATCGTCCCGGCGTGAAATTCAAGGATGCAGACCTGGTGGGCTTTCCCATCCGACTGGCCATCGGCGAAAAATCACTGGCCAAGGGCGAGGTGGAAGTCAAACCGCGCGGCGGCGCGCTGCAGTCCGTGAAATCCGACGCGGCGGTGGAAACCGTGATGAAACTGCTGGGATAGCCCATGCAAACGCCGGGCCCATACCTGACCGCGCATGTTGGGGATGTAGTCATTGCGATTTTGGGACTGGCGGCCGGCGTGCTTTACACCTTGCGCCCCGATTGGGTGGGAAACTACCGGGGAGAACGTGACCGGACAAAATTCCGATGGTTTGGCGTCCTTTTTATGGCCGCGGGAATCGGCCTGTTGTTCTTCCTGCTGGTGGGATATTTTAATTCAAATTGAGGTGATGCGAAGGCTTGGTAGTATCCTGACTCAAGGAACGCGGCATTTATGCCGCTTCATCGTCCCCTGCCATTGGTGCGTCGAAGCGGGCTGAAGCCCGCGCTCCGGAGGCAAATCAGGACACCACCGAAAGCTTGACTGGCTCGCGCCACTCATTATATTTGTTTAAATAATTAATTATTCTATGAAGATAATATTCTTAGTCCTGGCGGCATTGCTTTTCGCTATTGGCATTCACGCGGCATTGGTTGAATATTCTTACACCGGGAAAGGGTCGTACCTTGGTGCTGGCTATCAGGAGACAGTGACTTATTCGGGAATAATGATTTACGACACCGGATCGTCCAATGTGACCTTTGTTAGCTGGAGAAAGATTGATAAGACTTACCACGTCAACACTTCATCAAGCCTCCATTTTGCCACAATAACGGGTGCAAAATCGAAGACCTATACGGTCATAGCCGGATCCGGATCCGAAACGGACGCCGATGGGTTTTATCATTTGAGTGATTACATGATCAGCGGTCAGAATGCCATCTTGCCCATAGCTGCCAACGCGACATTTGTTTTTCCAAAGCGTCTCAAAGGCAGTAACAATCGAGAGATCTATCCCGATGCTGATGGCAACCCCTGGCTGGAAATATGGGGTGAGACAATGACTTTTTCTTCCAGCCGGACAAAATTGGACAACAATGCAAATGCAAGCAGCGACGACGCTGTAAATTCGATTGTCGCCCTGTTGCAAGGCAAGGGCTATTCAGAGCGATGATGAATTAGGGTCCCGACGCTCGCGGCGGTGGCCGTGATTGGTTATTTGATGTCAAAATGAAAATTAGATCCACGTCCTGATTTAAGGAGCGCGGCATTTATGCCGCTTCATCGCCCCTTGCCATTGGCACGGTGAAGCGGGCTGAAGCCCGCGTTCCAAAGGCAAATTAGGCCACTACCAAGTACTTGACTTTTTCGACGAATTTTGTGAGTATATTTTTCGGTTAACTCGTTAACACTAAAGCTGCATCTGCTTTATGAAAATGATGCGTTTGCCGAAAATCGTAAAAAGAGGCGCGGTGTTGGGTGCAGTCCTTTGCCTGGCGTTTCCCAGGCTCGCTTCCTCCCAATTCGTACCCGGTCCGACCGTCGCTCCGCCCGTAAGAATTACCAGCCCGGCGAATCACGCGACATTTTTCGCTCCGGTGGATATTCCCATTTTTGCCTATGTTCGCATGACGGGTGTCGCCTTCACCAATGTGGAATTCTACGCCGGTACAATTATTTTGGGCCGCGGTTTTGATCTGGGCTCTGCTACGCTTCCGCCAACGCCCATTTACGGAAACTTCCTCACCCCCAAAAATCTGACCAACCGCCTCGGGTCCGTGTACTGTCTGGTGTGGACCAATGCGCCAGCGGGGGCATATGCTTTGACTGCGGTGGCTTCTGGAAGGACCACCCTGACTGTCCGGCCCATCCTCGTATCCGCGACTTCCGCGCCGGTGAACATCACCATCCTGGCTTCCGTAACCAATTCAAATCCAACCGACGTGGTCAGCATCGTGGCCACCGATCCGATTGCCATTGCCGGCACCAATGCCTGTGTCTGGCCCGGAATGACGAATGCGACGCCGGCCTGGGCCATCTGGCCGCCGCCTATTTTCCACTCTTTCACCAACTGGGGACCAAAGGACGCGCTCTTTACGGTGCGCCGTTTTGGCGATGCCAGCCATGCCATCACGGTGAACTATAACATCGGGGGCACCGC
>Ga0265338_10000651_pt1 | contig 59980 bp, 35 predicted proteins | sample 42126metaG_FD_193579 | JGI IMG/M metagenome (GOLD analysis project Ga0265338, IMG submission 193579) | Rhizosphere microbial communities from Carex aquatilis grown in University of Washington, Seatle, WA, United States - 4-21-26 metaG | ecosystem: Host-associated > Plants > Roots > Rhizosphere... | reverse complement strand
TACCTTCATTATTTGATAAAACAAAAGAAAAAGAAAGAGTTGAAGACGGTACGGTAAATTGGGACATAAAGGTTAAAGATGTAAGTGAACTTTCTAAAACGTTATTCCCAACTATAAAATTAAAGAAACAGGTTGAGATTGTAGGAAAATTTGTTTCTAAGCAAAACCTCTTTGTCTGCAGATCAAATGTACCATCGATTGAAATAGGCTCTGTCATTATTAGTAATTTCAATTTCGATTTACAGTCTATAAACTCCAAATTAGTCTATAAAACCAATTTTGATATGCCTGTTTTTAGTGTCGGTTTTAAAAACATTACTGCCAATGGTGAAATTGAAAACGATAGTATTACATTTAATTGTAATTGGTTGAAAGACGATTCTACCGTTTATCGAGGATTTACTAAATCGGTTGGTGTGATATCGAGAAATAGTTTAAACGATATGAATGCTCGGTTTACTATCTTTCCTTCGGATATAATAATTGCCGATTCGTTATGGAAAATTGGAAAAGCTTCGATAACGGTTGATTCAACAATTGCTGTTGCCGGATTTATGTTTAGCAATAAAGAGCAAAAACTTTCTATTAATGGAATAATATCAAACGATCCCTTAGATTCAATCAGTTTAGTTCTTTCAAATTTTGAGCTCAAATATTTTAATAAATTTATTAAAGATAAAAGTCTTGGGATGGAAGGAAATCTCAACGGATATCTTAGTCTATTCCAAATATCAAATAACTTCCACTTTCACTCGCAAATAAAAGCAATCGACTTTCATATTGCCGGTGCTGATTATGGTACGTTGTTTGCCTTATGCGAATGGGACGAGGCGAATAAAAACGTTGGAATTAATCTATATACCGAACGTGGAACCGTAAGACCGATTGATTTAAGAGGCTTTTATTTTCCCGACGACAATATAATCGATTTGAATCTCGAAATTAACAATGCCAGTTTTAGTATTATTTCAATTTTTGTTAAAGATTTCTTTTCCGACCTTAAAGGCTATTTAAATGGTCAAGTAAGGATTCAAGGAAAATTGAATAAACCCGAAATGCATGGTTATGTCGATTTAAAAAAGACGAGCCTTTTTGTCGATTATTTAAATACTCGGTATAATCTTTCAGGACGATGCAATGTACTTGGTCAACAGCTGCTTTTCGATAATATACAGGTATTCGATGCCGAAGGAAATCCTGCAGTAACCACAGGCGATTTGACGTTTACGAACTTTAATACTTTGACATATAATATCGTTGTCGATGCTAAGAATTTTATTAGTCTTGATACTAAATTAACGAACAATCCCTATTTCTATGGAAAAGCGTATGCAACCGGTATTACAAAGATATATGGCGACCTCAATCATACACAAATAGATGTTAGTGCAAAATCGAATCAAAATACCATTATTAATATCCCGATTAATAATCAAACAACAATCGAAAACAATACATTCTTAACGTTTAAAACAAAAAACAAAAAGATAATAAAACCAGTTGAAGAATCGAGTTTTGATGGTGTAACAATGAACTTTGACCTTGAAGTAACTCCCGATGCCGAAATGCAAATTATACTTGATGAAAAAGTGGGCGATATTATAAGAAGTAAAGGTAACGGTACTATTCTTATGAATATTGATACTAAGGGTAAATTTAATATGTATGGAACCTACGAAATCTTTGCGGGTGACTATTTATTCACGATGAGAAATTTAATTAATAAAAAGTTTCTCATTGAGCCTGGAAGTAAGTTGACATGGACCGGAAGTCCTTTAGAAGCAACTGCTAATATTACTGCTAAATATAGAATAAAAACAACCCTTTTCCCTTTAATGAAAACGGTTAACGATACGGCAAATCCGGTTTATAAGCAGCGCATACCTATTGAATGTAGAATACTTTTAACCGATAAAATATTTACTCCAAATATTGCATTTAATGTTGATATGAAAGATGCCGATGAAAAAGCAAAGGAGGTATATAATAATTTAAGCGAAGACGAGAAAAATAAACAATTTATGGCTTTACTTATGTTAGGTGGCTTTTTCTTCGATTACTCAAGTCAAGAAACCTCACTATACTCTTCAAGTACCGAATTGCTCACAAGTCAGTTAAGTAATCTTTTATCGAATATTAATAAAGATGTAAATTTTGGGGTTAACTATATGTATGGTTCTCCAACTACCAATAAAAACGGCGAATTGGAGGTTCGAATGTCAACAGAGTTGTTGAAAAATAGAGTTATAGTTAATGTAAGCGGATATTCAGGCAGTCGTTCGAACACGAATACAACAACAACCGATAATAGTGCATTAGGAGGAGATGTTAACGTTGAAGTAAAACTAAATAAAAAAGGTACGTTACGTGCAAAAGGATTTAGTCGATCGAATGCTGAAAATCTTGAAAATAGAGGTTCAACGCAGGGAGTAGGACTTTCGTATTCTCAAAACTTCAATACCTTTAAACAACTCTTTACCTTAAATCGAAAAAAGGTAGTTCCTGAAACCGCTAAACAATAAGCTATAATGAGTTTTTTCCATTTCACAACGAGCGAACGGATTGGAGTAATTTCTTTGATTGTAATTTCTACTGCTATCGTCTATTTTCGTTCAATTATCATTAAAAACGAAATACAAACCATTCCCGAATTATCGAACAAACGGAATTGTATTAAACAACAGAGAGTTGTTCATTCCGGTAAACAAATATCAATTCAACATCACTATCATTTATTTACATTCGACCCAAATGTTGCCTCGCTTAATGATTTTGAAAGATTGGGGCTTTCTGAAAAACAATCGTATTGTATCATTCACTATAGAGAAAAGGGTGGACATTTTAAAACAGCCGAAGATTTTGCGAAAATATATTCAATCGGAGCATCATTTCAACAAGAACTTAAACCGTATATAAATATTGATACATCAGTATTTCAATCTACTAAAAGAAGAGCTACAAAAATCAATAGAAAAACCTTTCTATCTATAAATCTAAATAGTGCAACTGAAGATGAGCTTACAAAACTTCCGTTTATTGGATGTAGTAGGGCACATTCAATAGTTGCTTTTCGCACCAAGATCGGTGGCTTCTATTCTGTTCGTCAATTATCTGAAATTTATGGTATCACCCCTTTAATGGTTGATACTTTACAAGGAATGGTAACAATCGACACGAGTCAGCATTGTCGTATAAATATTAATACTGCAAGCATCTCGGAAATGAAGGAGCATCCATATATTAATTATTACACTGCAAAAAAGATAGTCGATTATAGAAATACCAAAGGCGTAATAGCTACGCCTTCGGTATTAGTAATAAACAAAATTATTGATAGTGCTATTTTTTGTAAGATAGCACCGTATATATCGGTTAAATAAAACGTCTTGATTGAGCAATTTTTATAATTGAACTTGTAATCTCTTCTTCAGTCATTTTTGACCGATTAAAGGTAACATCAAAAAGTTCGGTATCGGGTTTGTCACCTCTAAAGAAAGACATGAACTGTTTCCTTTTTTCATCGAATTCTAATACTTGTTTCTTTGCGTTCGTTTCGTTTATTGAAAATCGTTCTTGAATACGGCGAACTCGCCAATCAAGAGGTGCATTTAATTTAACATGTAGCGATTTGGTTATTCCTTTTGTTATTACACATCCGGCTCTTCCTACTATGATAACATGACCTTGTTCTGCATAGCTGCGAACAATTGCTGTAATTGCTTTCTTTATTGCAGTATCCGATACATATTTTTTAGCCGAAAACGATTCTAATAAATCGCTCAAGAATTGTTTTTCGTTAGCTCCAAACAAATGTGATATTTTAGTGGGGTCTACCTCAAGACTTTTTGCTGCTTCTTGCAGTATTTCGTTACTGATAACCGTCCATTTTATCTTTTTGTTTTCACGATGTGCTATTTCTGTTAATTTCTCATTCAGTAAACGTGCTATATGCGACGCATAACAACCATATTCACGCGACAAAGTAATTACAGGTCCCGATTCATTTTTTATTGGCAGTTCCTCTTCTACTCGAGCAGTCATGTACTTCATTAGAGCATCTTCTTTCATATTTGTAGGTTTTTAAATGTTTATGTGAAAGTAATAATTTTTTTAATTCAAATACTTTTTTTCTTGTATTTGATATAAGTAATGGTAAAAATATAATGTCGAAGATTAAACGCTTAGCTTGTTAGCTTGTGCAAACTTGCAGTTTATCGTACACGGACTCTTAGCTTGCACGAACTTGCAGTCTGAGCATTCAAATAGTATAACGAACGATAACCTGCAAAGTATTCTATCGTGGCGATGATAGGTTATACCGTAATTAATTGATCTGCTTCGCCACAACAATCACCTTGATGTAACCCCCGACATGAATGTCGGGGTTATTGAAATATACATTATCAAAGATTACAATCTTACCGTTATTTTTATCGTGATATGCTTTTAAACTAATGTATATTGGTATGCTTGATCGTTGATATTTACTTTTGTTTTCGTTTTTAAGCTTAGAAACGATAAATCTAAGCTTAGATTTTATAATATTAAGCTTGAAAACGAAAATAATAAGCCTTCAATTAATAAATCTAAGCCCATAATTTTCATTGTTTTTACTAGATTCGAAAATAATTGGCTTTTGATTAATAAAACCGATACACAAATTGCCCGATCGAACAGGGTTAAGCAGAATCAAAAACCGATGAAGACATGACCTTTGGAAATGTACTATTATTTCGATAATATATTTGACCTTTAAAACGTAAATAGCTTTACATGGCTGGTATTCGTTAACGAATATTAGCTATTTTTGCCTTGTATAAATGCTATGGTTTTGGAGACAAAAGAAAAAATATTTACAATCGCAAGAACTGTTATTACTGAAGAAGCAAAGGCAGTTCAAAATTTGATAAACTATCTTGATGATGATTTTGCAGAAGCTGTAAACATAATCTTCAAGTCAGAAGGACGTTTAGTTATTACCGGTATAGGAAAGAGTGCAATAATTGCCAATAAAATAGTTGCTACGCTTAATTCCACAGGAACACCATCAATGTTTATGCATGCCGCCGACGCCATTCATGGCGATCTGGGTATGATTCGTAATAATGATATTGTTCTTTGTATCTCGAAAAGTGGAAATACTCCCGAGATTAAAATATTAATTCCATTAATCAAAAGAGGAGGAAATACTATAATAGCTATGGTTTCTGAAACGAAATCGTATCTTGCCGATCAGGCTGATTTTGTGTTAAAAGCTACCGTTTCAAAAGAAGCATGTCCCAATAATCTTGCTCCTACAAGTAGCACAACAGCACAACTTGCCCTTGGTGATGCTATGGCAGTTTGTTTACTTGAATTACGTGGATTTGGACAGGAAGACTTTGCCAAATATCATCCGGGAGGTGCATTGGGTAAGAAAATGTATATGAAAGTAAGCGATTTGTTTTCCAAAATTAATCCGCCTAAAGTTTCTTTTGATGCAACAATAAATGCAACGATTCTCGAAATATCGCACAAAAGACTTGGTGCAACGGCTGTTGTTGATAGCGAAGGTCAACTTTTAGGAATTGTTACCGATGGCGATTTAAGGCGGATGTTAGAGAAATATTCCGATTTTTCTTCTCTTAAGGCTATTGATATTATGACTAAAAATCCAAAGACTATATCTGATAGTGATCTTGCTATTAAAGCATTTAATATTATGGAAGATAATAAGATTACACAGCTTGTTGTTTCTAAAAACGATAAATATCTTGGCATAATTCATATGCACGATATTTTAAGGGAAGGAATTGTATAAAAACAAAAAAGCGATTTCTTCGAAAGAGGAAATCGCTTTTTTGTTTATAAATATATCAACCCCTATTGATAATACCTTTATCCGAAGCTTTAACGAATTCAATTATTTCTGTTAATTCGGGCGATTCAGCAAATTCTTGACAAATAATATCAATAGCTTGCGAAATATTCGTTCCTCTTTGGAAGAGTACACGGTAAATATTTTGAATATTATTTACCACTTCTTCCGAATAGCCTCTACGACGAAGACCAATTGCATTTACACCCATATAACTAATAGGTTCTCGTGCGGCTTTAACATAGGGAGGAACATTTTTTCGAATATATGTTCCACCACCAATAAATGCATGTTTGCCAATACGAATAAATTGTTGAGCACCGCATTTGCCTTCAAGTATTGCATAATCTTCAATAATACAATGACCTGAAAGAGCTGCATAATTAGCTAATATAACGCCATTGCCCACAAAACAATCGTGTGCTATGTGAACATATCCCATGATTAAACAATCGCTTCCAACGGTTGTTTTCATACGGTCAACAGTTCCTTTGTGAATAGTCACACATTCTCTGATAACAGTATTATCACCAATTTCTACGGTTGTTACTTCGCCTTGGAATTTTAAATCCTGAGGTTCTGCAGAAATAACAGTACCGGGGAATATTTTACAGTTTTTACCAATTCTTGCTCCATCCATAATGGTAACATTTGGTCCGATCCACGTTCCGTCGCCAATCTCAACATTTCCATAAATGTAAGAAAATGGCGAAATAACCACATCCTTGCCAATTTTGGCATCAGGATGAATGTAAGGTAACAATTGATTGCTCATTTATTCTGCTTGTTTCTTAACTATTTGTGCCATCATTTCGCCTTCGCATGCTATTTGGTCGCCTACAAAAGCAGTTGCTTTCATATGGGCAATTCCTCTACGGAAAGGACTTAAGAATTCTAACGTAAAGATTAATACATCCCCGGGAACTACTTTACGTCTCCATTTTACTTCTTTTACCGAAACAAAATAGGTTAAATAATTTTCAGGATCAGGCACTTGGCTTAATACCAATACCCCTCCACATTGAGCTAATGCTTCAACTTGCAATACTCCTGGAAATACCGATTCTTTTGGGAAATGACCCATGAAAAAGTTCTCGTTAAACGTAACACTCTTCATTCCTATGATGGATGTTGGTGTTAATTTCATTATTTTATCAACCAATAAGAATGGATATCGATGTGGTAATAGGTTTTTAATTCCCTCAATATCTATTGCTGGTTCAGCATAGATATCAACTTGAGGAGCAATCGGTTTCCCTTTTTCTTTTTTGATTGTTGTTCTTAATATTTTTGCAAATTCGGTATTTGCTTTATGACCCGGATGGGTTGCTATAATCCGACCTTTAATAGGAGCTCCGCATAACGAAAGGTCGCCTATTAAATCAAGGAGTTTATGTCTGGCCGGTTCATTATCGAATTTCAATTCAACATTGTTTAAAATGCCTTGTTGTTTTATTTCAATTTTTTCTTTACCGAAAAGATTTGCTATGGTATTTATTTCATCTTGTGTTACATTGTGATCTACTATCACAATGGCATTCGATAAATCGCCACCTTTTATCAAGTTCATTTTTGCAAGTTTCTCTATTTCTCTAAAGAAAACGAAGGTTCTGCAATCAGCTATTTCAGTGTTAAATTCTGATAATTGCGAAAGGCTTGCATATTGATTTTTAAGATAAGGCGAATCGTATCCTATTTTAACGTCAAAGTTCAAACAATCATCTGGATATGCTATTATTTGAACACCCGATGCTTCGTCGGTATAAATTGTTTTCTTTTTTATTATAAAATATCGTTTATCTTCGGCTTGCTCTATAATACCCGATTTTGAAATTGCTTGAACCCAGGGTTTTGAACTTCCATCTAATATTGGAACCTCAGGTCCGTTTAATTCAATTTCAACATTGTCTATGCCATTAGCATAAAGTGCCGCTAAAAGATGTTCTATTGTACTTACTGTTGCACTTCCGGAACTAATAACGGTTCCTCTTGCAGTTTCAATTACATTTTCAGCAACTGCAGATATGGTTACAGCCGGAGAAAGATCAATCCTTTTAAATTTATAGCCGAAATCGACATCGGCTGGTTTTACGGTAACGGTAATTTCGATACCAGTATGTAGGCCTTTCCCCGTATAGCTGAAAGGTGTTTTTATCGTGTTTTGTTTATCTGACATAAAAACAGGTTGGTTTATGAAATTATATGCCTGTAGAAAATTTAGGCAAAAATAGGTGTTGTATTTCATTACCCAATGCTTTTTCAAAAAAAAATGCTATTATTTTTTATTTTATTTGATTTGCTATTCACAATTATTTGCTGTAAACTTTGAAAAATGTTTCCAATATGCTTATAAGTTCTGTTTTAGAAAATAATGCCATTAAACTAAGGGCACTTGAACCTTCTGATATTGAGTTGCTTTATAGCTGGGAGAATGATACTGACAATTGGTTGATTAGTTCAACGCTTGTTCCGTTTTCTCGAACAATATTAGAACAATATATTAAAAATGCCCACGAAGATATTTATACGGCTAAGCAATTACGATTAATTGTTGTTGATAAACTGCGTAATAATAAAATTGTCGGGATTATCGATTTATTCGATTTCGACCCTTTACATGGGCGGGTAGGGGTTGGTATTCTTATTGATCCTGATGAACGGGGTAAAGGTTTTGGTTTTTATGCATTGGATTTATTAAAACGATATTGTTTTCGGATACTTCAAGTACATCAATTATATGCAAATGTTTTATCTGAAAATACGGTAAGTATTGCCTTGTTCGAAAAGTGCGGTTTCATTGTTGCCGGATTAAAACGAGAATGGGTTAAAACGCCTCATAAATGGTGCGATGAACTATTCTTGCAATGTATAAACAAATAGATTGAAGTTGCAAAGTTTGTCTATTCGAAAAGCTTGATATTTAGGGTTCAGTTCTAAAATTAACAGCAATTCTTATTATACATCAAGCTAGACCAACAAAGATTGAAAATTAATCGCGAAGGGATTGAATTTTGAAATCTCTCATGATATTTGACAAATAGTAACCTTCTTCTGCTTTACATATCATGTGTAAATGATTTGACATTAAAACCCAAGCAAATATCATCAAGCCTTTATTCTTGACACAGTTATTAAGTGAATCGGTTATTACTCTTTTGTGATTTAAGCGTGTAAATAAATCAATCCAACCTACTGTTGTTATTGTTATATAATGGGGCTTATCATTATCTCGTATGCGATATTTATCTGACATTGATTTCCTTTTAAACAAACCAAAGATACGATTTTTATATTTAAACGATGTTCGTTTTAAAATACAAAAACATTCTGTTGGGTTACGTGCTACTGAGCACGGACTAAAAAGTCCGCGCTAGCGTTCGTGGTTACTAATGGTAACGTTAAGTCCGAGCCAGCGGGTATTCAACCACATTCGTGGTTGGGAAATTATTTCTGTAACCACGGATTGCATTCGTGGTTATTCACATTCAAGCCCTTCAGGCTTATACTTGATCTAATGTTAGTATACTTTATAGTAAAGTCAATCATATTTGCGAGTTCAAAGATGATACATGCCTTTTAGTGTTATTTTGCTGCAAGAATTAGAATTTAGCCATTATTAATTCTTTTCTATTTCACCATTCACCATTTACCATTCACCATTCACCATTTATAATTCGCCATTCGCCATTATTCCTGATTTTCAAGAATATTAAGCATCTTTGTTGTAGCTTTTATAGCAGCAGCAGTTTGATCGGGATCGAGAGCTCTTGTTTTAAATGTTTTTCCATTTAGTTCCCAGGTTATAATTGTTTCAACCAATGCATCTGTTTTTCCACCGGGAGGAATCGTTACAATGTAGTCGAGTAAGGTTGGAAGATTGACCGTAAATTGGTCATATATCATCTTCAAGGCATTCATATAAGCATCATATTGACCATCGCCAGCCGAAGTTGCTTGATATATACCCCCTTCGCGTTCTAAACTCAATGTAGCTACAGGTTTTAGTCCTTTAGCATGGGCTATATAATAATTATTGATGATTATCTTATCTTCCGTCGACATTTCACCTAATATTTCGCTGATTATATAAGGAAGATCTTCGGTAGTGATCGATTCTTTTCTATCGCCCAGTTCTATTACTTTATTGGTAACTTTTATTATGGTATCTTGATCAAGATCCAATCCCAATTCTTCAAGATTTTTTTGGATATTCGCTTTGCCGGAAGTTTTGCCCAATGCATATTTACGTGTTCGACCAAAACGTTCAGGCATTAAACTGCTTTGATATAAATTGCCTTTGTTATCTCCATCGGCATGGATTCCGGCAGTTTGAGTAAAAACATTTTCGCCAATTATCGGTTTGTTAACTGCTACTCTTATTCCGGAAATAACTTCTACTAATTTACTTATTTGTGTAAGATGCTGTTCTTTTGCATTTACGGTAAATTTCGATAAATCTTTTAAAGCCGGAACAATACTAGAAAGAGTAGTATTACCGGTTCTTTCGCCAAGACCGTTAACCGATGTATGGATTCCTTTTACACCTGCATCAATTGCCATCATTGTATTTGCTACAGCTAAATCGTAATCGTTATGCCCATGGAAATCAAAATGTAATTGAGGGAATGTAGTAACCATTTCTTTGCAAAATGTATATGTTTCGTTGGGGCTTAATATCCCAAGTGTATCGGGAATCATATAACGTTTTATTGCGGTATCTTTTAATGATTCAATAAAAAACAAAACATAATCGTGCGACGAACGCATACCGTTAGACCAGTCTTCAAGATAAATATTCGTACATATACCTTTTTTAGAAGCATATTCAACCAGTGTTTTAATATCGTTGATATGTTGTTGAGGTGTTTTCTTAAGTTGACCTTCAAGATGTTTCAACGAGCCTTTGCATAGCAAATTTATGCATTTGCCACCTGCTTCGGCAATCCAATCGACTGAAGTTGTGCCGTCAACAAAACCTAAAACTTCAATTTTTTCAATATAACCGGTCTTACTTGCCCATTTCATAATTTGCTTTACTGCCTCAAATTCACCCTTTGATACTCTTGCTGATGCAATTTCAATGCGATCGACACAAACCTCTGTAAGTAGTTGTTTGGCAATAGTATACTTTTCTTTGTCAGTAAACGAAACTCCCGATGTTTGTTCTCCATCGCGGAGTGTTGTATCCATTATTTCAATGTTCATAGTTTAATAGTAATAGAAACAGTTCAAGCTATTTGGTTTTGGTTGAGAATGTTTCGTTAGTTAAAGTCTTAATATATTTAAGTCGAAAATTGGATTGTAAAATTACATTTTTTTTGCTACAATTATATTTGTTTTAAGGGCAAAAGAGTTTTAGCTTTACGTTGATTATTTACTTATTACTTTGAATTATTGTAATGGGTTGAATCTTAAATAGAATGTTACTATTATTGAAATGAGATATCGGTTTATGAAAAATGTAATAGGTTTGATTGTAATTACAATAATAAGTTTCTCTTGTCGAAGAGCTAATGAAGTTTCGATTCGTTTTATGAATTCAAAATGTAAGCAAGTTATTGCTAATGTTGTAATGGTCGACACTGTTGTTAGCGACAGTTCGTTGGTGAAAGTTGATGACGATAACCTTCAAAAGCTTTTGCCCGATATTGAAGATGCTACACAATGGAATGTCTATTTTTTAGGTAGACGTAAGTTGGGTAAACTCAGAACATTTACGCTTTTACTTTCAAACGGTGAAAACAAAAGTATTCGTTTTGTAATAGTTAAAGGACGGAAGCCGATGGGCAACTTCGAAATTGCAGGTAATAGCCAGTCGGAAGGTTATTCATATAAATCAACCGGTTATATCACTAACGATTCTACGGTTATTACAAGAAAACTCCTGCTTTTGCAAACCGACGAACCTGAATCGGCCGATGCAAACGATTCGATTATTACCGTGTACCGTTTAAAACCTGATGGTACGTATAAGATTATTTCATCAGACACAACTGCTGTTAAGCCGGCATTTGTATCTCCCGATGATGCTGAATATAGTGATGAGGTGTTTTATTATAACGGCTCCAGTCCTGCATCATGGGCTATTGCCGGAATAACAAATCCCAAGGCTTTCAAAGATTTCTATATGTCCTTTAGGAATATTGTTAAGTTGAACGACAAAGATCAGATTGCCAATTATATTAATTTCCCCTTAGGCACTATCAAAGATGAAGAGTCTTTTATTAAAAACTATGACAAGATTTTTACTCCTGCTGTTAGAAATGCTGTTCTTTCTCAAAAGATCCGTCAATTATTCCGCGATCAACGAGGAGTAATGATTGGTGATAATATGATATGGTTTAAAGAAATAAATAAAGAATATAGAATTGTAACCTTAAATCAAAAATAACGGGGTAATTGAAATAAGTATTATTTATGATTGTAACATAACCTTTATTTTACCGGGGATTTGTACAGCCTCTTGAGAGCCTCCTATTAACAAACTGTTAAAGCTAATAATTTCAGCGTTATTTCAATAAATTTCTTATTCCACATATTCTCCCTTATGTCGTTGTTCTTCAAAGACTCCTAATTATTCATATACTCATATTTCTGATTCCTTTTTTGAGGAATGAATCCTGCCGATTTAACAGCTTTTACCATCGTGTCTGCATTTAAACGATGTGATGCCCCTGCAACAGATACAACATTTTCTTCAATCATAATAGAACCAAAATCGTTAGCTCCGGCATGTAAACACATTTGTCCAACAGGAATACCAACGGTGAGCCACGAAGCCTGTATGTTTTTAAAATTAGGCAGCATCAAGCGGCTTATCGCTACAAAACGTAAATAGTCTTCGCTCGTAACCGAATTGGTAATTCCAAGGGAATCGCGTAATACGGTGTGTTCGTCTTGAAAAGGCCAAGGAACAAAGGTAGTAAAGCCTTCAGAGCCTGTTGGTTTTTCAGCCTGAACTTCACGTAGCAGAATAAGATGCTGGATACGTTCTTCGATTGTTTCTATGTGACCGAACATCATGGTTGCCGAGGTTGTAATGTTCAACTTATGTGCTTCACGCATCACATCGAGCCATTCTTGTGTATTACATTTGCCTGGCGATACCGATTTTCGTACCCTGTCGCTTAATACTTCGGCTCCTGCACCGGGAAGGCTATCCAAACCGGCTTGGGTTAATACAATTAAAACCTCTTTATACGACTTTTTATCTATTCGAGCTATATGATGTATTTCTGCAGGACCAAGAGCATGAAGTTTAACCATTGGGTATGCTTTTTTCAATTCTGAGAATAAATTGCTGTAATATTCCAAACCTAGTTTAGGGTGCAAGCCTCCTTGTAGAAGCAGTTGAGTTCCATTGAGCGTCAACATTTCTTCTATTTTTTCTTTATATTCGTCTAAACTGGTAATATAAGTGCCATCTTGGTTAGGTTTGCGATAGAAGTTACAGAATTTACACGATGCGATACATACATTGGTAATATTCACATTACGATCTATGATCCAAGTTACTTTATTATCGTTATGAAATTTCTTGCGAATTTCGTTAGCTACAAATACTAAATCGCTTGTAGGTGCATTAGTATGAAGGTATAAACCTTCTTCTAAACTTAAATATTCAAGGGCTAATGCCTTGTTATATATCGATTCTAATTGTTTCAAAAGACCTATTTTTAAAATTTATTATAGCAAAAATACTGTTAATTTTTTATTTTCTTGATTAAGAAATAACATTTAGACGTCTAATTTAAAATAATTTTACTTGCAATTTGTTTTTAATATTATACTTTGTAATATTGCTCTTTAATGAAAGAGCATTTGTTCAGTTATAAACGGAGCCTTTTAATTTGATAAAAAGAATTGAGTTTTTAAAGTGTAATTTATTACATTATCAGTTGATTAAGTAAGACTCTTCTCTTTGTATATTTTATTTTTAAAGGCTATTATTGGTACAAATAAAGATTTCAAAACAAAGACATAAATGCTATTGTTGTTGCAAATACTACTGCAATCGTAGGCTAAAAGGAATTTAACGAGATTGGATGTGATAATTATAATGTATCACGTCAATCATTAAAAACAATTTAAAAAACATATAATGAAGGACTACTCAAAACGTCAATTAGAAATAATTCATGCATCAATTGAATTGATAGGTGAAGGGGGGATACAGGAATTTACCGTTAAAAATCTATCGAGGAAGATTGGTTTTGTTGAAGCTGCATTATATCGGCATTTCTCAAGTAAATCGGATATTTTACTTGCCGTATTTTCATTTTTAGAAGCTAAAGTACTTCAACGATATAATGCAATTATGCATATTGAATGCTTGCCAATGGATAAATTGCACGAAACAATTAAATCGTATATTGAGTATTTTTCTGAAAATCCGGCTTTAGTGATTGTTCATTTAAACGATGGTATATATAAAAACGAGCCGGCTCTGCAAAAGAAGATATTAAGCATTATGGATGACACGAAAGGTCATTTCGAGCGTATCTTAAACGAAGGTAAAGAACAAGGGCAGATCAGGCAAGATCTTAGTAGTTCCGATATGGCAATTATGATTATGGGTATGATGAGAATTACTGTTACACGATGGTCGCTTCAGAATTACGCTACTAATTTGAATTCGCTCGAAGAAAGTGTTTTTCTTTTCTTACAAGCGATTGTAAAGGCTGATAATTAAGCCGTCGTAGAGAAAATTCACGAATTTTCTCATTTGCAATTAATAGATGAATTTTCTCATTTGCAATTATATAGATGAATATTTTGTTTGCAATTAATCTCAGCTTCAAACAACGTAAAAGGGGAGTAGAGCAAAATTATGAATTTGCTCTACTCCCCTTCACGTTTTGGTTATCTTTAAAAAGAGAAAATTCGTGAATTTTCTCTACATTGCTACGAGGCAGGTTTATTCTACTGCTATTTTCTTGCTTACTGTTTTTCCTTCCGATATTACAGTTATGGTATAGAAAACACCCGACTGAAGTTGGCAAATATCTTTTATGTTGAGCATTATAGCCGATCCAAGGCTTTGCATTTCACCTCGATACATAATTTGACCCAAGGTATTTGTTATTTGTAATACAATAGATTCATCTTTTTTGCAGGCAATTATCACTTTAAGATTATCGATCGAAGAAGGATTCGGATAAACCGTAAAACCAAACGCTAATTTGTTAGAAACAATGCTTTTTATCGTACTATATGTTGATTGTCCATCGAAATCGGTTTGTTTCAATCGGTAATAGATTGTTCCTATTAGATTATCATTATCAAGAAACGAATAATTATTTATTTCAGTGCTGCTTCCTTCTCCTTTACAGCTATAAATAGGAGTAAATATTTTTCCATCAACAGAACGTTCAAGGGTGAAATAATCGTTGTTTGTTTCTGAAGCAGTTTGCCATTCAATCAATATATCTTCGACTTTGTTTTTAACGGTAAATTGAGTTAAAGAAATGGGTAATGAGTTGCAAGAACAGTCTGATGCTAACGAAAGATCACAAAAAGCACCAAAAGCTATAGATCCTACAGACTGTGCATTAACCGATTTTCGTCCTAGATTCATCCATTCATTTGTAGTTCCGTTACTTTTCGCAACTAATAGATGTGTTGTGTCTTGTACGTTATCGTTTACTAAGTCGTAATACAACAAAATCGAAGCACTAGCAATATCGGCATCATTTCCGGAACCATCTAATATTTCATGGCTTTTGGCTAAATGCCAATATCCCAAATGCGATACATTGGTTAATGTTGAACCTGAAGGTATTGTATGTGCCAATACTGTGGCAGGAGCTCTGAAATATTCGCAGGTATAACTATTCGATGATGATGTTGTTTGACTCACCGTAATATCTGCCCTATGGAGCGTGCCTATTTGACCTATTGGGAATACAGCGGTAATAGGTGTTGTTGAATTGATCATGTACGTCATCGGTCCATCTATAAAATTTTGATCCGATGGCGTTCCGGCAAGAGTGGCCGATGTTTCCATTATTAGATTATTGGTAAGATCTGTCTTTATTATACCCTGGCTTAATGTTAATACATTCGTTATGGTAATAGGTTTATATAACACAATTGCATCACCGCTAGCAGTATTATTTATCTTTAGATTGGTAAAAGAAGGGATAGTAGTTCCATCTATTTTTTGTTGCACCGAACCATTTAAAATAACATCGGTACCCCACGATACAGAACCTCCGAGAAGCGAAATATCGCCGGCTATTGATAAGCTTGCAGGTGCCGTAAATGTCCCGCTATTACCTGATACTAATGATAGATTGGTAAGCGATAATGTTGATCCTGAGGTTACGGAACCTCCTGGTTTGTTAATCGTAAGGTTGAATCCGTTAGGAACGGTAATCGATTGATCGAGTGCTCCTGAAAAGGTGTATTTTCCATTGCCGGGTATAAATGTTCCTCCTGATGCTATTGCGAAGTTGCCATATATAGCGTAATCTTCATCAACACCCGAAATCCATTTGCCGGTAGCTGTAATGTTAACAGAATTAAATGTTTTTGTACCATTTGTATTTTGGAAAGAAGCATTACCCGAAATTGAAGTACCCCTTGTAACAGAAAGACTCGTGTTGATTGCATTGAATGTTAAGGTACCGGTGGTTATTACAAGAGAATCGATTGTAATTTGATTACCGGTAATCTGACCACCATTAGTATTGTTAAAATCAATAAAACCAAATACTGCATTTGTTCCGCAAATTATTGATTGTTGACCTACTGTTCCGTTTAATACAATTTCACCGGCTCCCGAATGTATATTATTATTGGTTAAATCGCCTTGTATATAACAGATATTTCCTCCATCATCGAATACGGTATTTCCACCGATAATAACATTTCTAATGATCGATGTCGTTCCTACTAATGATTTGTTGCCCGTACCGCTTAAGGTTACACTACTATAGCTTGAGCTCGGGAAAATATATTGATTCCCTGACCTGTTATAGGTAATGGTGCTATTATTAGTATTAGCATCGGTGGTTAAAGTTGTAAGTGCATTATTTAATCCCGATAAAGTTAATGAATGTGTGGCTGACGACATATTTATAGTTCCACCGGTACCGATCAAGTCACCTGCAACGGATACTGAATGGGCTGGTGATCCAAAATTCATGGTTGCCGAAGAAATAGTAAGGTCGCCCGATATTGTTGTAGTACCTGTAATGTTTTTTAATCCACCAGTAGTCAAAGTCAGGTTTTGATAAGTAGGAATAGGCGATACGGTTTGATTGGCATTTGCCATATACGAAATCGAACTATTAGGTGAAAGTGTTATGTTTCCACTTGATATGTTTGTAGGGAAAGAAGTTGCAGAAATTCCGTTTCCAAGCAATAATGAACATCCGCCTGCAATGGATAGGGTTGCGTTGCCCAAAATGTTTCCATTTATCTGATATCCACCATCAGCAAGTATTCCATCTATAATTGTTAGATTACCGTTTATGGTGGTTGAAGAACTTAATGTTTTTGTTCCACCTCCCGAAATGGTTACATTGCTATAGGTTCCGCCAGGTATTGTTTGGGTTGTTCCATAAAATTCAACATTACCCGAATTTATGGCAGAGCCGTTTGAGGCTCCGGAGAATTTTGTTGTTCCATTGTTTGTTATTGTTGGAAAACTTAAGGTATAAGTGCTTGCATCCAATGTTCCGTTATTTAACAATACCACTCCGGTTATACTCGATAAATTCCAGTTTGACGTTAGTGTGAGGGTTGTACCTGCCGGAATAACATAGGTTATTCCGGTACCATTGAAATTTATAGGATTAGAGCCCGAGCCGTTTGCTAAACTATTCCAGCTTGAAAGACTTGTGTAATCGCCTCCCTGATAATAATAGGTATCGATTATAGTAACTACAACATCGGATGTTGAAGTGCAATTACTGCTATTAGAAATAGTCCATCGTAATGTATAGGGATAACCTTTTGTTCCGGTAAATACGCTGGTATTGCTCGTTGGGCTTACAACTGAACCAATTCCGTCATTATTTATAATAGACCACGAACCGGTTCCAATACTTGGAGCATTAGCAGCAAGCGTTATGCTTGCACCGGTAATAGCGGTACCTGCATTTGCAGTCGTAGGAATGTCATATATTTGAACCGGACTGCTCGAAAAAGAACCGTTAAACGTTCCACCATTTTGGTATGAATAACCTGTTAATATATACGTTCCACTATTTGGAATTGGTAACGAGTATGGTAAAGCATTTACTACAATTGGAGTTTGTGCAACCCCACCAATAGTATAATTTAAGGTATAAGGTAACGAAACGGGAGTTGTAGCGGTAAATGTTACGGGAATACTATTTCCGTCGCTGCCAATGCCACAAAGTGATAATGGCGAGAAGCTTGCATTAGGTTGAGCCACAACCGCAAATGTATTTGACGTTGCTGCTGTTAAAGGTGCTCCTGTTGCTGTTATACTTACACCGTTTTCAATAGTATTATAGGTTACACCAGAGATAGTTGTACTACTTGTGCCACTGGTTATTGATCCACTAACAGTTCCACCAAGGCTGCCTGTTCCTGTTGCCCTGGTAAGGCTTATTGGCGTAGTACTTGAAACAGGCGATATATTTCCATTAGCATCAAGCGAAGTTATCACTACTGAGAATCCGGTGTTTAACGGTTGTAATGTTATAGCCGCTATTGATAGTGTTGTGGCAATTCCGGGAGATACCGTAAAGGTATTGCTGGTATAAGGGGTTAATGTTGGCGATCCTGTTGTTTGGGTTACCGTTACACTAACACCTCCTTCAGCTTTGGAATATGTAACACCACTGATTGTTATGCTATTTGTTCCGTTGAGCATGGTTGCCGATAGTGTTCCTCCCAAAGTTCCCGTTCCGGTTGCCAAACTTAATTGTAATGTAATGTCAGAAGTAACATTTCCGGTACTGGTAACCGTTATATTAAATGCAGTACCTGCTGTTTGGGGTGAAATAGCTGAAATATGCAGGGCTCCTGCATTGATTGTAAGATTGCCCGATGTGCCTATTTGCCCAGTATTTGCTGTTGCTGTTATTGTTCCGGTACCCAAACCACCTACATACAGTAAACCAAGACTTGTTAAATTAGCTATTCCTGCTGAAAAATCAGTCGGATGACTTAATACCGATCCACCAGCAGTAAGACTTAAGGCTCCGGCTAGAGTTGTTGTTAAACTAACATTATTGGTCGATGCATCGAAATAATAAATAGGGTTTCCGCTAATATCGCATGCTGTAAGAGTATTAATGCCGGTAAATGCAAGATTGTTTACTTGATTTGCAACTAATGCGAAAGCAAAATGATCTAACGTTTGAACTTCGCCAATAGCAAAGGTATTAAACGTTGTAATTCCTGTGGCTTGGGTTGATGTGGGTAATTGAGAACCGGTAGTAAGACTGGTCCAAGATCCCGTATAATTTTTCACTACAAAATTGCTCGTTGTCGATCCGGTCATAATATCGGTCGAAACAAAACCGAAAGTTGCTGAATAATTGGTAAAAACAGTTCCTGAATTAGCAATTGTGTAATATCTTTTTACATCGTGCGATGGGTTTAGACCCGATGTGTTAATATTAGGATGTTGAGCTCCGGTAGAAGACATCGTTATTGTTCCCGAAGCAGAAACTGCATTGAAGGTTAAGGTTACCGGAGTTGCACGGTTTACATCACCAATACAAAAGGTCACTGTTGGCGAACCGGTTGGAATGGTCAATAGTAAGTTGCCATTAATCCAACCGCCTGAACTTATTGATGTAGCAGCGGTGATATTAGCTGTTGTGACTTTTCCACTTATAAGATTTATTTGATTTGCAATTGTTTTTGCAGGGACGATTGTTAATCCTAACGGATTATTTACTATCAGTCCGCCTGATCCTGAAAATGTTGTAGGAAATTCTGATCCTGCGGTTTGTGCTGCCGTACCTTTATATTGTAGTGTTGCTCCCGAGCCGTATGAAGCAACGGTTCCGGTTGCTGTTGCCGTACCTTCCATCGATAGTGTACCATTGACAGTAGTATTGGTTATCGTTTTTATTCCCGATCCGCCTAAGCTTAAATTATTATATATGGTTACATACGCTATTTGTGCTCCTGCTTTATTATACATAACAGTATTTCCACTTGCATTGGCCGATAGTGTTGAAATTGTTGAAGTGCCACCAATATTTAATGTTGCATTACTTGCTTGTGTTAAACTTCCCGTACCGATTAATGCTGTACCGACAGTTAACGTTGTATTATTGGTGTATGTACCGTTAATCGTTAACGATGGTATTGAAATTGTTCCGGTAATATTCTTGGTTGTTCCTGTTAATGTATGAATTCCGGTACTTGCTGTAAATACATTGTTGTTGGTTATGTTTCCGGCTATACTTACAACAGCAGCACCATTTTCAGTATAGGTACCATTATTAATAAGATCGGAACCAAATATCAAAGGAGCTGCAGCCGATTCCGATAAGGTACCTCCCGAAGCAATCGTTACAGCACCGGTAAATGTTTTTGTTCCCGTTGCCGATGATATTTTAAAGTTGCCGCTTGTTCCGCCTCCAACGGTTGTTGTTCCGTTTATTGTGATAGGGAATGCTGCAACGGTAAAGGTAGTTCCGTTTCCAATGCTAACATTTCCAGAAACGGTAATAGCTGATGTTGTTGTTGCCGATGCTGTTCCAAGCGTTGAGAAATTGCCTGTTATTGTTGATAGAGCACCTAATGTTTTAACTCCCGTTCCCGATAGAATTAGATTATAATATGGAATTCCTTTAACGGTTTGTGCTGCACCATTGTATACAACTGTTGTTCCTGTATTAGTAGTGGCATCAAGTGTTGAAATGGCAGACGAGCCTCCTAAATATAAGGTATTATTTGCACTTAGTGTTAATGAACCTGTTCCTCCTAATGCTGTTGTCACGGTTAAAGAAGGAATAAGGTTTGTAATAGTTCCGTTAGGCGATAACGAACCGAAGCTTGTACTCGCAATTGAGCCTGAAATTGTTTTTCCCGTGCCGGTCATAGTATATATGCCGGTTCCCGAAGTAAATGCACCATTTATCAAAAGATTGCCCGATATGGTTGCAGCCATATTTCCGGTATTGTTCCAATTCCCGTAACTTCCGATGTTGATATCGGAAAACGATTTAACGCCTCCCGAAGCAGTAATTTTTAATTGTGAATTAACCGTTGTTAAACCGTTTATTGTGAATGTTCCGTTATTTCCTGCAAAAGTGTTTGTTCCTGCCGTTACGGTTAGGGTATTCATTGTTTGAGTTGCAGCTACACCACACGAAAGCGTTCCTCCATTCAACGAAACATCACCGGTAAAGGTTGATGCACCGCCGGCACCGGTAAATGCAAGAGTTCCTGAAGTTCCTCCTCCTACGGTTGTAGTACCGGTTACTCCAAAAGTAAATGCACCGATATTTAATGTAGTTCCATTACCAATGGTAACATTTCCAGCAACGGTAAGATTGTTTGCAGTAGTTGCAGTTACCGTTCCGCTAAGAATAAGATTTCCTTTGACAGTAGCCAGTAAGGTAAGTGTTTTAGCTCCCGAACCAGATAAGGTAAGATTATTGTAAACAGTTGCTTTTACGGTTTGGGCTGCACCATTGTAAATTACCGAATTTATATTGGTCGAAGCATCAAGATTTGTAATGGTAGATGTTCCTCCTATAGTTAAAATGGCATTAAGAGCTTGTGTTAATGTTCCGGTACCTATTAATGCTGTTCCAACGGTTAACGAGTTGGAATTGGTGTAGCTGCCATTCATTGTTATCTTTGCAATAGAAATAGTTCCGGAAAGAATATTTGCTAATCCACTGAATGTATGAACTCCGGTGCTTGCATTATAAGTTCCATTGTCGATTAAACTTCCTCCAATATTTATTACTGCCGCACCCGATTCTGTTACTGTTCCGTTTATGGTAACATCTGATCCGAAAGTAAGTGTACATGCAGCCGTTTCAACCAAAGATGCACCTGATCCAATAATAACCGCTCCGGTAAATGTTTTTGTTCCTGTTGCAGAAGTTACCGTTAGTGATCCGCTCAGCCCTTGTCCTATAGTTGTTGTTCCGTTAACAGTTAGAGCACTGCCGCCTTGAGTAAACGATCCGCCATCGTTAATTATCAAATTTCCACTTATAGTACTTGCAACAGTTCCTGAGCTATTCCAAACACCAGCTGAGTTTACCGTTAGAGCGGAAAATGTCTTTGTACCTCCTGTGGACGTAAAATTTAATGTACCGTTAACACTAGTAAGACCGCTTATGGTAAATACTCCATTATTACCCGAAAAGGTATTAGTCGTTGCACTTGCTATGGTAAATGTTGATAACGAAACGGTTGCAGCTGCACTACATGTTAGAGTACCTCCATTCATTGTCAAGTCGCCGGTAAACGTTTTTGCTCCGGTTCCGGTCATTGAAAGTGTACCCGAAACAGTTGTTGTTCCCGATACCGTTAATGCAGCAGCTCCTTGAGTAAAGATACCTCCGGTGTTAATAATAAGGTTTCCATTAATTGAACTTAAAACCGAACCTGTATTATTCCACGTTCCGGCATTGTTAACCGTTACAGAAGAAAAAGTTTTCGTTCCACCGGTTGACGTTATATTTAATGTACCTGCTACCAGTGTCAATCCGTTAATGGTAAATGTTCCATTTGTTCCCGATAAAGTATTCACGGTTGCAGCGTTAACCGTTAGGTTAGGTGCAGTCATACTTGCAGCAACACTGCACGAAAGTGTTCCGCCATTCATTGTAAGGTTTCCGGTAAATGTTGAAACTCCTGCAGCTCCCGTAAATGCCAATGTTCCTGAAGTTCCTCCACCCACGGTAGTTGTACCGGTTACGCCAAAAGTAAATGCTCCAATATTTAACGTTGTTCCATTACCAATTGTCAGGTTTCCTCCAATAGTAAAGTTTGCTGCAGTGGTAGTCGAAGCAGTTCCGCTAAGGGTCAAATTGCCGGCTATTGTTGTGATGCCAGTAAGCGTTTTAACTCCCGATCCCGATAGTGTAAGATTATTGTATGCAATTGCTTTAACCGTTTGAGCCGCTCCGGTATATGAAACAGTATTTGATAAAGCTGTTGCAGTTAATGTTGTAATTGTTGATGTTCCGCCTATATTCAATGTTGCACCTGAACCTTGTGTTAATGTTGCTCCGGTTAATGCCGTACTTACGGTTAACGTATTTGTGTTTGTATACGAGCCTGTTACAGCTAACGATGGGATTGTAATGGTTCCAGTTATTGTTTTTGCTGAACCGCTTAAAGTATGAACACCGGTAGTTGCGGTAAAAGTTCCATTATTGGTAAGGTTTCCGGCTATCGTTACAGCTGTGGCACCAATTTCGGTTATTGTACCATTATTTGTAACATCATTTCCAAAGCTAAGAGTAGAAACAATAGTTTCTGCCAACGATGCTCCTGTAGCTATTGTAACAGCACCGGTAAATGTTTTTGTGCCTGCTGTTCCCGATATGACTAACGAACCGTTTATAGCCGATGTTCCTGTTACGGTTAATGCAAAAGCCGGAATAGTTATTGTAGTTCCTGATCCGATTGTCAGATTACCTCCAATTGCTAATGCAACGGTAGTTGTTGCAGAAATCGTTCCAGCGGTTGTAAAGTTACCCGTAACCGAAGCAAGCCCGGTAATCGTTTTAATACCCGAACCTGTAAGGCTGAGGTTATTGTAGGAATAGAGTCCAACAGTTTGAGCTGCACCATTGTAATTAACTGTTCCGGTTGATTTTGTAAAAGTACCTCCGGCAGTAAGATTACCTGCTATGTTTAATGTTCCCGAACCGTAAAAGGTTAATTGGGCTTGAGCTGCTGTTCCCGAAAAGCTGATATTTCCCGAAACGGTAATTGTTCCAGTCGAAAGTTTTACGATACAATTTCTGCTTGCTGTTGCACTTCCCGGAATAGCTATACTTGCAGCGGTTAACGATCCGTCGGCAACATCTATTGTGCTATTTACCGCCGTTGTAGGCATGTTCATTGTAATTGCACCTATTACCGTGAGCGAATTTGGACTTGCAATCGAAACACCATTTGCTACACTTGCAGCATTTACCGTTAAGCTGGCACAGGTTGCCGTCGGAACATTTACCGTAAGGATGGCTCCACTTGCAATAACTACATCATCTGTGCTGTTTGGCTGACCGGCAGTACCTGAACCGCTGGTAATGGCATTCCAATTGGTGTTACTTGAAATTGTTACTGTCGCTGCTTGCAATCGATTTGTATATACAAATAATGAAAGTATAACAAATATGATCTGTAGTGAATAATATATATGAGACTTATGCTCTTTTAACCTAATGTTATTTTTCCCCATTCAATTGCTTTTTATGTAATGGAATTTATTTGTAATTCAATATCTATTGAAATGAGACCGAATTCAAAACTATAATCAAATTTCTAGTGCAAATATACGATTAGTATATTAAAATAGTTTCGTTTTTGAGTAAAAAGCCACAATACTTTATAATTATTTAATATGTGCTTTAAAAGACTTAATGGTAACTGTTCTAAAACGTTACTGTGACATCCCTGCAAGTTTATATACTAGAACAATAGGATTCTTTAATCAATATTTTTTTCCTAGGTACTTCGAGTAAGATAAAGTTTGCGTTATAGCCTTTTTGTACTGTTTGTTGTTGTATTTTATAGGGTGTATTAGTATAGATTATTCACATTGGATTATCGTAATCACAATAAATTGTTTTTAGTTCTTTAAATAAAAAAAGAGATAAGCTACAAATATTTTTGTTTGCTTTTTCTTTAATCATTTATTGATATGTTAAAGATCAACTATAAACCATTGCATAAAACGATGCTACAATTCATGAATTTTCTCTAAAGAATCATTGTTTACTTTCTACTACGAATTTCACCCGAGCTTATTCATATTCAATCAGGATTAAAGTAAAGTCAACAACCTCGAAGTGGTTTAAGATCAAAGCTATTGGTAGACATTTAAAGTCTGTGATTGTTATATTTAATTGTTAAATAGACTGGTTTGCTATTTTATAAAGTATATATCGTTTTATAAAACGATATTCTTCCAACTTATTTATTTTTCATTCCCCCTAATAATGTTACTATTCCCGTGAATGGTAGCACCATTCCCCTTAATAATAGGATCATGCCTCTTAATAATAGGACCATGCCTCTTAATATTGGAACCATTTCTCCTAATAATGGGGCCATTCCCCTTAATAGTGGCACCATTCCAAGGTATAGCGTCACCATTCCTAGGGATGGTCCCAGTATTAACGGGAATAGTGGCACCATCCCAGGGAATAGTCTCAATATTAAGAGGAATAGTCCCACTATTAACAGGGATGGTGACACTATTAAGGGGAATGGTTCCAATATTAACAGGAATGGTTTCAGCAATAAGGGGAATAATTTCACCAATAACAGGAATGGTTTCAGCAATAGGGGGAATAGTGGGATCATTCCAAGGAATGATCCCAGGTTCGACGAAGGTAGAACCTTCGTCGAACCTATTTTTTATCAGGCTTAGCCTGTAACATATATTCAGACAAAGTAGAACTTCGTCTGAACGGGGATGTAAACGTAATTAAACGCGTATTAATTGAGTTTTCACCATCTGATTTAAACACCGAATCCATAAATTGTTGTATTTTTACAAGAGTAAATACAATAATTGGAATAGAAGTTATGGAAAAGAAAGTATATGTTTTTTTAGCCGACGGTTTTGAAGAAGTTGAAGCTTTAACTCCTGTTGATATTCTCCGCCGTGCCGGATTGCAAGTCATTATGGTTTCAATCACTAAATCGATAATGGTTAAAGGTGCTAGAAATATTGAAGTAAAAGCCGATGCCTTGTTCGAACATTTGCAGTATACCGATGCCGATTTGCTCGTTTTACCCGGTGGTCCCGGTGCCGATTCTTTAAACGCACATGAAGCTTTAAAGAATACAATTACCGCTCATGCACATGCAGGCAAACTTCTTGCAGCTATTTGTGCCGCTCCCAAAATTCTTGGTGGTTTAGGATTGCTTGATGGTAAAAATGCCACCTGTTATCCAGGTGTTGAAAAAAGTCTTGGTTCTGCTCATTTTATTCCGGCTCCTGTTGTTGAAGACAGTTTGATTATAACTGCAAATGGAGTAGGAGCTGCCCTTGAGTTTTCGCTTCTCCTTGTCAAATGCCTGGTAAGCGAAAACGCTGCTAAAGAATTAGCGGCAAAAGTTATGGCAAAATGAATGGAGAATGGTAAATTATGAATTATGAATGGTGAATTATGAATGATTTGAGGTTGTACCTTGCTTTGTAGAGACGTTGCACGCAACGTCTCATGGTATAACCTAACCTTATAACCTTTCAAAGTAAAACGTAAAAAGGAAGTCAACGTTAATCCTTATTAAAGATTTCGTTTGTGTAAAGGTATTTTAGAATAAGACAAACCACCCCGTCCTACGGACACCCCTCCAAAGGAGGGGAATTGCGGCAAAGTCGTTCAATAATGGAGAATTATAAATTATAAATTATAAATTATAAATGGTAAATGGCTGTTCAATTCATAATTCATAATTCACCATTATTCCCCATTCTAACGCAACAGCGTTATATACCCTTTCTTCTCCTGTGTTATGTCTTTTGAATCTTTATAGCGTATTGTCCAAGCAAAGGTGTCGGGATCTTGAGGGCGTCCTTTAAAAGTTCCATCCCAACCTTTTGTAAGATCGTTTGTTTTGTATACCAATTGTCCCCAACGGTTAAATATGTCGATTTCAAGAAATTCTTTGACTCCCCAACCCCGTGGAATAACTAAATCGTTAGTTCCATCTGCATTCGGTGTAAATGCAGTAGGTAAGCCTAAGTCTGATTCCAAAATGATTTTAAAACTAATCGTATCGTGAATTTCAAAACAGTGGTTCGACATCGTCACAAAATAGGTCACATCTTTATCGACATTGACTTTCGGGTTTGAACAATTGGTGCAACTAAGCCCGTATGCCGGTTCCCATTTGTAGGTAACGCCCGATAATGAATCGTTATTGAAACTATAATCGACATAAGAGTATAAAAGGTTTTTAGGCTTTAAAGTTAAGGTGTCTGCCGGTTGGTCTTTGGGAAGAAAGACCAGTGGTTTATTGGGAGCACCATTGTACGAAGGTCTGTTTTGAACGTTTACAAAGAGCGTATCGATAAGCGAACATGTTGAGTCGCGATCGTTAATAATGTATTTTATGGTGTTTAACGGTCTTAATTTTGCAACCAGATTATCGGAACTTAAACTGATGATCGAAGGATCGTTTTTCCAAGAATCGATTACCGTTTCGCCGGTTGGTAGTAATGTTATGTTTAAGGTATCACCTTCGCAAATAGTATTCGGGTATTTTGGAGTAAATCCGGGATTTCGGAAGGTGATTATTTGTTTTATCTCGTCGTCGGTACATTGTGTACCTTGATCTATGCCCGTTATTCTTAAAAGAACATTGTATTTTTCGTTGGGAGTGGTGAAGGTATGGGTAGGATTTGCTTCTGTTGAGGTTGTACCATCTTTAAAATCCCAGAAGTATGAAGTACCACCTGTTGTAGCCGATGTATTCATGAAATTAACGGTAAACGGAACACAGCTCTGTATTGTGGCATCTGCAGATCCACGGTTGAAATCGGCCATTATCTGATGCAAGTAGATATAGGTAGTATCAAAGTCACCACAACCATTGTCAACAGTGAACATGACTTGTACCCGTGGTGAAGAATTTACAATTTTATTATATGTGTGTTTTACCGTTAAATTTTTATAATCGAATGCAACTCCATCACCAAAATTCCAATAATGAGGATAGTTTAATACATTAACACTTTGAGATAATGAGAATGTTACCGAATCGTTAATACATATAGCCGATTTGTCGACACTAATTTTTACTATTGAATGGTTGATTATGTAATCTCTTCCAAAGGTATCGACCTCGCAACCGATATAGTCGGATGTCGTTATATATTGGATGGTATGTTTACCCGGTAATTGAATTGCAATTTGAGGAGATGAAATATCCAAATTACCTTTATTAATGGTACTATCGTTATATGTTTCTATCCATTTTATCGTATTGAACCGGGATGATAAGGTTGTATTTAATGTTAATAATTTAACAATACAGCTACTGTCAATGCTAATGGTATTGAAGCTTGCTTTTGCATCTTTAATATCAATCTTATTCGAATTGGCAGAGTTTGTACAAACCTCACTTGATGGTGACGTTAAATACGATTTTACTGTAACTATAGGATTTGATACTTCTGATTTATAGAGATGGGTCACTTGTAAACCCTGTGTTTCGAGTGTAGGGCTACCATCGCCAAAATCCCAGACGAAACTATCTACTTTATATTTGTATACACTACCAAGAAGAGAATCAATACTAAAATGAGCTAATGTTCCCAAACACACTTTAGTATCGCTGTTGAAATTGGCAGCAGGAACCAATGGAGATATTAACGATGAATCTAAATAGGTTGAAGTACAGCCAATCGAATCGGTCACTTTTAACGAAATGGTGTAATTCATTACTTTAGAATAGATGTCTGTTGCTGATATATCTTTTCCACTTTTAGTCTTTAATGAATCGCCTTCTGTAGTCCATTCCCAGTTTTCTATTGTTGCAAATGATGATGAGTTATCGTTAAATGTCATTCGAAAAGGTAGACATTGGGTAACACCTCCACCTTTAATGGTAAAACCTGCTGTAGGTTGATATGCCCTGACGGTAACACTTGCAGAACTACTACAGGAGTTTAAATCGGAGTCAATAACATTGATAGTATATAATCCTCTTTTAGGAAAATTGATATTTTCATTGAGAAGAATAAGCTTGTTTGAAGGATCCTGAAAGACATAATCACTAAACCCGTTAGAATGTACCTTATGCATATGTTTATAGGTTACAAAATCATTTGTAGTATCGATTGAACCGTCAGGATTAGTTAACGTCCAATTAAAACTGGTAAGATATTGCATATCTTTCATTCCGTTTGAAGTAAGTATTTTCGTATCACCAACGCAAGGTGTTGTATCGTTAAGCGAGATTTTTGCCTTGGTGTCGGTAATTATAAATGCTACTAATGACGAGTCCATACATTTATTGGTATCGTTGTAAGCATATAAAATAGTATTGTATAATCCTGTTCCATACTTATATGGAGGATTATTAATTGTATCATTAAAGTTAATGGTAGTATCAGTTTTTATTGCATTTTTACTTTCAATTGGTATCAGTGGGGAATTATTATAGGCTTTATAGGTATTCCATTTCCAATGTTGTGCATCGATTATACTTTCTGCATTAAGATGGATATCAAATGGAGAGGCACAATTGATTTTAACCGGGGTTTGATGAGCAAACGGACCCATTACTCTGATTAAAGTATCTTTATTTAATACCGATTCACAATTATGGTAGTATTCTTTCATTACCAGTTTATACATCCCCGATTTATTAGCTGTATCGTTATGGAACTTAAAATTTAGGAAACTACCGTTTTTGTTAGCTTGTGGTTTTTCGTCCGATCGCCAAGTCGGATTATTATATCCTTCAAACCATGTGTCGGTCGAATCATATAATGTTGAATCCACTGTTGACAGATCTTTCGGATCTTGATAACCATATGATTGATATTCGATCCAAACACCCGATTTATAATTTGGGTTAAGCGTAATATCGGTACTTCTATTACTACAAACAACAGTATCTAATATATTAAATTTGATTGTTGGTGGTGCTCCCGGTTTAATTGTTGCTTTTACGTGATATTTGCAATCGTTCTTTGTTTGTACGGTAAGTATTGCACTAAACGTTCCTGTTTTGGTATATTCATGGAGGTAGTTGTTTGTTCCAATAGCAGTATCGGCTAGTATTGGCGATTGCGTTCCATCACCATAATCCCATTGCAATGATTTAATAGAATCACCTTTTCCTTCGACGGGAAGTGTAATTATATCTTTAAAATTAACATCTAAAGGAATACAACCCTTGTATTTATCTATATTAATACTAAAATTAGGATAATAAACAGAAATAACATCGGAATTTACAATACTATAATTGCAACTGTTTGTTGTGGTAATATTTGCTTTAAAACTATAGGTGCCATTGGGATATAAATAGTATTGAGGCATTGTACTTAAACCTTTTGTAATTGCAAAGGTATCGGAACTTGATGCAAAATTGTCGGTACTTGTCAGCCAAGTAACTTTATCAATCGGTTGATTGTTGTTCGTACTTGTTTTGTTCCACGTTGGTCCGAGGGGACCCGACCATATAGTATCGCAACTAACAGCTCCTTTGAATCCTAACGCAAAAGTCGGTGTTTCTTCAACAGAAAAGGTTTTTGATACCGTTACCGAACAAGCAGGGTTTGAAGCGGTAAGACTTACGGTATACGTTCCCGGAGCTAAAGGCGATGTTGTTGTTAACGATGCACCATAGCCTGTTTGTGAGCCTATAGTCCAACTATACGATGTATTGTTTTCTTGTGTTGTTGAAAATTGAATGTTCCCTTGACAGGCTGATTGAGCGGGGACGGTAACTGTTTTTATACCGTCGTTGATTGCAATTGTGGGATTTAAATTATATAAGGTAACAGCTTTGACGATGCTATTATCGCAACCATTATCACCCTTAACTAATAAGGTAATGATTTTTGTGTCTTGATTTAAACTTGGTGTACGGGTGAATGTTTTTGATATTGAGCTATGGGTGCTATCGGAAGTTCCATCGTCAAAAGTCCATTTAAAACCGATAATCTTACCAATATTGAACGAGCTTGAGTCTTTTACATTAACCGTAACCGATGGGTTGCATGTAGCAGTATTGTCTATAGAAAAATCGGCGGTGGGTTTATCGGAGTTTACAACTATAGTAGCAGGAATAGTATATCCTGTTGTACTTTCACAACCATTTTGGTCGGTAGCATAAACCGTGGCATAGTATGTTGCTTTTGAACTGAAGCTATGGGTTACATTCTGAGTCTGTTCCCAAGACGATCCATCACCAAAATCCCACAACCATTTGACAATGGGTGAACTCTGCGATGTTATTATCGGGCTTAACGAAACAGTTTTTCCTACACATACCGGACTTGTCGGTCCATTTGCTCTTACCGAGGGACGAGCAAATACTTGAACATTATTGCTAACCGTTTTCACCGTACCGCTGTCTCCAGTGATAGGCGATCCGTCTAAATGGAGAATCGTGAGCTTGGTATTTTTGCCTCCGGCAATAGAATAACTGGCATTAAAGCTTGTTTTTACTTTCTCTGAATTTTGCGATTCGTCCATTTCCCAACGGAAAAGATACTTTGTCGTATCAATGAACTTGCCTTTTTCGGTCGAAGTATTTGTATATTTAACGGTAAGCGGTATACAACCTTTGGTTGTGTCGGCAGAGAAATTAGCTATAATCTGCGAAAACAAGGTAAAGGGCAACCCTGTTAGTAGGATTATATAGATGGATTTTATGATTCGGGACAACATAATTTAAAAATATTAAATATTTATTGTTAGAAAATTCTCTTTGTTCGAAAAATTAATTATTTTTGGCGTACGATACAAAAGTACGCATTTGAAAATAAACAACAAAATATATAGCATAATAATCGCATTATTTTTTGCGATAGGTACGGTGCAATCGCAAGATATTCATTTTACCCAATTCTATGCTTCTCCGTTAACACTCAATCCCGCATTAACAGGGGTCTTTGATGGCGATTGGCGTGTATCGGGTATTTATAGAAACCAATGGCGTGCTATTGGTGGTTATCCTTATAAAACAATAAGTGTAGGCTTTGATCATCCCATTCGTATTTATTCCGAACAATTTAATGTGGGTATTGTACTCTTGAACGATCAGAGTGGTGTGGTTAATTTAAATACCAATCGCTTTTATGGTAATTTTTCTTATTTGAAACAAAAAGGTAGAAATACCTTTGCTGTAGGCGTGCAGCCCGGTTATGTTACCGAAGGATACGATAAAAGCAAATATTCGTTCGACAAACAATTCGATTTGGGAAATACCGACAATATGTTCAGCTTACCCGGTACAGGCGAAGATTTGGTTAAAGGTATTTCGTTTTTCGATTTAAATGCTGGCGTTTTGTGGGGTTATAGGTTGTCTAATACCATATCAACACAATTTGGCTATACGTTGATGCACATCAACAGACCAAACCGTTCGTTCAAAAGCGTAAGCAGCGATACAACCCGTTTTGGTATGCGAAATGTGTTCCATTTCAGTGCATCCATTGGTTTAGGTCAAACAACACGGTTCAAACCGAACATCCTTGATATGTACGAGAAAGGAGCATCTGAATTTTTAGCAGGAGGAAATCTCGAACAAGATATAAAAAATCCTACCTTTAAAGCTGTTTATATTGGAGCAATGTTCCGTTACGGATGGAGTGGTACGTTTGATGCCTCATCGGCTGTTATAGGAATAAAATGGAAAAACTTTGATTGCGGTTTTAGTTACGATGTCAACGTATCGAGCCTGCAATCGGCAACAAAAATGCGTGGAGCTTGGGAAGTTTCATTAATATATATTTCACGAAGTACGAAACCTAATAAAATAAAGATTCCTTGTGATCGCTATTAAAAACATACTCATAACGTTGTGTGTTGTTGTGCTGTCAAGCCTTGCAATGGCTCAGGATGTGCCTAATCTTGTTCCTTCCAAGCTTAAAAGCTTTGGTAAGAACTCGCTTGAAATGGGCGATACCTATTCGGCTATCGATTATTTTGAGAAGTATATGGATAAACGTCCCAAAGACGATGAGGTTGCCTTTATGCTCGGCGATTGTTACCGTTTGGCACGCAACTACAAAGAAGCCGAAGATTGGTATAAAAAGGCTTACGATCTTAATCCGAAGAAAGAAGCCGAAGCATTGTACTATTATGCCGATATGCTTAAAACCGAACAACAATACGACGAAGCTTTGAAATACTTTACAAAGTTTAAAAAAGAATATACCGGCAACGACGACCGACGTTTGAAAAAGATGTTAAAAGATCAAATGGAAAGTTGTACAAAAGCCAAGCATATTATCGATTCGAGCATTGTGGTAGGAATTACGCCACTCGATAAGAATTTCAATAAAGCATCGGTTGAGTTTTCGCCCTATTTCTTAGACGACAATAACTTTATCTTCGGATCATTACGAACCGATACCGCACTATATGTCAGTACCACCGATCCCGATCCCAAATTGCCGGTTCGAAAATTCTATAAAGGAACAAAGAAGGGTCAAACGTTTAAGTATGTGGGCGAATGGAAAGAAGGAGCTTTTAACGCAGCAGGAATAAATACAGGAAATGGAGCTTTATCGCCCGATAAGAAACGATTCTATTTTACCCGTTGCGAGAAAAACTGGAAATACGAAGTTATTTGTAAAATATATAAAAGCGAAAAGTCGGGAACAAGCTGGAAAGAACCCGAAGCATTACCCGAAAGTATTAACGATCCAAAATATACCTCAACACAACCTGCTGTAGGTATAGATTCAAAATCACAAAACGAAGTGCTTTACTATGTGTCTAACCGTAAGGATGGTAAAGGCGGTCTTGATATATGGTATGTCTTGTACAATCAAAAGAAAAAGACATGGAAAGAACCTAAAAACTGCGGAGGCGAAATAAATACCGCCGGTGACGAAATGACTCCTTTTGTTGATAACGAAAACAAAAAACTCTATTTCAGTTCTAACGGTTTGCCCGGAATTGGTGGATTGGATATTTTTAGGGCAATAGGTGAGGACAATAAATACCTTCCGGCAGAAAACGTTGGGTATCCGATAAATTCAACCTACGACGATTTATATTATGTTTTAAATAGTAAGAAAGAAGAAGGATTTCTGGTTTCGAACCGTCCTGCTAAAGGTTCTGATAAAACAGGAAGCGAAGCTTGTTGTGACGATATTTATTCATTTGCATACAATCAAGTAATTAAAGTTGCAGCTACCGGTAGTGTATTTGCAATTACCGACGATGAGGTGAATAAAATTTTAAGTACCGGTTTTGAAAAGGTAAATACTGGTAAAAAATCGTCGAAAGATACTGCTAATTCAAAAGCAGTTGCCGGCTCTGTAGTTTCGTTATATCTGGTCGATAAACTTTCGGGCAACAATATCTATATTAAAAACGACACAACCGATGTCAATGGAAAGTACTTCTTTACCCTTGAACCATCGAAAGACTATATTATGGAGTTCGAGAACTATGGAAACTTTAATAAAAAGGTTAAGGTAACAACAAAAGGAATTGTAAAATCCGATACCATTAAAGTACGTCCGGTAGGGGTTAACGTCATGCCGAAACTGCCGCTTATAGTAAAGAATATCTATTACGATTTCGATCGTGCCGAGTTAAAAGCTCCTGCTAAACGAACACTCGATACAACGGTGTTTACCCTGATGAAACAGTTCCCATCGATAGTTATTGAAATAAGCTCGCACACCGATAGTAAGGGCGACGATGCTTATAATAAAAAGCTATCACAAAAACGTGCTGAAAGTGTTGTGAATTATCTTATCAGCCGTGGCATTGCAGCCAATAGACTTCGTGCAAAGGGCTATGGCGAGGAACAACCTATTGCTCCTAACGAAAATCCCGATGGCTCCGATAATGAAGCAGGTCGCGAAAAGAATCGTCGTACCGAGTTTAGAATTATCGGTTCGTTGTCGCAATACTCGGAAATTATTTACGAGCAATAATTCGCTTAGGATGTATGTGTTTTTTCTCGAAAGGTTCTCCATCTCAGTTTAAACAATCAGGACTATTTTTGTACTTTCTATTCCTCTCCTTGGGAATAACGGCACAACCTGTCTTTAAGAATCCCGGAATGCCAAGTCTTGAAACCTATGAAATAACCGATCATATTGATAATACCATTGGTTATGTTACGACTAAAATATCGTATTCACTCAAGGAACGTAACGGGGTTAAATATTACGCTATTTTTGTAACCGAAGGGAATGTCTTTTCGAACGAAATAGAAGTAAACTATGCCGATTTAACTACAATACTAGAGAAAAGGGTTGACTTGCGATCCAATACAATGATCGAATGTTTTACGAACAATGGCAAGAACCGTATTCATTTATTTAATAAAGATAAGAAACTCGATAAAGACTATACAACCAAAGAAAAGAATATTTATTCACGTTATGCGTACTTTTTCTCGTTCAGTGGATTCCCTTTTGAAACACAAAAAACTGCATGAAATGGGCTTTAGCCCAACGTGTAACTTGCAGGTATACTGAATGATTCTTTTTGTAATTACATTAGGAATCGACATATATTGTTTTTATCGGACAATAGTGAATCAAAATTAAATTTTAAAGCATAATCCTGATTAAAGAAAGGGTATGTAATCTAAGCACAAACCAGCTAAGGTATTAAACCCGGCTTGCTACTCCATTACTCGAAAAATAGTAATTATTTAATGTGGATATCCTTTACTTTATCTAAATGAATATATGGATAGTAAAAAAACAATATTTCACTATAGAATAATTCAATTCTATAGCAATTTCGAACGCAAGATAGCTGTTATTGTTGTCTATCGTGGCGATGATAAGCTGAATATAAAATATATGGTATACTTCGCCACAGGTTGCTGCTCGTATTCTACCCCGACGTAAAATGTCGGGGTAATTGAAAAACCAACAGAAATGAAATGTGTTTGCTGTACTTTTGAATGTATTCTGATAAAAATAAATTTAGATAGAATTAAGGATATTCGTATTATTTTAAAAACGTAACGTAATAAAAATGAAGATAATTTATAAATGATTAAACATTTATTACTTTTCAATCGATATTTTTTGTAATTATGCACGATTTTTGACTCGTTATTTTAATAACGATAAATTAACATTAAAAAGTAAATAGTGAAGACAGTCTTACTCGTTTTCGGAACCCGTCCGGAAGCAATTAAAATGGCACCTCTTGTAAAAGAGTTTCAAAAGCATCCAGAAACATTTATAACCAAAGTTTGCGTAACGGCTCAACACCGCGAAATGCTCGATCAAGTATTGAAAATATTTGATATCAAGCCCGATTACGATCTTAATCTTATGCAAAAAGGTCAGGATTTGTATGATATTACAGCCCGTGTGATCGTTGGAATGCGCGATGTGTTGAAAGAAGTTAAACCCGATGTGGTTCTTGTTCATGGCGATACCACAACATCAACGTCGGCTGCTTTGGCATCGTTTTATGCACAGATACCTGTTGGTCACGTAGAAGCAGGTCTTCGCACTTTCGATATCTATTCGCCATGGCCGGAAGAAATGAACCGTTTGATTACGGGTCGTATAGCAACCTATCACTTTTCGCCAACGCCGCAAAGTAAGAAAAACCTATTGGCCGAAAATGTTAAAGAATCGTCGATTGTAGTTACCGGAAATACGGTAATCGATGCACTTCATATTGTAGTTGATAAAGTAACCAACTCACAAGAAATTATTGATTCGGTTAAAAAAGATTTATTAGAAAAGAATCTTCCTGCCCGTGTTCTTTCCGAAACAAGCAAAACGATACTAGTAACAGGACATCGTCGCGAGAATTTTGGCGATGGTTTCCTTCGTATCTGCAAAGCATTAAAGAATATAGCATTAAAATATCCGACGTTTGATATAATATACCCTGTGCATCTTAATCCACAGGTTCAAAAACCGGTGTACGAATTGTTGCAAGATATACCAAATGTACATCTTATAGCACCGCTTGAATATCTTCCATTTGTATACTTAATGTCTAAATCTGTATTTGTAATTACCGATTCAGGTGGTGTACAAGAAGAAGCACCAAGTTTAGGAAAGCCGGTACTAGTGATGCGCGATACAACCGAACGTCCCGAAGCAGTAGATGCAGGAACGGTAAAAATTGTTGGAACCAACGACGAGGTAATATTTGCCGAAGCATCGAAATTAATTGACGATAAGGCTTATTTTAATTCAATGGCAAATGCAGTAAATCCTTATGGCGATGGACTGGCATGCAGCCGTATTGTTGATTTTCTATCTAAATAATTTTTTAAAAGTATTATAATTATATTCATAATGAATCGTAAGATTATTTTATTGGCTTGCATTGTTTTAACAAGCATATCGGCAAGCTTTGGCTCGGGTAAGAAGGTTTTGATTTTAAACGAAGGTGTTGTCGATCAAAAAAGCCATGCCAATGGTATCTCAAATCAAATGCTCAATCTTCTTGGTCACTTCGACAATCTTTCTGTTAAAATGGAAGATGCCGGCAGCTATAAGAAAGATGAAATAGAAGCTGTTGATTATGTTTTCTATGTTGGCTACAGCAGGGAAAATAAACCGACAGATGTGTTTATGAACGATGTGTTGAAATCGAAAAAGAATATCTTCTGGATTAATAGCGGATTTGATGTTTTCAGTGCCAAATACAATGTAAAACAAACATTTGGGTTTGATGTTAAAGGAATGGCTACGTCTGTTGGAGTAAACGCCATTATATCGGGAACGAAGTTTTTTACCAAACAACAACCTATTTGTTATCAAATTAACGTAGCTAACAAAAACGTTGAGGTAATAGCTAAAGGAAAATCGATTAAAACAAAGAAAGAAACACCATACATTGTTCGTTCAGGCAATTTCTGGTATATAGCCGATCTTCCTTTTCTTAATGCTACCGAAACCGATCGTTATTTATTGTTTTGCGATTTATTGCACGATTTTCTTGGTGTTAAACATGCCGAAAGTCATCAGGCAATGATTCGTATTGAAGATGTTACGCCAATCGATAGTCCCGATAAGATTAGAGAAATTGCCGATATCTTTGCTTCAGAAAAGATACCTTTCCTTTTAGGTTTTGTTCCTATTTACATCAATCCTACTGCCGATATTCATGTTAATCTTTCCGATAGACCCGAGATGGTAGACGCATTGAAATATGTTATTGAAAATGGTGGAACGATAGTAATGCATGGTGTGACCCATCAATATCGCGGTATATCGACCGACGACTTTGAGTTTTGGGATGGCTCGCGTCGTCAACCAATAGCCGATGAAAATGCTACTGATATTGAGATAAAACTAAAAACAGGTATCGACGAATTTATCAAAAACGATATCTATCCTATGATATGGGAAACTCCTCACTACACGGCATCTAATTTAACCTATCAAACCGTTGCAAAACATTTCAGCACTGCAATTGAACAACGGTTAACGATAAACGATTTCGATTTTGGACAATCGTTTCCATTCATCATTAAGAAAGATATGTATGGACAAACAATCTATCCCGAAAACGAAGGATATGTTCCTTTGAACAAAAATTTTGATACCAGTATGGTTGTTGTCGATCACATTGTTACAAATGCAAAGACAATGCGTTTTGTACGTGATGGAATAGCATCGTGCTTTTTTCACTCGTTTCTCGATACAAAACTATTGAAACATCTTATTAAAGGGCTAAAAGAAGATGGTTTTACGTTCTTAGATATGAGAACCCAACCTTTAACGGTTAATTATTCCGACAAATTAATTACAACCCAAGCCGGAACCCATCAATTAACACTCGATAACTCGTATCTGTATGAACAATATTTCGATTACAAAGGAAATGTTATACAACGTAATTCTTCGCCCAATAGAATTAAAGGTACGATAAAGAGAAATATTACGCTTAAAGCCGGACAATTCTATGTGGCTGAACCGATCGAGAATAAAATCCAAAAGATAGGTGCAATTGAGAAAATTATGCTTGATGTCAAAAATGCATACACCAATTGGATGACCGATAAAGATAAATGGCAACAAGCTAAAGTAAAGATTTGTTGGAATGAATACGCTAAAGGTGCTTCATTTAAGGATCAAAGTTCTTTTGCTTCGATGTTTAAATCGGTTAATATTGATGTCGATACCATTTTTATAGGCGATAAAATTGATCTTGAAAATTGTTCGGTACTTGTTGTTCCTTTTGCCTTTTGCGATTCGTTAACCATATTCCAGATAAACAGGATTAAAGAATTTGTGCAACGCGGTGGAAACCTTATTACCGATAATAGGAATAAACTATTGTCGCACTTAGGCTTTAAGTTTTTAGAATCGGAGATTAAAGTACACGATTTGAGAGATAATTTTTATCCTCAACAACACATCACATGGAAAATACCGCAATTAGTTAAGAAATGTGAGATATTAGACGAAGACGAAATCTTTTGCCAAGGAGCGGCAACCGGAATGCCAATGGCAATAGGGAGGAAATTTGGTGAAGGAAAGATTATATATTTCGCAACCTTCTTCGATCCTTATTCTACATTAGGATATAGTATGTATCCCTTTGCACTCGATTATATACGTCGTTATTTCGTTGTTAATCCGATAGTGCGTAAAGAAAATCTTGATTATTATTTCGATCCGGGTCTCCGTCAAACAACAAGTGTAGAAAATCTTGTACGGATATGGATTAAACAAGGAGTGCGATACATTCATGTTTCGGGTTGGCATCAATATCCGAAATACGAATACGACTACGGACGGTTGATCAAACTTTGTCACGAGAATGGAATATTGGTATATGCATGGTTGGAACCACCACAAGTAAGTCAAAAGTTCTGGCAAAAGCATCCTGAATGGAGGGAAAAGAATTATTTAGGACAGGATGTACGTGCCTCGTGGCGATATCCCGTTGCCTTGACCGATGCTAAATGTTTGGCAGCAGCTACAAAAGAATATTGTGGTCTTTTAACCAAGTACGATTTCGATGGTGTTAACATTGCCGAGCTTTATTTCGAATCGGACAAAGGATTTGAACATCCCGAAAAGTTCATGCCTATGCACTCTACGGCACAAGCGGAATTTAAAGAATTGTATAAATTCAATTTACCCGATATATTTAAAGAATCGTCGCCCTATTATTGGATGAAGAATCAAAATGCACGGAAAGCGGTAACGCTTTATCGGGTTAATAAGATTAAACAACTTCACGAGCAATTGCTGTCGAGCATCTATAAAACGATGGCTAAAAAGCCGGGATTTGATGTTATTCTTACCTTTATGGATAGTTACCAATCGCCCGAAATTACCGAAAATGTCGGGATCAATTCCGATGTTATGGTGGCATTGCAAAAGAAGTTCGGTTTGAAGCTTCAAGTTGAAGACCCTGAAAACCGTTGGAACGATTCGCCTGATAGATATAAATCGCTTGGCGAAAGATATACCAGCCAAATACATGATAGGAACAAAGTTCTGATCGATTTAAATATCATGCAATTCCGTCAAACAAATACCATTATACCTTTCCCAACATTAACACAAACAGGTATAGAAAGTTATCAATTAATTAATTCGTCGTCGCAAGGAGCTCCCCGTTACACCATTTATTGTGAAGGAAGTGTCAATCCTCAAGATATGCCTTGGTTCATGTATGCTTCGGCAACCGATGTAAAAATGGACGAAACAGCCGACGGTTACAATGTTGAATGTCCAACAAGTTTTATTTTGCGCTTACCGAACGAACAAAAAATTATCACACTCGACGGTAAACAATTAATCGGACATCGCGACAATGCATTCTATATTCCTTCGGGCAAACATACCATTGGAATTAATGATGCCGGACTACCGGGATTCTCGACCGTGGAAATTCAACCCGAAATGCTTTCTTGTTCGGCCAATGTTACCGATCTGACTTACGATATGAGAAAGATAACATTTACCTACGAATCGGATATGATTACCATAGCATCGTTCAGTCAGGCTCCGGTTAAAATTGTGATCGATGGTGTTGAACAAAAGAACATCGATGTGATGAGAGGAAACGACTGCTATAGTGTTAAACTTCCCTATGGTAAACATAAGGTTGTAATGACAATCGGAACTTCGCTTTCGTATAGTATCAATATCACCAGTCTTTGGTCAACAAACGCTATTGTGATCTATGGCGGTATTGCCGTAATAGCATTATTCTTAATGTTTATGGGACTTAAAGTTGTTCGTAGAAGATACGAAAAAATAGCATAATTAGATAATTAGTATATATAGATAATAGTAAAATTTAAAAAGGGAACAATGAGTTTTATAGAAATTTTGTTTTTGGTTAGCGTAATCCTTATATGGTTTATGATTGGGTACCAATTCATTTTTACGGTTTATGGTTACATAAACTTTGTGAAATCAATGAAAGAAAAGAAAGAGTTCGATGCAATGGAAATTGATTATCCAACCTGTTCGATTCTAATTCCGGCACATAACGAAGAAAAGGTTATTGCCCACACCATTGAGGCTATGATGAGAATGAACTATCCAAAAGATAAACTCACCATTATGGTTATTAATGATGGCTCAAGCGATTCGACCCGCGAAATAATACTCCATTATGCTTCGTTAGACAGTCGTGTAAAATTATACGACATTCCCAAAGGTCAGGGAGGAAAAGGAAAATCGCGTACCTTGAATCTTGCTGTTAAAACGGTTACATCAGAAATCATAGCTATTTACGATGCCGATAATACACCTGAACCCGAAGCACTTCGTTATCTTGTTGCAAATCTTGTATCGAATAAAGAACTTGGTGGAGTAATAGGAAAATTCAGAACAGTAAATAAAGACACAAACTTACTTACCAAATTCATCAACATCGAGACATTAAGCTTTCAATCGATTTTGCAAGCAGGACGTTGGCAGATGCATCAAATTGCTACATTCCCGGGAACGAATCTTATTATGTGGACCCGTTTAATCCACGAACTTGAAGGATGGGACGAAGAGGCATTAACCGAAGATTCTGAATTAAGCATCCGTTTATACGAACTTGGGTATAAAATTAAATTCGTGCCATACGCCGTAACATGGGAACAAGAGCCTGAAACATGGAAAGTATGGATTAAACAACGCACCCGTTGGGTACGCGGTAACAATTATGTGATTGGTAAATTCTTCAAACGCATTCATAAATTCAAAAACAAACGTTTAAGTTTGGATTTATTCTATACATTGTCGTTGTATTATATCTTCTTTGTAGCAGTTATTCTTTCCGACATATTATTTGTTTTAAGTGCATTAAACTTTATCAGTATACCGCTTCCCGGACCATACACCTATGTGTGGGGATTAGCATTCATCTTATTTGTATTCGAAATCATGCTTTCTCTTTCGTACGATAAGGAAGATAAACCCAAGAACTTCTTCTTGATTTTATTAATGTATTTCAGTTATTGCCAATTATGGATTTATCTCATATTCAAAGCATACTATATCGATAATATTAAGAAAGAAAAACATACCTGGGATAAAACGGTACGTTTCGATGTTAAGAAAAAACTCGACAACCAACACGATGTTAAGTTTACCGGCGAAGATGGCAAGGTAACAGGACAATCGTAATCGATTGATAGACGATACAAGAAAGACCTTGTTTCTCGAAAGAGGAATGAGGTTTTTTTATTCAATTCTTTTATCCACTGATTGCACTGATGAATAGCACAGATAAACACAGATAATTTAAAAGATAATAAAGTGAAAGACCGTTCAATTCATTTCCTTTAATAGTTTAATTTCAGTACCATCAAAGCCATGAAAGGGCGTAATCAACCGCATAGGACATAGCCCTATGTTTAAGAACAATCTCTGTAGGATCCACTGAATAAATGTCAATGAGAATCGTTTTTTTTATTTAAAATTTTCCTCTGCCTTACTTTTTTCTTGACAAAAAAGTAACAAAAAGTCAAGCCAAAAAAACGCTTGTTACCTCATTGTGTTAACTAATCACTCGTCGCACGCTTTTTTGGCGGGCGCTCGTTTCATCTCTTGCATTCCAAGATGCACAATAATGTGGCGATCTTTCAAATATTCTTTGCACTTAATTTTAATAATGTTTCTATATATTTCTTATTTATAGTAGCTTAATCGTTATTCAAACCCTATGTAAAGAACCCGATTCAAAAGAAACAAACGTTATATTAAAGAACAAAAACGAAGAGAATAATCATACCCTCCAATTACAATCTTTTTTAATTCTTGTAACATAAAAAAGGGAAACAACTACCTTTTTGTTATCAAAAACGAAGAATTAAGAAAAGAAGAGTAAGTAACAAACGACTAATACATAAAAGACTATAATTGGATGTTTATATTTTTTATGAAAAAGAGTGTAAAAGATGAAAGTGTTTGTATTTTTTTTGTAAATTTGCGGGCTTGCAAAATGCGTATCAAAGAACAATACAAATGAGCGTAGCTATTGGCATAAAAGCCAATAAAATAAGGGTAATTAATAGCGTTTGAACGAGTTCTAATTTAAGGAGATTATAAACGAAAATGAACCAGATTACACAGAAATCGCTGTATGATGCAGCTTTCGAACATGATGCATGTGGTATCGGTTTTATTGCAAATCTGAAGGGAAAGAAATCCCATGAAACAATCAGCAATGCAATATCAATGCTTGAAAACATGGAGCATCGCGGTGCTACCGGTTTCGAAGTAAACACCGGTGATGGAGCCGGAGTATTAATTCAGATGCCACATCAGTTCTTCAAAGAAGAATGCGAAAATATAGGTATCACACTTCCCGAATATGGTAAGTATGGAGTAGGAATGGTATTCTTTCCCAAAGACGTGAAGCTTCGCGAAGAAGCACGTCAGATTCTCAATGTTAATCTTGAGGAAATGGGTTTGGAATTACTAGGCTATAGAACCGTACCATGTACTAAAAAAGGAATTGGTGATTCAGCTCTCTCGGTTGAACCGAAAGTAGAACAATGTTTCGTTACATCGTCGACTGAAATATCGTCCGACGAATTGGAACGTAAATTATTTGTACTTCGTAATTGGAGTGAACATACCTTTGCTAAGAAAAATCCCGAACAAAAAGATCATTTCTATTTTGTATCGTTTTCTTATAAAAACATTATTTACAAAGGACAGTTGACAACCTTCCAATTGCGTAAATATTTTAACGATTTGAACGATAAACGTATGGTTTCTGCATTTGCAATGATCCATTCGCGTTTTTCAACCAATACATTTCCTAAATGGAAATTAGCTCAACCGTTCCGCTACATAGCACACAACGGTGAGATCAATACCATACGTGGAAATATAAACAAAAGCCGTTCTACCGAAACCTTATTCGAATCGTCGCTCTTTACGAAAGACGAACTGGAACGATTGAAACCTATTTGCGATTACGATAATTCCGATTCTGCAAGTTTGGATAATATGATCGAAATGCTTGTATTGTCGGGTCGTTCGTTACCTCATGTAATGATGATGTTGGTGCCCGAAGCTTGGCAAGGACACACTATGATGGACGACGAGAAACGCGATTTCTATCGTTATCATGCATCTATTATGGAGCCTTGGGATGGTCCTGCATCGATTAGTTTTACCGATGGAAAGATTATCGGAGCAACGCTCGATAGAAACGGCTTACGTCCTTCACGCTATTGTTTGTTGGAAGACGGAACATTGATAATGTCATCAGAGGCAGGTTCATTCCCCGTCGATCAATCGAAAGTGGTAAAAAAAGGACGTTTACAACCGGGTCGTATGTTTGTTGCCGATCTTGAAGAAGGACGCATCATCAGCGATGAAGAGTTGAAACGTAAAATTGTTACCCAATCGCCTTATGGAACATGGGTTAAACAAAATACCGTGAAGATAGAAGATCTTCCAAAGCCTGAAACAAATTCTTATGAGTTCGATAAAGCAACCTTGATGCAACGTCAGATAGCTTTTGGCTTTACCCATGAAGATTTGAAACAGATTATCGCTCCAATGGCTAAAGATAAAAAAGAGCCTATAGGATCAATGGGAGCTGATATTCCATTGGCAGTATTTTCCGATCAAAGTCAGCATTTCTCAAACTATTTTAAACAACAGTTTGCTCAGGTATCGAATCCACCGATCGATTCAATCAGGGAGTTTCATATCATGTCGTTGTTTACCAGTGTAAGCCGCACGTATAATATACTTTGCGAATCGTCATTACACAGCAAACAAATCACCTTTAAACAACCTGTTTTATCGAACGAAGATCTTGAAAAACTACGTCAGATCAGTCATCCTGATTTCAGGGTAAAACAAATAAATGCATTATTTCCTGTACATGGACAATCGGGTTCGCTTGAAAAAGCACTTGATGCAATGTGCAAGGATGTTGATCGTGCAATACTCGATAACGCTGCAAATATTCTTTTAATCAGCGATCGTAATGTAAACGAAGAAACAGCTCCAATACCAATGATGATTGCCGTAGGAACAATACACAATCATTTGATCAATAACGGACTTCGGGTTCGTGTGGGAATAGTTGTTGAAACGGGTGATGCCCGCGAAACACATCATTTTGCCACATTGATAGGATATGGTGCCAATGCAATAAATCCGTATTTAACATTCGAAACAATAGCATCGTTAGGCGAGCAAGGTTATTTGGCTCACGACTTTGATGTAGCAAAAGCAAATTATAATTTTGCGTATGCAGTAGGCGAAGGATTATTGAAGATCTTCTCTAAAATGGGAATATCAACACTACAATCGTATCGTGGAGCACAAATATTCGAATCGCTTGGAATAGGCGAGAAAGTAATTAAGAAATGTTTCTTCGGAACTATTTCGAAAATCGGCGGACTCGACTTTGATGATATCGCTAAAGAAGTATTGATACGTCATCAAGCAGCATATCCGAAGAAAGCTATTCTTGGACAAAAACTCGAAGAAGGTGGATTCCATCAATGGAAACGTCGCGGAGAAAAACATTTATACAATCCCGATACCATTCAATATTTACAATATGCTGTACGTAACGGCGATTATGCTGTCTTTAAGAAATATTCGGGCATCGTAAACGCACAAAACGAACAAACATATACCATTCGCGGATTAATCGATTTCGTTAAGAAACGTAAATCGGTTCCACTGAGCGAAGTAGAATCGAAAGAAGAAATCTTCAAACGTTTTGCAACCGGAGCTATGTCATTCGGTTCAATATCGTACGAAGCCCATTCAACACTTGCTATTGCAATGAACCGTATCGGTGGAAAGAGCAACAGCGGCGAAGGTGGCGAAGATTCGGTTCGTTTTATTCGTAAAGAAAATGGCGACTGGGAACGTTCGGCAGTGAAACAAGTGGCTTCTGGTCGTTTTGGCGTAACAAGTCATTATCTTGCTAATTGCGACGAGATTCAAATTAAAATGGCTCAAGGTGCTAAACCGGGCGAAGGTGGACAACTACCGGGTCATAAGGTTGACGAATGGATTGGTCGTGTACGTAACTCAACACCTGGTGTTGGACTTATATCACCTCCACCGCATCACGATATCTATTCAATCGAAGATTTATCGCAACTTATATTCGATCTTAAGAATGCCAATCCCGAAGCACGTATCTGTGTTAAACTGGTATCGAAAGCCGGAGTAGGAACAATAGCAGCAGGTGTTGCAAAAGCATTTGCCGATGTGGTTCTTATATCGGGTCACGATGGAGGAACGGGAGCATCGCCAATAAGTTCAATACATCATGCCGGAGCACCATGGGAATATGGTCTTGCCGAAACACACCAAACATTGGTTAAAAATAAACTACGCAATAGAATCACCGTTCAAACCGATGGTAAAATAATGACCGGACGCGATCTTGCCATAGCTACGCTTTTAGGAGCTGAAGAATGGGGAGTTGCTACGGCTGCATTGATAGCTTCGGGTTGTATTATGATGCGTAAATGTCACTTAAATACCTGTCCGGTTGGGGTAGCAACACAAGATGCGGAACTTCGTAAATTATATAACGGAAAGCCCGAAGATGTTGTGAATCTGTTTACCTTCTTAGCCGAAGAACTTCGCGAAATAATGGCCGATCTCGGTTTCCGTACCATAAACGAAATGGTAGGACAAGCCGATATGTTACGTCAACGCGAAGATATTCAACATTGGAAAGGAAGTAAAGTCGATTTAAGCAATCTTCTTGCCCGTCAATACGAAGGCGAAGAAGTGGGATTATATAAAACCATTGCTCAAAAACATCAATTGGCTACTATTTTAGATCGTAAATTGATTGAAATAGCCAAACCTGCTCTTGAACATAAACAAAAGGTTTCGGCTGAGTTTCCAATCGTTAATACCGATCGTGCCACCGGAACAATGCTTTCGTATAATATTTCGAAACTATACGGAGGCGAAGGTCTGCCCGATGATACTATAAACGTTAAGTTCCGCGGTAGTTCGGGACAAAGTTTTGCAGCATTCGGTGCTAAAGGTCTAACATTCGAACTCGAAGGCGAAGCAAACGATTATATCGGTAAAGGTATGTCGGGAGCAAAATTGATTGTACATCCCGATCGCGATGCCAAACTGGTATCACAGGAAAATATGATAATCGGTAACGTGGCATTTTATGGTGCTATTGCCGGCGAAGCATATATCCGTGGAATGGCCGGTGAACGTTTCTGTGTACGTAACTCAGGAGTTAAAACCGTAGTTGAAGGTGTTGGCGACAATGCCTGTGAATATATGACCGGTGGTATTGCTGTTGTAATAGGCGAATTCGGACGTAACTTTGCTGCCGGAATGAGCGGTGGAATAGCATACGTTTACGATCCTGAATCGAAATTCGATGCTCATTGCAATAAAGAGTTTGTAGACCTCGATCAAGTTGGTTACGACGATGTACCTGAATTGAAACAATTGATCGAAAATCAATTCAATTATACCGGTAGTGTTGTTGCTAAGAAATTGCTCGATAAATGGGACGACGAAATCGATAAATTCGTTAAAGTATTCCCACGCGACTACAAAGCTGTGCTTTTGAAAAAAAGACAACTGGCAACAGCAAATGCATAATTAATACAGTAATATAAAAAGTTAAACGTTTAGGAGGAAAACACAATGGGTAAACCAACCGGTTTTATGGAGTACGACAGAGAACTCCCTCAATATAAAGAACCTAAAGAAAGAATAAAAGATTACGCTGAATTCTATCTTGATTTTAGTAGTAAAAAAGCCGAACAACAAGCTGCTCGATGCATGGATTGCGGTGTTCCGTTTTGTCATAATGGATGTCCGCTTGGAAATATCATTCCCGAATTCAACGATGCTGTGTATCGTCAAAATTGGAAACAAGCTTACGAAATATTATCGTCTACTAACAATTTCCCCGAATTTACCGGACGTATCTGTCCAGCTCCATGCGAATCGTCGTGTGTGTTGGGCATTAACAAACCACCGGTAACAATCGAGAATATTGAAAAATCGATTATCGAACGTGCTTACGAGCATGGTTGGGTAAAACCATTGATTCCCGAAACAAGAACAGGCAAGAAAGTTGCCGTAGTAGGTTCGGGTCCATCGGGTTTGGCTTGTGCCGCCCAATTGAACAAAGCCGGTCATAGCGTTACCGTTTTCGAACGTGCCGATAGGATAGGTGGTTTGCTTCGATATGGAATTCCTGATTTTAAATTAGGTAAGAAATATATTGACCGTCGTACTGCTGTGATGGAACAAGAAGGTATTACCTTTAAAACAAACGTGAATATTGGTGTTGACATTAAAGTTGACAGTCTGTTGAAAGATTTCGATGCTGTGGCACTCTGCGGCGGGTCGACAATACCACGCGATCTACCAGCTCCGGGACGCGAAAATAAAGGGGTTCATTTTGCAATGGATTTCCTTCGTCAGAACAACAAACGTGTGGCCGGCGATACAATAGCTAAAGATGGCGAAATCTTCGTTAAAGAAGGTCATGTGGTTGTAATAGGCGGTGGCGACACCGGAAGCGACTGCGTTGGTACTTCAATACGTCAGGGTGCTAAATCGGTAACTCAAATAGAATTGATGCCCAAACCCAAAGACGAACGCGGTAAAGAAGATTGCTGGCCTAACTGGCCTAATATACTTCGTACCTCTACCTCGCACAACGAGGGTTGCGAACGTTTCTGGTCGATCAATACAAAAGAATATATCGGCGAAAACGGTAAACTGAAAGGTTTAAAGATCTGCGATATCGAATGGGATAAACCCGAACCAGGCAAACGTCCTAATTTCAAAGAAATACCCGGCTCTGAACGAATCATTCCTGCCGATTATATTTTCCTTGCAATGGGATTCTTAAATCCGCAACACGAAGGTATGTGCGACGATTTAAAGCTTGCATACGACGAACGTGGCAATGTAAAAGCTGTCGATGGCGTATATAGCACATCGGTTGCCAAAGTATTTGCAGCAGGTGATATGCGTCGCGGACAATCGTTAGTTGTATGGGCAATAAGCGAAGGTCGCGAATGTGCTCGTGCAGTTGATATGTTCTTAATGGGCGATTCGCAATTGGAAGCTAAAATGGTATCGCGTTTCTCGTTGAAATAATTCGATTAGATATTGTACATAATAAAGGTCCCGGCTGTAATGGCTCGGGACTTTTTTTATGGGGTTAATGGTTCTCTTCCACGGGTTTTACCCGTGGCTATTCACATTCAACCACTTCGTGGTTGTTGACTAAGCAGGAAATTCTAAATTGAATGTCTATAATAATGGATGAAACTACGTTAGTCGGAAGATATAATTTTTCAATTATGAATAAACGAATAAAAGAATGTCGAATCCTCGCTCGACGTTATTGTTTTAGCGTTTTTGTTATTGATAATTAAATGAACAAAACCTGTAAAAAAGTTCTTAAATTGCAAGGATAAAGAAACAGATACTATACAAAATCGAATTGAAATAATAAATGTTTTTTAATAATGAAACAAAAAAAAAATCATCAATTACAAAACTGTAGCAATTATAAAACAAAGACTTCCATAATACTTGCCGTCGATAACTGATATCGCGGCGTCGACGACTCATAACGCGGCGTCGATGACTCATATCGCGGCGTCGACGACTAATAACGCTGCGTCGACGACTAATAACGCTGCGTCGACGACTAATAACGCTGCGTTGGTAACTATTAACGCTGCGTTGATGACTATTAACGCGGCGTCGACGACTTATAACGCTGCGTCGACGACTTATAACGCTGCGTTGATGACTCATAACGCTGCGTTGATGACTCATAACGCTGCGTTGGTAACTAATAACGCAGTGACAAGTCAAATAGTAAATAAGTTCGATGATTGTAATAAACGGGCGGAATGAAAAGACAGAAAATCATAACAAAAAAATAAACTGCAGCTTTACAAACGAAAACTGCAGTTTACCTAAGCATAAGATCAAGTCTCATCGATTAAAATAAAGGATAATTTCTAAAGTTTAATTTTGAGATTTGTTTGTATTCAGCACTCGAAGCACCAAAGATAGCCTTAACATATTTCTTTACATCGACTGTTCTGTCTACCATTCCTGTAGTAGGTTTATAGCAGATGTTAAAACGAGCAATTTTTGCATTCGATAGATCAACGTGTGCTGATACAACGCTTGCATTTAATGCTAATAGTTCGTGGTAAAGAGTAGATAAGCTGGCTGTCGTGATGGGAGCTTCGTTAGGCTGATATTCCGGTATGATGATAAGCATCTTAATAAGCTTATCGAATGTATCTAACAGCGTGTTGTATCCAACTTGCGACGATGAGATAGTTCGTTTTGTTGTTGTGATACTTGGAGTACTCGTCGTAGTTGTTGCACCCGTAATTGATGACGGTGCTTCTACTGGAGCAATAGATTTATTCATTTTTTTGTGCATGCCACGCATCTTACGAACCAACGATTTTATATTTTCGTCGATTTGTTTACTTGCGTTGCAGGTTTGCTCAACATTAATAATTGTAGTTATTAATTTACTCAATGGTGTAAAAGCAGTCTTGCGAGCTGCTCTTGCTGAGTTGAATACTCCTGCCAATCGATTGACAGTCGATGCTGAATCGTAAACAAGCGGTTGCAATGTTTGCAATGCAGGTAGATCTATAAGCGACGATTTACTTGGATTGTAAATCGCCCCATAACCAATAACAGATGTTATCAGCTCATCATAGTTCGACACATTTTTTGCGTGTCCGGCTTCTGGTCGTGCCATTTTATTGTTTTTTATTGGTTTATGATTCTAAAGAAAACTGATAGCTTATAGGTGATATAGCTGGAATACTTCTCTTGACTCCCTCTCTATATCTTTTTGCTGTTTCGTCGTTTATTTTCATTTATAATTCACCATTCATAAATTCTGTTTCTTACTATAAAGTTACAACAGCTTTTATGAAAAAAGGTAGAAAATAGTCTCATAGAAGGTAGAAAAACGTCTCATTTTTAGAGTGAAAAAATAGTGTAATGTTATCGAAACTTAGCGTTTTGTGAAAAAAAGATAGTCGTATGATGTTGTTATATAGTTATATATGTGTAGAAATAGAATAATAGTTAATAATGTATCATTCACTATTGTCCTATTTCTATAAAAACAGAGAAAAATGGAAAAATCATAGAATCTTAGCAATTGTTTGTAAAGGCATATATACTCGTACTAATTCTATTTGAAAATTTATATATTTAATGGTGTTTATTACGCTAAATGTTATAGATAAAGCATTTGTATAATTAATTGAAAACCAAAATATAAAAAACGTAGATTCCTGATTAGTATCATCAGGAATAACGATTGTTTATTGGGGATTATAGGTATTTTAGCTTTTAGGAAATAGATTTGGAAACTTGTTGTGCTTATTGCATCTTGAGGTTGATTGCATTTGCGATTGTTGTATTTTTAATGTATAAAATGAAAAGAAAAGAAACACGAATAGTACTAGATCAATGATATACTTAATTTCGGATGATTTAAATCCTTCTTATGGAAGATTAGCTAAGCCCACATTTAGTGCTGATGGTATTCCAATTATCTATTTTATTGATTTTGCAATTATTTTTATTGTCGTTATATTCTTTATATCCGTTCGAATTTGGTTAAGTATAAAGAAAGATGAAAAAGTTGAAAAGGAAAGAGCAGAGATAAATAAAAAAATACATATAGAATTATAAAGCATTTCCCTTGATACAACTATAGTTGTGACTCAGTTTGCAAGAAGTTTAAACGTTTAAATTAAGATTAAACGTTTTAAAAAGGTGAGCTTCAATGGTCTATTGTATCGCCGTCGTGCTATTACAACCTAAAATAAACAAACGTATCTATATAAAGAATACGATAAAAGAAATTACAACAGCGGTAGAACCGATCACTTATCCTCCGTTCAAAGCATATAACCATAAGTTGAACGGAATCACAACGAAATGATATTCATTGACTGGTGCAATTGAAGTCAGCTATACGAATTGAATCTCATGTTTTTCATATATTTGTATAATTTGATATATAATGGTAATTGCAATTTCAAAAAATAAAGTTCCAATACAACTTACTTCCAATTCAACTTACTGATGAGCGGTGGTATCATATTACGACAGATCATCCGGAGAATGCTGATTATTACTATGAAATTCTTGACACGATAGAGAATCCTAGAATAATATATCAAGGAGACAATGATGGACTAAAAAAAATAATCGTGTTGAAACAGTAATGTCAAATGACATTAAAATATTATACCGTATTTTATGAAACATAAAAACCTGTGGACAAATTACGATAAAGATGCAGATACGTTATATATATCGAAAATAGAAAATTAATCTATTTTGTAATCGAACATCATTATCTTTGTATCAGTATTTACTTTTATATAAAAAGAAGAAGAATGTCAGTCGATCAAACGAAGAAAGTTACCTATACGATTACGACCGATCCTACTTTTGCTAATGAAAGTTATGGAATAACAGCAGAATTGGATCTTGAAATAAATAGTCTTTATCACGAAATTAAGAAACCCCATAAGACTAAGACTATCGATAAACTGAAGCTGTTTATTGAACAATATCCACAGGTTCCCATTCTTAAAAACTATTTAACGGTTGCTTACGAAGCATTAGGCTTGACAAAAAAAGCCAACGAAGTAATTGAACAGACAATACAAGAACATCCCGATTATTTATTTGCCAAATTAAATCTAGGAAATAGGGCATTTGAATCGGGCAATTGGGAGAAAGTTACAGAATTACTTGGCAAAGAGATGGATATTGCTTTATTGTATCCCGACAGAACAATATTTCATATATCAGAAGTAGTAAACTTTAATGTATTGGCAGTTCGTTACTTTGGAGCAGTTGGTAATTTGGATGAAGCTGAAACAAGACTTGCTATATTAAAAGACTTAGCTCCTGATTCTGAAATTGCCGAAATTGCTGAACAATCGTTGTTTAAATTACGGATGTTAAAGTCAATAGAAAGAAAAGAAGAAGAAGCCAAAACTCGTATTGCTGTGCTACAAAACAAAATAGCTGAACGAACGAATTGTGATGTTAAAGCTCCGGAATTTGAAAATCCAATAATACATGAACTCTATAACTATAGTATAGATATCTCTGAAAATATTCTGAACGAAATACTCGCTTTACCTCGTAAGTCTGTAATTGCCGATTTAGAATTATTATTGAAAGATGCTATAAATCGTAACGAATATTTTAATGAGATACGATTTAAAGAAACAACACATTCGTTTGTAATCCATGCCTTTTTTATACTTAAAGAATTAGAGGCTACGGAAAGTTTACCGGCTCTTCTTTCGTTTATGGAATACGATTACGAATTTATAGAATTCTGGCTCGGAATGCATAAAACAGAAACATGTTGGCAATGTTTCTTTGTTCTCGGTCTTCATCAAACTGAAAAACTGGAAGCCTTTTTAAAACTACCCGGTATTGATACTTATTCAAAAGCTGAACTATCGGTTGCCCTCGCTCAAATTGCAATGCATTATCCCGATCGTCGTAATGAAATAGTAGCTTTATATACAAGCATCTTTGAACACTTTTTACATTCAACAGTAGAAGATAATGTTATAGATTCCGAATTAATAGGGTTGATGATTTGCAATCTGATAGATGCTCAACTAGTGGAATTATTACCTGTAATAAAAAGACTCTTTGAATATAATTATGTTGCACAAGGGATTTGCGGTTCATATTCTGATGTTGAAGAAAGTATATCAAATAAGAAGCATAAAGATAAAAGAGAATTGTTACCTATTCTTGATCTCTATAAACAGTTTATTAAAAACTGGGGAATTCAAGAAGATGAGGTTGATTATGGGAATAAACTAAATAATTTCTATCATTCGAGTACAATGCCCATTATAGCTCCCGAAAAAATAGAAAGAAATGCTCCCTGTCCTTGCGGTAGTGGAAAGAAATACAAGAAATGTTGCGGAAATTAGGAGGCTCAAATTATTGTTTACAATAACATTAACCAATAATAATCAGTTCCATGGAAAAAGAAAAAACATGCCCTCAATGTAATGCTATCTTTAGCTGTAGTACAGAAAAATGTTGGTGTTCATTATTGCCTACTATCATAACTCTTCCTAAAACAGGAGAATGCTTATGTCCGAGCTGTTTGGAAACGATGATTCAAGAAAAAATAAATACTTCTGAAAAGAACTAAAAAGGAACGTATATGCCTAAAGAAACGTCATTAATCGAACATGAAGATTATTATATAAATGAACAGGGTAATTGGGTTTTTACGGCTCAGTATCATCTAAAAAGAGGATATTGTTGCAAAAATGGTTGCAAACATTGTCCCTATGGATATCATGAAACGAAATCAAATAAGGAGTAGATATTCAAATAATAATTGATTCAATAGGGATACCGTATTATATTATTTGTCACAAGCAGAACCTGAATATAAAATATTCATTGAATTATTCTAAAGGTTCAATAGTATGTAATTTCTCACCATTTTCCATTCGTTTCCAATTCTCTAACAATTCTTCTTTATGCATTGCAGCCCATTCATTAACCAACCCCAGAACCCGTATAGGTAATGTGCCAACGAGTATATCTAAATCTTTAATCGTTATCTCAACACTATATTCACCATAACTGGCATGAAAATGTGGGGGATTATGATCATCATAAAACATAGAAATTATAATGCCAAAAAATCTACTTATCTGTGGCATAAGAAAAATTATTTGTTTTCCATTCATCGAAAGTTATTCCTTTAACTTTCAAATATAAACTATCAGGACAAAGTTCTATTGTATCGCTCCATGCAATAGCATTGGTCTCGTCATCAATACGAACATTATTGAAAAATTCATGGTTGTTCCATTCTGCAAAAATCGGTTTATGTATTAAATACGATAAATCTACCTCTCCTTGCGTATTATCGGAATATTGTAACCAGATGGTATACTTACCAACTGCTTTAACGTGCATTGGTTTTGCTATCATAATACTTTTTATATAATTACTATCAAAGATACGCTAATAATCTTTTGTTTTTAAAACGATTATACCTAAAATAGAAATAAATATAATTGTTTATTAATACGATCATTTTACCCCTTTCTCCTTTATTTAATTGAAAGGTCTACATTCGATATAGGAAATATAAAAAGAATATCCGGCAACTCTTCGTTAATTCAAGCATCAACAAATAATCGGAGTAAACCTTAGTGTATATATATCATTACAACAATAAATGTTTGATGAATATGGTTATTTACTAATACCTATCACCCCACAAGCAATACGTGCACCGGAGTTTCCGGTAGGTTGTGTTTTCATATCGTCTTCATCTTTGTGAACGATAATAGCCCGACCTATAATAGAATATTCTCCCGATAACGATATCATCGTATCATAATAATCTAAATGAGCATCACCTTTTGAGTCGACTTCAATATTTCCCATATCACCCATATGTCTACTCATATCCATTGGACTTCCATGGCTTGCTCCCATTGGATTGAAATGTCCTCCGGCAGAACTACCGTCGGCTGCGGTACAATCGCCACATTCGTGAATATGAAAGCCATGTTTACCCTGTGTCAGTCCATGAATATCAACAACTACTCTTACTCCTTTGTCGGAAGGGGTAAATGTTATTGTTCCCGAGACTTTGTTGCCCTGAGTAGGATAGAGCACACAAACTGCTTTCGTAACCGGCATTTTATGTTTGTCTTGTGCAAAAGCAGTATTAGTACTGAATGCAAAGCTCATTGCCATAATGACAATGATTGATAAAAGTGTTTTTTGAATCTTCATAATTGTATTTTTAATTGACCTTTTCTTTTGTTAGTATTAATTTAATATTCAGACGATATTACTTGCTATAACTATATTGAAGAATCAAAAAAAATATTATTTTTGTTTATCAATGTTCAAGAACGATAGAAAAATATTTTTTAGAAATATAAAATGATACCGTACTTTATAGTTTTACTTGCTGCATCTTTAATACATTATAAAGAATCAAAGGCTAAGCGAACAGTATTATAAAACAGCTAATAACAGAATCAAACATATAGTATTAACTTAAAAATTTACCAATATGGATAGCATGTATAGTATGTATAATTATCTTATAAAAAAAGATATTAGCTGTGTTTTAAGTCAAGATATTCTACAAATAGTAGGTTCTATAAAAGGGCATACCTTTACTATTTATTATCATCAAGAGTTATTACATCCTAGTAATGCTCATGTGCATAGTAAAGTTGTTTTAAAAGTAAGTAGTACGTTATATTATCCCCATGATTTTGAAGAACTAAGTACATTACTTTTAAATGTGAAGGAAAAAGTAAGAGAAAAACAATTGGCGTAGATTGGAATAGAACAAAAAAAAGAATACAGGGAATTTTAATTCCCTGTATTCTTTTTTAACTAAAAACTAAAAATTAAAAACTAAAAACTATTTCCCGCCTTGTTGTTGCCATTGTTGCATTAAGTTGCCGCTTTGCATTTGCTTAATCATATCGTTTACTTCGTCAATAGTCATTTGGCGACCCGATTCGGTCCAATATTTGGTCGATTGTTCATTACCTGCGGCATATTTCTTTTCGCAATATTTCTTACCGTTCTCAAAGTATTCAGTATATACTCCGTTTTCTTTACCATTAACATAGCTGCCTTCCGATTCTAACTGACCATTGGCAAACCATGTCTTGAAAACGCCCGTCTTCTCGCCATTGACAAATTGCCCGAGTTCTTTAGGTTTACCATTCTCATGAAAGGTTTGATAACTTCCGTGTTTCTTGTCGTTCGAGAATTCAACTTTACGTTCAACGGTTCCATTACCGTACCAAGCCATTACGGTACCTTCGAGTTTATTTGCTTTATAAAGCTTTTGCGATTCAGGCTTTCCGTTTTCGAACCAGGTTTTAAGCATACCGTCTTTCATGCCGGCAATAAAGTTTTCTTCGCTTTTCTTATTACCGTTTTTATAAGAATCAACCGCTTTACCGGTAAATGGGGTAGCATTTCCTTTTAAATATGCTATTCTATTACGACGTTCTATTTGACTCGCTTTAACTTCCTGACTTATTACATTTGCTGTATAACCTATTGAAAGAAATACAATTAATGATAGCCTACAAATGATTAAAAAATTGCGGTTTTTCATTTATTTAAAATAATTGAAAATATTATTGCCCATAAACAGAACTTGTATACATATTTAAAGTAAAAAGGTTTTACTTTAGCACAAATGTAATAAAAAACCTGTTATGGAAAAAGATAAAAGAAATATTCAGAAACGTGATGAACTTGCTGAGCAGATTTATGCTGTATTTATGCAGAACCCAACAAAAAGCTTTAACTACAAACAGGTTTGTAAACAAATAAACATTTCGGAAAGCTACGAAAAACAGCTTGTCATTGCAAAAATGGAAGAGCTTTGCGAATCGGAAGTTTTAAGCGAAATGAACGATGGCAAATATAAACTCAAATTGAAAGCCAGCGTTGTTAAAGGGATTGTAGATCTTACCTCGAAAGGCTATGCTTACATCGTATCGAAAGACAACAATACCGATATCTTTGTTGCTGCCCATAACTTAAACCATGCACTTCATGGTGACGAGGTTCTTGTGCAGCTTTTTGCACAAACTCGCAAAACAAAGCTCGAAGGCGAAGTAATTGAAATAACAAAAGCATCGGACAAGATTTTAGTTGGTGTGGTTGAGATATCGCAAGGTTTTGCTTTTGTGGTTTCGGAAAATAAAAACATGCCATACGATATATATATACCGACCAATAAACTTAAAGGTGCAAAATCGGGACAAAAGGTTACCGTTAAGGTTGTCGATTGGCCCGAAAAAGCTAAGAATCCGATAGGAAATATTATTGAAGTACTTGGCACTCCCGGCGAACACGAAACAGAAATGCATGCCATACTTGCCGAATTCGGCTTACCATATAGTTACCCCGAAGCTGTGGCTAAAGATGCCGAGAAATTTACCGGCGAGATAACCGAAGAAGAAATAGCAAAACGTAGGGATTTTAGAAAAATAACCACCTTTACCATCGATCCTGTCGATGCAAAAGATTTTGACGATGCACTGTCTATTCAAAAACTAGGAAATGGTAACTGGGAAATTGGTGTTCATATTGCCGATGTTACCCATTATGTTTTACCAGGTGACATTATTGATAAAGAAGGATATACTCGTGCTACGTCTGTTTATTTGGTCGACCGCTGTGTACCGATGTTACCCGAACGATTGTCTAATTTTGTATGTTCATTGCGTCCTAACGAAGAAAAACTTTGCTATTCGGCGGTGTTTGAATTGAACGAAGATGCCAAAGTGGTTAATCAATGGTTTGGTCGCACGGTGATTAATTCAGACAGACGGTTTACCTACGAAGAAGCTCAAGAAGTAATAGAAACCAAACAAGGCGACTTATGCGAAGATATTCTTACAATGGATATGCTGGCTAAAAAGCTTCGTGCCCAACGTTTCGCCAAAGGAGCGGTAGCATTCGACAAACGCGAAGTGAAATTCAATCTCGACGATAAAGGCAAACCTATAGGCATCTTCTTTAAAGATTCGAAAGACTCGAACAAACTGATTGAAGAGTTTATGCTTTTGGCAAATATGAAAGTTGCAGAGTTTGTGGCTTTACATACCGGCAAACCTGCTAAAACATTTGTATATAGAATACACGATAAGCCTAACGACGAGAAACTGAAAACCTTTGGCACCTTTGTCAAGAAATTTGGCTTTTCGATCGACACAACCGGAACACAAGGAACAGCAAAATCGATCAACCAACTGTTGTTGGAAATGAAAGATCACAAAGAGCGTAATATCTTCGAAACACTTGCCGTACGTTGTATGGCAAAAGCGGTATACTCTACCTTTAATATAGGTCACTATGGATTGGCATTTAAACATTACACTCATTTTACATCGCCTATTCGTCGCTATCCCGATATGATGGTTCATCGTTTGCTTGATCGTTATTTAATGGATAAGAAATCGGTAAACGAAGACGAATTTGAAGAAAATTGCGAGCATTCGTCACAAATGGAACAACTTTCGGCTAATGCAGAACGTGCTTCAATAAAATACAAACAAGTTGAATATCTGGTTGAACGGGTAGGCGAAGTGTTCGATGCCGTTATATCGGGCGTTACCGAATGGGGATTGTATGTTGAATTAACCGAAAACTATTGCGAAGGAATGGTATCGGTAAGAGATTTGGTCGACGACTTCTACCAGTTTGACGAAAAGAACTATCGCATGATTGGCGATCGTACCAAAAAAGAATACCGTCTTGGTAACGAAATAAAAGTACAGTTGGCAAAAGCTAATCTGGCAAAGAAACAACTCGACTTTATCATCTTCGACGAGAATGCTAAAACAGGCGTTCAGAATGCACGATATATGGCAAAAACAGCTGAACAACCACAACAACATCGTTCTAAAAAAGATAAAGGAAAGAAACGAAGAAGATAAAAATAACAGAGCTGGTTCATCATTTGAATCAGCTTTTTTATTGTAACAATAGGGCTGAAATCGATTACGTAGATTTATGAAATAGCCATGAACATAAAACGTACACAACAACCGAAGTTGATAATTTAATGGCGATTAGCTTCGCTGAGCCCTTCGGGGTTTCATCTGACAAATTAAAAACTTTAAAAATATAAACAGATGAAAATAAGAATTGAAATTGGTGGAAATAGGTAGAATGAGGATAAAATAAATGGAAATAGTTTGAAATAATGGTAATTGTTTTAAGTGAACAGTGAGTCA
>Ga0265338_10000650_pt1 | contig 59992 bp, 52 predicted proteins | sample 42126metaG_FD_193579 | JGI IMG/M metagenome (GOLD analysis project Ga0265338, IMG submission 193579) | Rhizosphere microbial communities from Carex aquatilis grown in University of Washington, Seatle, WA, United States - 4-21-26 metaG | ecosystem: Host-associated > Plants > Roots > Rhizosphere... | reverse complement strand
AACCACGCGGGCAACGCCGTGCCCACGCTGCCGCCAAAGTAATAGAAGGTCACATAGAGCCCGGCGGCAGAGGAACGGGCCCGGTCCGCCACCTGGCCGGTCATCACCGTTGCCGACGCCTGCGAGACAAAGATGCCGGAGGAGAAAATCGCCAGGCCGGCAATGACTGCCGGCAGTGAGTGGACGAGTGTCAGGAGCAGCCCGCCCAGGCTCATGCCAACCGCCAGCAACGCCGTGCGGCGAAAACCATTGCGATCCAGGAATCGCCCGGACAACGGCGTAACGATGCAGCCGAACAGGTAGATGAAAAAGACGCTGCCCAGGCCGGCCGTGCTCAGTTCGAACGGCGGCCGGGCGAGATAAAAGTTCGCATAGGTGAAAACACCCACCAGTGAGAACAGCACCGTAAATCCCATCCCGCAAATCAGCAGCAGCCTTGGATTTCGCAAATGTCCCCAGACATCGACGACCGATTTGAAGACATGCCGGGCCGGAACAAAATTCCTGGCCAGCGGGAGCCATTGCCGCACGGCGAGCGCGCCCAATAAATCCAAAATACCCAGAATGATAAACACGGCATGCCAGTTCCAGCGCGCAGCGATGATGCCGGTGAGAAACCGGCCCAGAAAGCCGCCAAAGACCGTTCCAGCCACGTAAGCGGACATTACGGCGCCCGTGCGTCCCGGGAATTCTTCATTGATGTAGGCAATGATGACGGCAATGACACCGGGAACAAACAATCCTTGCATGAAACGCCAGAAAATGAGCGCGGTGAGGCTTTGTGCCGTGGCCGCCAGCAGGGTCGGCACCGCCATTGCAAAAAGGGCGGGCACGATGACCTTTTTCCGTCCGACGGATTCGGCAACCATCCCGATCAGCGGCGCCGTGAGGGCGACCGCCAGGGTGACAGCCCCCACGGTCAAGCTGACCTGCACTTCGGTTGCGTGAAACAGTTTCTGGAACAAGGGCAGTAATGGTTGTGTGCAATAGACGTTTAGAAAAGTGCAGGCGCCTGCAATCATCGCGGCAAACACCGCCCGCGTTAAAGACTTGTCCGGACGCTCCGGCGCCGCTGCATTTGCTACATAATTCATAAACAATCCCGCCATCGGGCTGCCCGCGCACATCGGGAATCCGGCATGTGCATCCCGGCGGGAGCACCGGCCAATGCGCAAAAGCTGGCCAACCTTGAACAAAATCCGGCTTTGCTTCACCCGGCGCTTCGAGGGATGATGCAGGGCAGGTTAGCTTTTTTTGTCAACCATGGAAAACATTTTAGCCAAGGCACTCGGCCAGGACGACACACAACTCGTCGCGGTCGAGAAGCGCGATTTGCTGGCACGTTTGCTGGGCCGGCTGGCCCACGAAATCCGCAATCCGTTGAGCTCGCTCGACATCCATGTCCAACTGCTTGAAGAAGATCTCGCCACGCTCGCGCCGGAAACCCGGAAATCGTTGGATTCCCGGCTGGGAATCATCCACGGCGAACTGCACCGTCTCGAAAGCATCGTCGAGCGCTTTCTCCGGCTGGCCGGACCGTCCGCCCTCGACCTGGAGCCGGTCGATATATGCAAAATTGTCACGCACGTCTGCGAACTGCTGCGCGCAGAAGCCTCAATGCGGCAAATCGAAATCGTCACACATGTTAAATCCGTGCTGCCATCCGTCACCGCCGATCCCGTGCGGCTGACCCAGGCGCTGATGAACCTCGTCATCAACGCCGTGCAGGCCGTCGGAAAGGATGGCCGGGTGCAGGTGGGCGCGGCGAAGACCGACGACGATGCGCTGGTGGTGTGGGTGCAGGACAATGGCCCGGGCATTCCAGCGGACAAGTTGGAGGAAATATTCGACCCATATTTTACAACCAAACCCGAAGGCGTCGGGCTCGGGCTTTGGATCGCCCGGCAAATCGCCGTGGCGCACGGCGGTGCCTTGCGCACTGAAAACGTGCCGGCTGGTGGCGCAATCTTTACTTTGTCGTTACCCTGGCACCGAAAGGAGAGCCCGCGTGGATAAATCAAAAATTAAAATACTGGTCGTGGATGACGAACAGGGCCTTTGCGCCGGCCTGCAGGAGGCGTTGCAACGCGAGGGTCACCGCGTGGACGCGGCCACGGACCCGCAGGCGGCGTTGCAACTGGCCACGGAACATCCCTACCACCTGGTCGTCTCGGACATCAAAATGCCGGGCCTCAACGGGCTGGAGTTGCTTGCGCAGGTGCGCGAAAAACAGCCAGCCACGCTGTTCATTCTCATGACCGCCTACGGCACGGTCGAAAGTGCCGTCGCCGCGATGAAACAGGGCGCGTATGATTATTTGACCAAGCCGATTGACATGAAACGGCTGCGCGCCATGGTGCAAAAGGCCATCGAATTTCAGGCCGTGATCGCGGAAAACAATGAGCTGCGCCTGCGTTTGCAAAAAACCTCGTCGGCCGGACTGCTCATCGGTGAGAGCGAGCCCATGCGGGCTGTCGCCCGGCTCATCGGAGAGGTGGCGAACAGCGATGTGACGGTGCTCATCGAAGGCGAGAGCGGCACCGGGAAGGAAATTGTCGCCCGTTCGATCCATGCCCAAAGCCCGCGCCAGGACAAACCGTTCATCTCCGTCAATTGCGCGGCCCTGGCCGAACAGCTGCTCGAAGCCGAACTGTTCGGCCACGTCAAAGGCGCCTTCACGGGCGCCGTGGCGAACAAACCCGGCCGCTTTCAACTGGCCGACGGCGGCACGCTGTTCCTGGACGAAATCGGCGACCTCTCGCCAAAGGGCCAGGGCGATTTGTTGCGCGTGCTTGAAGACAGCGCCTTTCGCATGGTCGGCGGCTCGGAGTTGATCCGCGTCAACGTCCGCGTCATCACCGCCACAAACAAGAAGCTGCAGGCGGCCGTCGCCGAGGGGAAATTCCGCGAAGATCTTTTTTACCGGCTGCAAATCGTTCCCATCGCCATGCCGCCGTTACGGGAACGCGCGGAGGACATTCCGTTGCTGATCGACAGTTTCTTCGAGCAACTGACCGCCAAACACAAACGGCGCCGCAAACGCATGTCCGCCGAGGCGCTGCAGATCTGCCAGCGTTTTCCCTGGCCGGGCAATGTGCGGCAACTGCGCAACACCATCGAGCGGCTGGTCATCACCTGCCGCGAACCGCTGGTGGATGTGCCGCATCTGCCGGATTTTCTATGCGAATACGACCAGCATTCCACGACCTTTACCGTGCGGCCCGGCATGCCGCTGGCCGAGGTGGAAAAACTGCTCATCCGCCAGACGCTCACCCATGTGACCAGCAACCGCGCCGAGGCGGCCAAGGCGCTAGGCATAAGCCGCCGGGCCCTCCAATACAAACTCAAACATTACAAACTGTTGGATGAGCCCGGCAAACCGGCCGGAACCTGAAAGCATGGGACTGCACCTCCGGACGCTTCCAGCGTGCAGCAATTGCGCAAAAGCGTGGTTCTCGAACTGCGGCAACCTTTCAATTTTACCGTATGTTGAACGCAATTCCTTTTGCATCAGCTGTTTATAAACCTAGATGACCGGGTGGCATACCCCTTGCATAAGGTTGAGCCGGTTGTTTAATCAACCATGACAGACTAAGCATCAACAATAAAAATTATGAGCGAATCAACCAGTCCCACCACAACCACGATCAACACTCCTTGCTGCGCGCCCAAGTGCGAAAGTAAACCCGCCGCCAGTGCCTCCACTCAGCCACAAGCTGCGGCTGCCGCGCCGGCGCCCGCCCTCACTCCGAAATTTTCCAAACGCCAGGGACGGAAACGTTGAGACCTTTCCGTAGTCACGTTTCGACGTGACTGTTGAACACATGAACCGGTGCTGGAGGAGGAACCTGGCACCGGTTCTTTTTTTAAAAGTAACGCCGCGATTGAGGCGAATTTTATGTGCACCTGAAGACGGGTGGTTGGTGCAAAGACTGCGCTTTATGCGCTGCGTGCGATTTCTCCGAGATGCCGAGATAACCTCATTCAATTGGATTGCAGACGGTTGTGGATGGCGCCCCGGAAGTGGTACGAAAATAGCGCTTGTTCAGGCATGAAAGAACTGCTCCAAAATCTATTGAAACTTCAGGCGCTGGAATTCGACGAAACTTTCGGCCCGGAAACGGAAAAACAGATGGACGACCTGTGCGCCAAAATTCCGCCGCGGATCATCGCGCATCATGATCGCCTGCTGGCGCAAGGTAAAAAGGGCATGGCCGCGGTGCGCAACCAGGTCTGCTCCGGTTGTCACGTGCACGTGACGCGCGCGCTCGTGCTGGCCCTCATGCAGGAGAAGGACATTCAAACCTGTGCCAATTGCGGGCGTTTTCTATATCTGCCCCAGCCGGCTGCGCCGGAAAGTTCACAACGCCGGAAACTCGGAAAAACCGCCGGGAAGTCGGGCGCGCGCCAGGAACTGTTGCATGCCGTCTGAAAGCACAACGGAATCGATCGGCCATCGCTCCCTGGCGGAGTTTACCAAGCGTGAACTGATCGTGCTTGAATTGCGTGAGCGGGACGCGGCGGGAATCATTGCTGAATTAAGCCGGGCGCTGCGCCAGCAGGACTGTGTACCGGATGTCCTGCCCTTCTATCAGGCGGCGCTCAACCAAAATCTGCTGGCCAATTCCGCCAACGGATTCGGGATCGCCATTGCCCACGCGCGTCTGGGCGGGGCTAAAGAACTTCAGTTTGCCCTCGGCCGAACGGCTCGACCGGTAAATTGGGGCACCAAAGGTTCATGGCCGGTGCAGCTCATTTTCCTCCTCGCCGTTCCGGCTACCGACGCCGCGTCCTACCTGCACCTGCTGTCGAGTCTGGCCCGATTGGGCCGGAGCCATGAACGCCTGGCCGAACTGCTCGTCCCATCCGACGCATCCGGCATGCTGAAGCTGCTTGGCAAAATCAAACTGGCTGGCTGAAACCGGATCGTCACCGCCGCCGGCCGAACGGCAGCAGCGCATGGCGCAAACACACCTTTCTTCCCCGCCCGGCGAGCATCCAGGCGGACAACATGATCAATAAAAAATTCTCCATCAATTTTCGGCAAACAAAAACTTCGCCGTTGCCGCAGCCGCAATCAAATTTCACCAGGCAGAACGGGATGGCTTGGATCGAATGGATGGCCAGGGCGCGCCGGAACACCAGGACCGTGAAGGGCGCCAGCATGGCCATCAGCATCAAAGCCGTTCCCCGCACGGCGACGCCCGCCAGCAACAGCAATCCGCAAAACACCTCAAACCAAGGCAGGGCGGCCGCAAGGGAATTTAACATCAACGAACTTTGCACCAGCTCGTATTGCCGGATCAGTTTCAGAAACTCGACCGGATGCAACGCCTTGTTCAAACCCAGATACAGAAAAACCGCCCCCAACAACCACCTCGCCATCAGGGTAAAAAGTTCCGCCGCCCGGTTCAACGATGGAGGATTGGGCTTCATTGGTTTGGGCCGTGTAGGCTCCCGCTGTTCCGGGCACCGGCTTCGACGGGCAGACCGTTTGTGGTCCAGTCAGTGATGCCGCCGCCGTAAATGAACAGTCTGCTGATTGGAATTCCCACATCCTTGAGCGTAAGGGCGGCAGACTCACTGTCATCACAATCGCCGCCATTGCAATAAACCACGATCCGCCGCGCGGTCTGGCAGGCAGGCAATACGTTGGTAAAATATTTTTCCGGATAATAGGGATCAAACTCGTAAGCCCCGGGAATGTGCCCCTCGTGATAGCGGATTTCGTCCCGGGCATCAACAAACACAATTGCCCCGGTCTTGAAGCCCGGGTCCTGGAAAAGTTGGTTCGCCTGCCTGCCGTCCAGCAGTTGCAATCCCTGTTCAGTCAATCGCGACGCCAGTAGGGCGGCCGAAGAAGGCAGGGCCTGATTTGTTCCGGCCGGACCGAAGGGGACTCCGATATTTTTTGCCGGTGTTACCAGACGATTGCTTTCCGCTGGAAAGTAATTTCGTGCGAGCTTCAGCCCGCGCGGGGAGAGCCAGTTGGCGCCAAACGCAAAAGCCACGCCGACGAGAAGGACGATCAGGGCTTCAACAAGCGGCTGACCGCCGGGATGACGGCACCCAGAGGCCAAGGATTCGGGCGGATAGATTTTCACACAACTGACCACCAGCGTGGTTCATCCGGGCGCAGGCAACAAACTTTTTTTATCGCTTCGTTTTGCGCGATGGCCCCATCCGGCAGCTAAACATAATCTGCCAAACAAAAGACCAAATGTACTAATACAGATATATGTACATTCTATGTTATTCTAATACCAAGAAAAGGTTTATGATTAACAAGGGATGGGCAGCAAGGATTACGGCTTCTACTAAATTTATCATGTGAATCAAGAACTCGTGTTTCAGGACAAGAGCGCCGGACCGGCCAAAACGGCGCAGCCGGGGACACAATCTTAATCAAGACCAATCAACACGCCATGAAGATTTTTGTCGCAGGATTGAGCTATAAAACCGCGCCGGTGGAAGTGCGCGAAAAACTGGCGGTGCGGCCCTCGTTGTTGCCCTGTTATGGCTGCCGCCTCAAGCTCAACGCCGGCCTTGAGGAGGTCGTGCTCGTCTCCACCTGCAACCGGGTTGAGGTCTATGGCGCCACCAACTCCTGGGTCCAGGGCAAGGTGTTTCGCATTTTCCAGCAGCTTTGTCCCGGTCAGGACGTGACCCCTTACGTTTATGTCAAGGAAGGCGCCGCGGCGGTGGAACATCTGTTCTCGGTCGTCAGTGGCCTTGATTCCATGGTGATCGGTGAAACCGAAATCACCGGCCAGATCAAAACCGCCTATCAAACGGCGCAGCGGGCCGGACTGACCGGCCGCGTGCTCAACCGGTGGTTTCAAACCGCATTGCAGGTCGCCAAGGAAGTCCGCACCCACACCGGCATTGGCCGCGGAGCCACCTCCGTCGGGAGCGTTGCCGTGGAGATGGCGGAAAAGGTTTTTGCGGGGAAACTTGCGGACAAGACCGTGATGATTTTGGGAGCAGGCAAGATGGGCGAGGCCTGTGTCCGCCATCTGGCGAAGGGCGGCACCCGTTCGGTGCTGGTGGCCAACCGCTCCCTCGAACGCGCCCAACTCCTGGCCGCGGAATTCGGCGGACGTGCCCTCCCCTTTGACGAACGCATGACAGCATTGATCGAAGCCGACATCGTGGTGAGTTCCACCGGCAGTCCGACCACGGTTCTCCACAAACATGAGATCGCCGGCATTTTGAAAGCACGCTCCAACCGGCCGCTGGTTCTGGTGGACATTGCCGTCCCCCGGGACATCGCCCCGGACGTCGAGGAACTCGACAACGTTTACCTGTACAACATTGATCATCTGGAAGCAATCGTCCGCGAGAACTCAAAAATGCGGGAACACGAACTTTCCAAGTGTAATGAAATCATCGCCCGCCGCGCGGGAGCGCTGATGTTGAAATTGAATCCGCCGCCTGTCGCCCGGTCGGTTGCCGAGGTGGAATTGGTGCCGGGCTGGAGCCTGTGCGAAGCCGCGATCTGACGCAAACACAATTGCAAAACCAAAAAACACACCGACAAACGTAATCCCAGACAATACTCAAAACCTATGAAAATACACCACCCCCTATCGAAAATGTTCGCCGGCTTTGCAGCCGTGACATTGGCGTTTGTCGGAGTCGTCAGCACCGCCAACGCGGCGGCGACTGCATTGAATGGCCAGCTTACCCTGCGTCCCCTCACGCCGACAGAAATTGCCACATATGGATTGACCAACGCCCAATTTTCCGCCGGCATTGGCACCGTCGCCTTGGGTGAACCGGTCTATCTTGATGCCATGGTGGCCGCAGCCATTGCGCCTTCGAACATCATCAGTGTTACCTGGTCTCTGCCCAGCACCAATAAGCCGCTGGGTTCGCTGGCGGCCCTGACCAACAGTCCGTTGGGCGCCAACGTGCCGCTCTTCAAGACCGGGGATCGGGTCACCGGCGGGGCCAGTGGGATTCCCACACCATACCTGCAACTGGCAGGCCGGACTTTTTTTCGCCCGGATGCTGTCGGGCAATACACTGTTCTAGCCAAGATCACTACGACGGGTGGTCTCGGTGGCACGAACATCGCCCCGGTCACAACCAACCTCGCCATCACCATTACGGCATCCACTTACTATGGCGTGAACACCTGCGCTGCCTGCCATAGCGGCGGGGTCCTGAATGCGCCCAGCATCAACCCTCAATACACAAATACGGCCCATGCCACGTTCTTCACGCGCGCCATTGACGGCTTGGTCAGCAGCCACTACAGCAAGAGCTGCATTCAGTGTCATACTCTTGGCTACGACACCAACTCGTTCGCCATCAACGGCGGCTTTGACGACATTGCGAACTTGTACGGCTGGACCTTCCCGACCGTATTGACCAATGGCAACTGGGCCTCCATGCCAACGGCTTTGCAGGACATGTCCAACATTCAATGTGAGAATTGTCATGGTCCCGGCAGTCAGCATCCCGTTGGGCAAGGCATTGTGGGAAACACCAATTTTATCACCGTCAGCTACGGCGCGGGCGTATGCTCGCAATGCCATGACGATCTGAACAACCATTTTTACAGCGCCGAATGGAATAATTCACTCCATGCTTCTTCCGCCCGGGAACTTAGTCCTCAATGCGTCCGCTGCCACACGGCCCCCGGCTTTGTTGGCTGGGCCACGGCTGGCGGCATGAGCGCACAGAATTTGTACCCAACCAATATTATTGCGGCGACAGCATATTCCACCAATATCCTGACCACCGCCGCCAACACAGCCTACGAGGCCGTTACCTGTCAGGCCTGCCACGACCCGCATAATGCTTCCAATCCGCATCAGTTGCGCATGGGCTATAATGTCGCGCTCTCCGATGGCACCGTGGTCACGAACGCTGGCGCCGGTGGCTTCTGCATGGAATGCCACAACAGTCGAGGCGGCTCGGTCACCAACACGTTTGCGAAATATCCTTTGAACCAGCCCAACTGGGCTGGCGGCGTCGGCTTTGGAGTGCATGACAGTCCTCAAGGCGACATGCTCGAAGGCGTCAATGCCGTGACCTACGGCCAGGTGATTCCCAGCGCGCCTCACATGAACGTGGTGTCCAACACCTGCGTTGGCTGCCACATGCAGACGATTGCTTCCACCGATCCGGCGTTCACTCTTGCCGGCGGCCATACCACCAAGATGAGTTACACCAACAGCCTGGGCGCCAAGATTCCGGTGGCCTACGTCTGCACCCAGTGCCACGGCAACGTCACTAACTTTGACATACCGGTTCCCGATTATGTCGGTTACGGCTACAGCCAGGGCATCCAGACGCAGGTTCAGATTCTGCTCAACCAATTGTCCATGCTCCTCCCGAACTCAACCTATCAGGCGAACCCCGCCAACTATGTTGCGGACGGCCTGGTCAAGACCACGATCCGAACCACCCAGACCAACTGGCCGACGAAATTCCTGCAGGCGGTGTACAACTGGCAGTACGTCGCCAATGACGGCAGCCTGGGCGTCCACAACGGGCCGTTCGCCGTCGGCTTGCTCAAGGCTTCCATCGCCAATCTGACCGGAATTTCCACCACCGGCGGCCTGCCGGATTCATGGGAAGCCCAATATTTCGGTTCAAATTTTGCCACGAACCCCGCGGCCAGCCCCTACGCCGTCAACAACAGCGCCGGCGTTCCCAACTGGATGATGTATGCCTTGGGTCTCAATCCGAGCGCCGGCTTCACGGTCAGCGGCAGCGGCACGATCTTTTTCAACGGCAAAAACATCGTCAATGGCGCAACCAATACCATCGCCATCTACACGGCGGCGGAAATCGCCTTCAACACGCAGGTCGGCTCGACCTACCAGATTCAAGGCATCTCGGCCCTCACCGGCAGTTGGCAGAACATTAGCACCAACATCCCGGGCACTGGCGGATCCATCAGTTACCTGACACCGACGCGGAATAATGTGCAAATGTTCTATCGCGTCGCCCACACTCCGTAATGGTTAGAAACTAAAACCGCTTCAACTCCACCCTCCCCGGCAACGGGGAGGGTTTTTCTTTGCCGGTCATTTCACGTGCCTGGCGGCGATTGGAATGTCCGTCCGGATTTCTGAAATTTTTTGTCGGAATAACTGTGAACTTCGCGCTAAAATGAGCCGGTGCGCGAAAACAAATTTCAATCATGAAGATCCTTTTCCTCGGTGGCACGGGCATCATCAGCACGGCCTGCACCCAACTGGCATTGGCGCGCGGATTGCACGTCACCCTGCTCAATCGCGCCCGGCATCCGGCACCGGCGGGAACCCGGCAAATCCTGGCGGACATCGCCGATCCCGCGGCGGTGGCGTCCGCTTTGGGCGGTCAGAACTGGGACGTCGTGGTGGATTTCATCACGTTTACTCCGGCGGAAATCGAGCAGCGCCTCGCGCTCTTCCGTGGCCGGGCCGGGCAGTACATTTTCATCAGTTCAGCCAGCGCGTACCAGAAACCGCTCGAACATTGGCTCATCACCGAGTCCACCCCTCTGGCGAACCCGTTTTGGGATTATTCGCGCAACAAGATCGCCGCCGAGGAACGCCTGCTGCGCGCCGGGCGGGAGGAGGGATTTGCGGTGACCGTGGTGCGGCCGTCGTTGACCTATGGCGACACCGTCGTGCCGCTGGCGGTAAACAGCTGGCTCAAAAGTTACACGGCGGTGGACCGGATGCGTCGCGGCCGGCCGGTGATCGTGCCGGGCGACGGACTCTCGCTCTGGACCATCACGCACAACAGCGATTTTGCCAAGGGCCTGCTGGGATTGTTTGGCCGGCAGGATGCAATCGGCCAGGCGTTTCAGATCACCTCCGATGAAGTCCTGACGTGGAACCAGATGTATGAATTCACGGCAATGGCGGCCGGCGTTCCCGCCCCCCGCCTGGTGCATATTGCCTCTGATTTCATCACCAGTTGCATTCCCGAGGACACGGGAACATTGTTGGGAGATAAATCACATTCCGCCATTTTCGACAGCACCAAGATCAAAAGCTTTGTGCCTGACTTTGTCTGCACCACGCGGTTTCGCGAAGGCATTTCCCGCACGATCGCATGGTTCGATGCCGACCCGGCGCGCCAGCAGATTGACGAGGCCGCCGATTCCGCGTGGGACCGGTTGATTGCCGGCTACGAACTTGGGCTGGCCACCACCCGGCGCGAGTTCGGTCGCTGAATACCGGTCCGGCAAGTGTGCGGCCAAGACAACGGCATCGGGCCGGCTTCCGGTAGTACCACATCTGCTTGGTGCAGCCCGCCGGAATGTCATTTTGTCATTTCGTGCCGGCGGCCGCAGCTTTCATCTGTTCAAAAACGGAAATCTCGGCTTGCAGGTCCGCGGCGATGGCCTTGATTTTTTCGCCCTGCTCCAATTGCACCTGTTGAAGATGTTTCATTGCGGCCTGCTGCTCCGCCTCCGGCCGGCCGTTTTGCGCATCGGCAGCCTGTTGCTGCGCCGCCTGAATCTGCTTCTCCATCTCGGCGGCCGCCTGGTTGATTTTGCTCACCGCCGAGTCGCGTAAAATTCCGATTCCGTCTTCCAGCGACGTGCCGTTGACATCGGGAATCAACCGGGTAATTTCATTGGTGACGGCGGCCGAAACTGGAGCGCTTGCCTTGACGACGGAGTTCGCCGGCGGGCCGGCCACGTGGAGAATCGCGCGGGCCAGATCATATTCCAGCGCCGGCTCCCATTCGGGTTGGAGCTTCGGCAACGATTCCTTCTGCCCTCCGCTGGCCACGGCGATTCCTAAAAAACATGCGCCGCCCTTTTCAAGGTTGAAAGCCTGGATGCCATCGGCCGACGCGGCATCCGCGTTTGTCTCCAAAACCGAAACATTCCGGGTCATCTGGATTTTCCCGCCACCGGCGCTTTGAAATTTGGACAACAACGCGTCCACCCGTCCGGAAAAAGCCTGCAGCGAATCCGGAGCGCTCTCCGGAGGCAGGATGGAATAAAACCGGATCTCGACCGGCGCCTTGAGCTGGCGCAAAAGGTCCAAGGTGCTCCCGGAAAGCTCGGCGCCACCCAATTCCGTCATGACGGAACCCGTCCAGTGTTTGCCATATTTAAACCAGGCGCCGGCCGCCGCGACACCCAGCAGGAAGACCACCGGGACCAGAATGAGGCAACGCCCGCCGGAAGGTTTGGCGGCCTGGGGATCGGTTGCACGCGGCGTGTTAGCAGAAGACGATTTCATTATTGGATGGTTCTATGTTTCGTTTCATCTTCCGGCATTATTGAAGACTGTCAATTTTAGAAATGTTTAAAACCGGCGGCCGGCAATTTCCGGCATTCAACCAGGCACACATATTGGACAATTTTTGACGAATATGGGGCAACGGAAGGTTAGTTCCCAATTCAGGCAGGAGTATCCTTTTATCGAAGAATATGTTGTATTGAGATTCATTTGCTGTTCTTTTCTTTGGGTTAATCAGCATCACCGGACAGCTCAACATACGCCGCAGGTACTGATTTTTTGAATGCGGCTCCAGCGATAATATGAACCGCACCAAAGCCCTGTTATCCGGTCTGAAGCCACTGATTATCCTGGTGGCGGCCGTGGTCCTGCCGGGGCTGCCGGTCCCGGCCCAACCGGTCCAGCACCTGACCGTCGCCCAACCCGGCGGCATGCCCGGCCTGCCGGTCATGACCGGCATTGTCCAACTAACCAACGGCGTGAGCATCATGTGGGATGGCCCATCAGGATACTATCAAGTCTGGCAGAAAAAAAACCTGAAGGATGCAACCTGGACCGCGGTGGGCCGGGCGACCAACCTCATCCGGATCGCCACCATCACTCCGCTCTCCAGCAATGCCTTTTTCAAGGTTTCCGGCCCCGCACCGCAATACATCGGATCCCAAGCCTGTGCCGGATGTCATGACGCGGTTCGCAACCCGGTGTTGAAGACGCCCCATGCGGGTGCGTTCACGAACGCCAATTTTGTCGCCGCCGGCGGCCAGAGCAACCCTTCGTGCCTGCCCTGCCACACGGTGGGATATGGCTTGCCGACCGGATTTGTCAGCCAGTCCAAGACCCCGTTGCTCGCCAATGTTCAATGTGAGAATTGCCATGGGCCGGCCGCCAATCATGTGGCAAACACGGGTGACCCCACGGTCGTGCCGCGAATTGAACTGTCTGCCGCCGTTTGCGGTGGCTGTCACAGCGCCAGTCACACTACCTTCACCAATCCGCCGACGTATGAGGAATGGTCGTCCAGCCCTCACGCCGCAGTGGTGCCGGATGCGCTGCAAGTGATGAGCTCGTCCACCAACAACATCAGCAGTTGCGGCCGTTGCCATTCCGGCTCCGTCCGGCTCGCCTTGATCGACGGACAAAATCCCGTCACGCTCACCAATGACCTGAACGTCGCCATCACCTGCGTGGTCTGTCACGATCCGCACCAGACCGGTTCCAATCCCGACCAGCTCCGCAATCCCCTCTTCTCGACCAATTATTTTTCCCTGGCCACGACGGACGTTTTCTCCAACAAATACGCAGCCAACACCAACATCAACCTCTGCGGCCAGTGTCACAATGCCCGCGGAGCCACGTGGACGGACACATCCCGCGCACCGCATAACTCGCCGCAATACAACTTCCTGCTCGGCTCGATCGGCGAGCTGCTGGGCGGTTCCTCCACCTTCAATCCCGGAACCCACGCCGGCCTGCCGTCGTCCGCCATGAATTCCTTGTCCGGCACGTTCTACCTGACCAACCAATGCACGGCCTGCCACCTGCAAAACGACAGCAGCGGAGGTCACGACCATTCCTTCACGGTCAGCAGTGACACAGTGTGCTTCAACTGCCATGAAACCGACCCCGAAATCCTCGAGCAATTTTTCCTGACCCCGGCCGTTTCCAACAACGTGGTCACGCTGATCACCGCGCTGAACCGCTGGGCCGCCCTCAAGGCGCCGGCCGCGTTGCAAACCAACGGTGTGGTGGCCTGGGAATACACCACGCCCGGCGGCCTGACCTGGCAGACCAATTCGTCGGGCTCCGTGACCGGCTGGACGCTGGACAATCCGGTGAATTTCACCGGCCCGAACACCGCCGGCCAGGCCTTGATTCCGGACAACATTAAAAGGGTCCGGTTCAATCTGTATCTCGTTTTGAACGACGGCAGTATGGGGGTTCACAATCCCTCGCTGGCGATCAATTTGTTGAACGCCGCACAAATCTGGATGGAGCAGCTGTTGCAATAAAAGCATGGCGGCAAAATTCATTTCCCGATGACCAAGCACCGGCAACTCAAAATCGCATGAAGCTCCTTTCATTCCTCAATCAACTCCGGCACCGGCGCCCGTGGCATCGCGGCGTGGCCGCGATCGCCATCATTAGTGTCCTGCTGCTGGCGGTCATTTCCTGCAGCACCGTCAGCAACCAGGCCGTGATGCTCCCGGAGGTGCCGGGCGCAAAATATATCGGCTCCTCGGAATGCGAACAGTGCCACGAGGGAATTTACCGGAACTTTCAGACCGCCGATCACTCGCGCCTGATTGCCACCGGAACCAATTCGATGAACGTCGGTTGCGAATCGTGCCACGGGCCCTGCAGCCTGCACTCGGATTCGGGTGGCGAAACCAAGCCGCCCTACAGCTTCACCTCCGGCCGTCCCGAACCGGCCAGCCTAGCCACGCTCCCCGGCGTGCCGCCGGCCCGGGCCAAGGAAACAGTTTGTTACCAGTGCCACAACGATGTCCGCGGCCAGTTTGAATTGCCCAGCCACCATCCCGTGCCGGAGGGCCGGATGAGTTGCTCGGAATGCCATTCGCCGCACAAAGGCAGCGTGCGCGCCGGCGGCGGCACGACCCTGCTCTCCGAGGAGGAAAATTGTCTTAAATGTCACCCGGCCCAGCGCGGCCCGTATGTGTTTGAACACGAGGCGATGCAGGAAGGCTGCACCACCTGCCATACCGCCCACGGCAGCGTCAACGCCAAGATGCTCACGGTGCGCGATTCCAATCTCTGCCTCAAATGCCACTTCCAGCAAGTCCAAGGAGGGGCCATCCTCATCGGTGGTCAGGACCATACCCAACGCCTGCAACAGGGCTCGTGCTGGACCGCAGGGTGCCACGAAGCCGTCCACGGCTCGCGCGTCAGCCCGTCACTCAGATTTTAAACCGCAACCGGAATGCTGATGAAAACAAAACCCAAATTCAAAAAGCAGCCGGACCGGGCCGCCCGGCGGGCGTGGTATCGCCGGTGCATCATGGTTGGGGCGATGCTGCTGGCCTGCGGCGCCCGGGCCCGGGCCGGCGACACGAATACTCCGTCCCTGACTCCGGCCGAGATGTTTGAGGGCGGCACAAAATCTTACGACAACTGGGTGGAACTGGGTGCCGGCGACCTGTTCACCTCAGGCAGTCAGGCGCAGGCCCAACAGCGTTATCAACTGAGCAACGATCCGTTCGGCGGCATCAGCGACCTGCACTTGCAGAAGACGGTCGCAAAAAACACCACACTCTCCCTGGATGGACACGCGCTGTTCGACCAGAACGACTACAAGTTCATCCTCGGTCTGCAACGCGATGAATTCGGATACATCCGGGCCAGCGTCACTGATTATCGCACCTGGTACAATGGCGCCGGCGGATATTATCCCCCCACCGGCATGCAATACCGGCTCCGGAATGACGATTTGTGGCTGGATCGAGGCGAATTTTCGGTCGAGGCCGGATTGACCCCGAAGGACCTGCCCAGCGTCATTTTCAAATACACGCACAGCTATCGCAGCGGAGACAAGAGCTCGACCATTTGGGGACCGGTGCACCCGGATCTTGTTAATACCCCGACCGTCGTGCGCGGCGTGGTTCCGTCCCTCTACACCATCAACGAAAAGGTGGACAGCTATGCGCTGGATGTGACGCACCACATCAAGACCACGGATTTCGGAGCCGGTGTGCGCTATGAAACCGCGAACCTGGCCGACACCCGCCTGGAATCATTCTTTCCCGGTGAACCGCCGCAGCGGGACGTCACGGACAAGCAGGGAACCGCGTATGACATGCTAAACGCACATGCCTTCAGCGAGACCTGGATCAAAAAAAACCTGTTCTTCTCCGCCGGCTATTCGTTTGCCAATCTCAATGACACTTTTACCGGCAGCCGCATCTACGGCGATGATTTTGGCGTGGCCTACAGCCCCGACCCGTTCAACGGCCTGGGTTACACCAGCCTCCATGGCGGCGCCCACGAGCAGACGCATGTCGGAAACGTTAATCTGATGACCATGCCCGTCAAAAATCTGACCATTGTGCCGTCGCTGCGGGTGGAATCGGACACCTGGAACGCGAATTCCAGCGGCATCGGGACGGAGGGCAACGACACTGCAGCTTTCAGCGGCAATGGGAATGGGGAGAAGCTGGATGTGCGTGAACGCCTCGACATGCGTTATACCGGCGTGACCAACTGGGTGTTTTCCTGCGCCGGTGAATGGACGGAAGGCAGCGGAAATCTCTACCAGACCAACGGCCTGAGCGACTATACCGTGACCGGGTTCGGACCTCCGCCCGTCCTGAGCCTGACGGATGAAACACGCTGGTTCCAAAAATATTCTGCCGGTATCAGATGGTATCCTGTCCGCCGTGTGATTCTTGACGCCGGATATTATTACAAACGGAATGAATACGATTACAACATTGTCCAGGACAGCACGTCGAATATTCCGGCCAACGGGGATGCCTACCCGGCATTTCTGGTCATGCAGAATTTTCAAACGCACGACGCCAACGTACGCCTGACGTACCGCCCCTTCCAGAGCGTCACATTGGTCAGTCGTTATGAATACCAATACTCGACCATCAACACCATGCCGGACTCGATTTCCGGGCTGGGCGACGTAGAGTCTTCGACGATGACGAGCCACATCTTTGCACAGAACGCCAGTTGGAATCCGTGGAGCCGTTTGTACCTGCAGGCCGGCTTTAACTATGTGGTGAGCGAAACCAAAACTCCGGCGTCGGCCATCACCCAGGCCGAACTCAATTCGCAGAACAATTATTGGACGGCCACCTTTGATTCCTCGGTGGTGTTGGACAACAAGACCGATCTCAACCTTGGCTATGTTTATTACCAGGCGGGTGATTACAGCAACAACTCCAGCATCGGCCTGCCGCTCGGCGCGGGAGCGAATGAACAAACGGTCACGGCCAGCCTCAGCCGGCGGATCACCCAGAATCTGCGCGTCAGCCTGAAATACGCCTACTCCCATTTCAACGACTGGGCTTCCGGTGGAAACAACAATTACAACGCCCAGATGGTTTACTCCACCCTGCAATACCGCTTTTAACTGCCGGCGTGCTTAACACGGCAAGCAAAGAACTCCGTGCCAACTTCATTCCGAGAGGGTTTGACCGATGAAGTTTTCTTTGGGGTGAACACCCCATGGCGGCGCCTGCCGGATTGGGCCATTTTTTTGTCCATGAGATCTATTCTTCTTTTAGCCTGTGCCTTCATCTTGATCACTTCCCCCGGTTGCATTTTCTGGGGCGGCCGGGAAGGCGGAGGTGGGCGCGGTTATTCGGATCATGGCGACCATGGTGGTGATCATGGCGACCATGGCGGAGACCGTGACGAACATCATGATTACCATTAATTAGACGAAGCAGACAGCCGCGGCAAACGAATCGCCTGAAATGCGGTTTGCGCGCGTTGAATCTCTTACCCCAATCATGAATGCCTGCCGGAGTTGACATCGCAACGCGTGATGCGAGATTCAGAACCTTATGGATTTGCAATTAACCGACAAGCTCGCCCTCGTTTCCGGTTCCACCAAAGGCATCGGCCTGGCCATCGCGACCGGCCTCGCGCGCGAAGGCGCGAAGGTCATCGTCAATGGACGTTCCGAAAAATCGGTTGCCGAAGGATTCGTTAAAATCCGTCAAGCGGTCCCGAAGGCCAAACTCGAAGGGTTCGCCGGAGATCTGTCTGAGGCCGCCGCGACGGAAGCCCTCGTCAAACAATTTCCAGCCGTGGACATCCTCGTCAACAACCTCGGCATCTTCGAACCCAAACCGTTCGAACAAATACCGGATGCCGACTGGCGGCGTTTTTTTGATGTGAACGTCCTTAGCGGCGTTCGCCTGAGCCGCGCGTACCTGTCAGGGATGAAGCAGAAGAACTGGGGCCGGATCATTTTCATCAGCAGCGAAAGCGGCATGCAGATTCCCGCCGAGATGATCCATTACGGCATGACCAAGACGGCGCAACTGGCCGTTTCCCGCGGCCTGGCCGAGACCTGCGCAGGCACGGGTGTGACGGTCAACGCCGTGCTGCCCGGCCCGACGCGCTCCGACGGCGTGGATGAATTCGTCAAGCAGTTGAGTGGCGGCAAGCCGTTCGCCGAATTTGAGAAGGAATTCTTCGCCAGCATCCGGCCCAGTTCCCTGCTCAAACGATTTGCCACGACGGAGGAAGTCGCCAGCCTGGTCGTTTATGTCTGCAGCCCACGGTCATCGGCCACCAACGGCGCCGCCTTGCGCGTGGATGGCGGCACGGTGCGGTCTTGTTTTTGAAACAATGACCCGTTAAACGTCAGCGTTCACGGCATTGTGTCAAAGTAATAGACGCAGGCGGTGGCGGCGACCGGGCTGACTTTTGGCCCGGGTTCTGCTCTTTCATCTCACGTCAAGGAAACATGAGCAGAGAAAAAGCATTCGTGGAAAATGACTTTGTGGATTTTCGCCCCGGCGTGAAATCTTCGCTCCTGCTGCGGGGCGGCCCAGTTATTTTGATCAAAGCGGAGACCGGAAATGCCGCGACCCTCACGCGCCTGCAAAACCAGATTGACATTGTCCGCGACTTTTCCGTGCGGCTCGATGCGGCGGACATCGGCTACATGCTGACCGGCTCGATGGCGCTGAACTGCTACGCTCTGCCCTGCGTGCCCCACAACCTGGATTTCGTGATTGCCCTGCACCCCTCGGACGCCGAGGTCATGTTCCGGCTGTTCAGTTCTGATTACGAATTTTCCCGCGAAGCGGTGGACAGCGCCATTGCCGGGCAGTCGTTTTTTAACGTCGTCCACCGGAAAAGCCGGGTCAAAGTGAACTGCATCATCTGCCAGCAAATCAAATATCGCCTCACCGAGTTCGGCCGCCGGCAGCACGTTAAATTTGAAAACGTCAAGACCTGGCTCGTCAGCAAGGAAGACCTTATCATTTCCAAGCTCCACTGGGCCCGCAAATCACATTCGCCGCGCCATCTGCGGGATGTGAAGAACCTGATTGCCACCGGCTGCGACACCCTTTATGTCGAACGGTGGGCCCGGGCGCTGGGGGTGTTCAAATTGTGGGTGGAATGCTCGGAACTCGCGAACCCGTAGAATTGCAGTTTGCAATCCAAACCGGCATTTCGCATTTGGCAGACAGCCAGATCCTCCGATCCCCCTCAAGATTCATTTGATTTCAACGTTTCTGGCGGCTGGCAAGATTAAGGCTGAAGAAACATCGCCGCAAAAAACCAAATCTGCCGAAACAAATGCCGTTATGAAATTTATCCTCTACTTGATCAGTGCCGCCTTCCTGCTTTCGACGGCCGGATGCATCATCGCGCCCGACCGGGATCACGACGATCATTGGGACCATCATGGAGATCACGACTGGGACCATGATCACGATCATGATGATCATCACTAAACGCCGGTGAAATTTTAGCGCCCCGCTGTGGAATACACTGGTGATGCGCGTCCCGGCCGGTTGATTTGCGGCAGCAAGTCGAAGTCGGGTTCGGGTATTTCGACTTCCGTGGCAGGGTCGGAGACCTGGCGGATGGCGTTCAGCAACTCCGGCATGTTAATGGGTTTTTGAAAGAACGCCACGGCCCCCGCGGACAGACAATGCGCCTCGACCTCCTCCGGTTCCGCCCCGGACATGACGATGATTGGAACGCCCTCGGCGACGCCAATCCGCTGCATCCATTCAATGATCCGAAACGCGTCCCAAGTCATGCCACTCTGGATGACATCCGGCGGGAAAAAAATATCGAGCAGGATGACGTCCAGTTTTTCCAGCCGCGCGAAGCCGAACGCCTCGGAAGCATCGATGGCGGTAAAGACCTCGTATCCCCGGGCATTCAGAGCCATGGACAGTGCTCGCAAGAGGACCGGGTTGTCATCCACCACCAGAATTTTCCTGGCGCCAAAATCAGATTCAGATGCCGCATTCATTGATTCGATATCGGTGAGGCGCTGGAAAAATGGAGCACTTATTTCGTCCCGAGCATTCAAAAACTGCTAAAGTCGTCGCATATTCGCAGATTATCTGAAATTAGACATCAAGTAGGGCCGGCCAACGGGCGGAAACTGCGCCATTTTGCGCAGACACAACAATTGCTTTGCCGAAGTGCCGGAAACTTGAGCTTGTCGCCCCAAACAAGGGGGCACGATCACCAATATTCTTCGATGTGAATGTTTCCCGGCTCTTTGGGCTGGCTGGCCTTGAATCCCTTCGCTTCCAGCATTTCCTTGACGACTTTGACCATCTCCGGATTGCCGCAAAGAAAAACGTCAGCTTTTGAAGGGTCGAGCGCGACACCGGATTCCTTTTCCACCACTCCCTGCTCCAACAAGTTTTGCACCCGGCCGGTGTGGCCCAGGAAATGCCGGTCCTCACTAGGCCGGGTGATGCTGGGAATGTAGGTAAAGTTCGGGCGCAGCCGGGCAAGGCTTTCGAGTTCGGCCTGATAACCGAGGTCCCAACCGTATCGCGCGCCGTGGAGAACGACAAACCGGCGCTGGGTTTCCTTCATCAGCATTGTCCGCAACATTGAAATGTAAGGCGCCAGCCCGGTTCCGGTGGCAATCAAAACGACCGATTTGTCCGGCGCCACGCGGTCAAGCGTAAATATGCCGCTGGCCTTGGGCCCGAGAAACAACCGGCCGCCGGGGCGCAAGGCAAACAGGCGCGGCGTCAGCTGGCCGCTGGTGATGAGCGTGAGATAAAATTCAATGTAACGGCGTTCCACACTGGACGACGCGATGCTGTAGGCGCGGCGAATGATCTTGTCCGGCTCGGGCACGGTCTCCTCCGGCATGGCTTCCGGAACGCGCGGTTCGCGGCCGAGCAGCCCCAATACGCCAAACTGGCCAGGTTTGAAGTCGAACAAGGCCGCATCCGGACGGGCACGAAGAATCACCAGTTGCGGATTGATTTCCTCGCGTCCGATGACGGTAGCATTATAAGGACTGACAATGTCGGTGCTCATGGTGTTGTCTGAAAATGCCTGGAGTCCAAACGCCGCCCCGGCTTGATGCAGGGCATTTCACCCGGTTGCGCTTGAATCAAAATTGCCTCTTAACGTCTCTAATTATGCCTTGGCGCCGGCGGATGTCAATATCCGGCAACCGTACAGCCGATTGAAGTTTGTCCGCGCCGGCGAAGGAAGGAAAAGCGGCGGAGATATTTAAAGGACGAAATCCGCCGCCGGTTCCGAGGCGATTTTGGCTGTGTTACGCTCCAGGATTTTGTGGATGGTGTCCAGCAGCCGGAGCATGTCAATTGGTTTGGAAAGAAACTCCTCGGCGCCGGCGGCGAGACAACGATCCCTGAATTCCCCGGGCGCGGCACCGGAAATGATGACGATGGGAATGCGTTCCCTTCCGCCGATGCGATGAAGCCAGTCCATGATCAAAAAACCGTTCCAAGTATTGCCGCTCTGGGCAATGTCCGGCGGAAAGAAAATATCGAGCAAAATCAGGTCCAGCTTTTCCCGGCGCGCAATCGCAAAAGCTTCAGGCCCGTCGATGGCGGAAAACACCACATAGCCCTTGGACTTGAGACCCAAGGTCATTGCTTTCAGGATGACCAGATTGTCATCTACTACCAAAATCCTTCTGACGGAAGGATTTGTTACGCCATTCACATCATTACCATCGGTGAAATCGAAAAAAAATGGAGCATATTTTTTTTAAAAAACACTCATTAATTGCAAATCATTCGTTGAACTCGGAATTCAACGGAACCGGACCGGCAGATCGTTGCCGGGCGGAACACCGTCACCGCTGTCAAAAATCCTCTGCCTCCAACCTGAACTGGCAAATCAGGAAGATATGTAGCCAAATGACGGCTGCAAGGTCGCATCAACGTTTCCGCAATCCTGGCTTTTCACCAAAAACCTTGTCGATCGCTTTTCTAAATTTGCTGTCGGGAACCGTCTCGGGCGCCGGACCGGCGATTTCCGCCTCCAAATCCAGGACCAGCGTCTTGAACCGGTTGCAGCGGGCCTGGAGTTTTTTGATCAGGCCTTCCAGTTCCCCCACCTCGGCTCTCAAGGTGGCCGCGATCTCTTGTTTGTTCATATTGTGGATGCCGTGTTGTGCCGGGCTTTGCCGGACGTTTTTGAAACTTTGCGTTCACTAAACCAGCTTGGCGGCCAAACTCAAGCGGAAAGGCCGGCTGCCAATTGCAAACCTCGAATGGGTTGTTGTTTAACCCCGCCAGTTTTGCGTGAAGCAAAATCCATTTTGCCGCAAGCCAGAGAGCCAGTTTTCCGGCGGCCCAACGACCCCCGACCTCAGCAATTTTTCTCAGGTTTATGGCAATAGATGGTCAGGAGAAACTCCGTATAGCTGTAGTGTGAAAAATAAGTTGCGAAAGATTTGCTATGATGACTATGGAAACCAACGAAACAACGAGAAAGAGCCAAACCCTGCCGCCGCCGGGCGAACAAGTTGTGGTTCATTGTCCGGGATTCAGTTGCTTGGGCTATCTTGACCGGGACGGCTTCATGGAAAAGCGTTTTTACCAATGAGCCGTTGCCCGACGTCGTTGACTACAGTCCCGTAAATTGAGAATTATTCCCGCGGCAACTGGCAACGGTCCGGTTCCATTGACGGGCGGCAGTTCATGCCTGCCCGGTGGCATCCTCCCAGTTTCACCACTGCTATTTCTTGTAATAGCAAAGATAGGCCACATCCGCCGCGGCTTCGACGTCAAAGGACGCCAGGGCCGGCACCACAAAGAACTGGTTTTTAGAAAACGTCCGCCACGCGGCACCCGGCAGTTTCACCTTTAACGTGCCGGCGACAACGTGCATGTGCTCCTCCGAGTCGGTCTTGAAGGTGTATTTACCCGGTTCAATCACGCCGGCCGTGGCATAGCCTTCCGGCGTGTTCAATCCCAGGCTCTGTACTTTTCCATCAAAATAAGAACTGTGTTTCATGGCGGACATCATTGCCGGTTTGGGTGCCCATGGCAACCCAGCAACACCGATGGACTTGTATTTCAGCGTTGACCCGCGTAGAACGTTTTGCGCATGACACCGAATGACCACCCCGCCGGTTCCACTTCATCTTCGCGGCGAAGCGCACAGCTCAGGATGATCGGCGTCATCGTGTTGGTGCTCGGAATCGGTGGCGCCGGAACCATTTACAAGCTTGGGACGCGGACTACGGATTTGAGCCATGATCCGTCGATGCTGCGATACAACAAGGCCGAGTCGCGGCAGATGGGGATGCTTTACGGCAAACAGGGGCTTTTGATTGAAGAATGGTCCGATGATCTCAAACGTCCCGGCACCCAGGCGACCATCCTCCTAACGGTGGCCGTGCTTGGCGCGCTTGGCTGTTTTTACTTCGCCCGCCTGCTGGACGATGACGGCAAGACGAATTGACGGGAACGTCAGGCTGACCGTAAAAGTTCAGACATCCGCCGGTGGCGCCACCTTCAACTGTTCGAGCCGGGCAATGTAATCAAACATGGTTTTGGGCAGGATCAGGTCGCGGTGCAAAAGTCGTCGCAGCGAGAAGAATGTTTGATGGATTGAACCAGCTGCTTGGCGGACGCAAGCGAAAAAGCTGCTGCGTGACAGGCCTGGTTTTTTACCGTAGAAATTGCGCGATGAAATTCCTTCTTCCTGCTGCCGTCGCCTGGCTGGCTGCCGCCGCCATCATCGCATCAGGCGCGGAAACCAATTTCGCCACCCGCGTCGATCCGTCCCATCCGGTCCGGCTGTCCGAGGTGCGCCTGCGCGATTGCTGCGTCTGGCCGGACACGAACTCGCAGACGTACTATCTGGTCAGCTCCACGAACCGCCGCGGAACCAACGGCCGGCCGGCAGTGGTTGAGTACACGAGCAAGGATTTGGAAACCTGGAACGGGCCCCGGGTGATTTTTGAGGTGCCGCAGGATTTTTGGGCGCATCGCGGCATCTGGGCCCCGGAACTCCATGCCTACCGTGGAAGATTCTATCTGTTCCTCACCTTCAATACGGACGATCGGTTGCCGGAACAATGGCGCGACTGGCTGCCCCGCGTAAAACGGGGATCGCAGATTCTGGTGGGCGATTCGCCGGCTGGTCCCTTCGTGCCGTTTGCCGATCATGCCACGCTGCCGGCGGACATGATGACACTGGACGGGACGTTCTGGGTGGAGGCCGGCGTGCCGTACATGATTTTTTCCCACGAATGGGTGCAAATCACCGATGGGCGAATGGAATATATCCAGCTCAAGGATGATTTATCCGAAACAGTCGGCGAACCGAAATGGATGTTTCAGGCGAGTGACGCGCCTTGGAGCAAAAAGTCCGGACAATACGGCTGTCACGTCACGGACGGTCCTTACCTGTACCGATCCAAAAGCGGGAAACTCATGATGGTCTGGTCCAGTGGCGGGGAACACGGTTACACCACCGGCGTTGCGGTTTCCGAATCAGGCCGGCTGGCCGGACCGTGGCAACAACAGGCCCAGCCGCTGTTTGCCGACGACGGCGGACATCCGATGTTGTTCCGTCGCTTCGATGGGCAGCTGATGATGATTTTGCATCAGCCGAATCACCCGCCCGACGAACGCGCACGACTGTTCGAAGTGGAAGACACGGGTGACACCATCCGCCTGAGAGGGCATTGAGCATTGCGCCCCGACCGGCTGCAGGCACCGGCCCGCCAGTCGCTACAGTCCGGCAACCTGTCCTGAGAGTCCAAAATATTGGCAGCGTCCTCGTTTACGTGGCGCTGCCGCCCCCGTCGCCGTATTCAGGCAGACCTGCCGACCGGCGAGGAGGCGTCGCCGCCGCATGTTCCGGCAAAATAGGACACTGCCAAAATATTATGTTATTGGATTCCATGTGGCTTGGCGTACATTCTGGCAAGCATGGCTGACGAATCATTCAAAGAATTTGTGTCGGGTGGATTTGTCCTGGCCGCTGTAGTCTTCAGCTCCTTCATTTCAATCGGAAATGCGGCGGAGACCCATGGAGTTTCTGTTTCCATTGCCGCCGCTGGCGCGGTAGGAAACGGGATGACCCTCAATACCCCAGCCATTCAGAAGGCGATTGATCAACTGGCTGCGAAAGGTGGCGGAACCCTGGTGATTCCGCGCGGAGAATTCCTCAGCGGCGCCATTTTTCTGAAGCCTGGGGTCAACCTGCATTTGGACCCTGGCGCGGTGCTAAAAGGTTCCACCAATCTGGACGATTATCCGGCCAGGGAAACCCGGATTGAAGGCCACGAGCAGGTCTGGCGCCCGGCCTTGGTCAACGCTTGCAAAACCGATCATCTGTGCATCACCGGCGAAGGCACCATCCAGGGTGGCGGCAAGCCGTTCTGGGATGCCTTCTGGGAACGCCGCGCCACCAACCGATTCACCCAGAATGTCGATGTTGAGCGTCCGCGAAACGTGTTCATTCAGGACTCGAAAGATGTACACATCAGCGGCATTTCGCTGCGCGATTCCGGATTCTGGAACCTGCATATTTACCGTTGCCAGGATGTGTTCGTTGACAAGCTGGACATCCAGGCCCCCACGCATTCGCCGAGCACGGACGGCATTGATGTCGATAGTTGCCAGAACGTGGCCATCCGGGGCTGTTACATCTCCGTGAACGACGACAACATCGTGCTGAAAGGCGACAAAGGGCCATTCGCCATGGACGACAAACAGAATCCGCCGGTGGCCCACGTTCGCATTTCCGAATGCACCTTCGGCATGGGCAATGCCGGACTGACCCTGGGCAGCGAAGCGTCAGTGGTTCGCGATGTAATCATGGAACACTGCCAGCTGGTGGGCACGGAACGCAACTGGGTGCTGAAACTGAAACTCCGGCCCGACACCCCGCAGCTCTACGAAAACATCACCGCCCGGAACATCACCGTCAACAACCCATCAGCAAAGCTGGTCTCAATCGAGGGCTGGAACCAGTTTTACGATCTGCATGGCCAACCCCCACCCTCGCAGTCGGTGGACCATGTAACGCTGGAAAACATCTCGGGCACGCTGAATGATTTCGGCCGGATCGAAGGACCGGTAAAATGCACCGTACAAAACATCACCTTCGAGAACATCGACATCAAGGTAAGCGACCCCAAAGCGGTGATCCGGCAGGTAAAGAACCTGAAGCTGACCAACGTCAAGTTCAATGGCGTCGCATTTACCGGCGACCAAACCGTGTCCCTGAAATAAACAAGGCCCAACCGCAAGCAAAGGCCGATGTCAATCCCCGCAACGGATCCGGGATGGCTTCAACCCCGGTTGCGCAATCCGGCCCGTTTGCAGCACAACTTGTAATTTCCCGACGCCGGGGGTTATTTTCATCCGATGGCCGACGAATCCTTCAAAGCCTTTGTTCTCGATCAACTGAGCGCGCTGCCGGAGCTGCGCGCCCGGGCGATGTTTGGGGGACATGGCCTGTATTCTGGCGAACGGTTCTTCGGAATCTTGGACGATGGCCGGCTGTATTTCAAAACGGACACCCAATCACAGCCAATTTATACCGGACGCGGAATGAAGCCCTTCACATATGAAATGAAAGGGCGCAGGGTGACGATGAGTTATTACGAAGTGCCGTTGGATATCCTGGAAAATGCGCCGAATCTCGTTGAATGGGCTCGGCGCGCGATGGGATCGGCTGCGACCCGCAAAAGAACGTTGAAGCGGGCAAAGTAAGGCGTCTCCCGCCGTTCGCCGCCAGCGGACCGGTTATGCCGGAACCAGGACGGCCTTGTTTTTTTTCAGATATTTCTTAACGGTGGCGATGCCACTGCAGGAGTTGGCGGTTCTCACGGCATCGGGTTTCGCCAGCTTATAGTGCACGAGCAATTTGCCAACCAGCCCCACTCGCAGATTCAATTCCGCCATTTTCCAAATCTGGCCCGTTTCGAGCGATTGAAAACTGGTACGCCGCGCCGCTTTGGTTTTTATCATGATGCATCCTGCGCCCGCAGACTCGATTAAACCAGTTAAATCGCAGTTTGTTCGTTCGGCACCCGGGAAGGTAAAATCTCCACGGAGCGTTGAGCGGCAATTCCGGTCAAAGTAAATTGCCACCACGGGCCGGTGGAGTCCAATATTTGATCGTCGTTTGATTTGACTTGAGGCCACCGGCCCATGATGTTTTGCAAGCTATTTAATCAAATGCGTTAAGCTCGATTCTGACTATGAAGAATATATTTGCCGTCTTGCTTGGACTTGTGTGGCTGATGTTCCCGGGTCAGCGCGCCTTTGCGGCCGACCCGGACACCGAACTCAGGGATCTGATCACCCGGGTCAGGGCCGATGTGGCCGCCGGGAAGACCAACGAGGCAAGCCTCGTGGACGACCTGAGGCAGTTTGATGCGCTGCTGGCTGAACAACACGGTGAAAAAACGGACGCGGCAGCCAAGATTGTTTACATGAAAGCCCTGTTGTATGGCCAGGTTCTAAACAACGAACTCGAGGCCGCCGAACTCGTGAAACAACTCAAAACCGACTACAAAGACACCCGGTTCATGATCGAATTAAAGAAACAGGAGGAAGCGGCGGCCGCGGCCGAAAAAATGCAGGCCGGACTGGCGGTCGGAACACAATTTCCTGATTTCAATGAAGCGGATGTGACCGGAAAACCAATTTCCATCGCGAACAACCGGGGCAAGGTGGTGCTCGTTGATTTCTGGGCAACCTGGTGCGGCCCTTGCCGCGCTGAATTGCCCAATGTGCTTGCGGCCTATGGCAAATACCATGACAAAGGATTTGAAATCATTGGAGTGAGCCTTGACGACGATCAGGGAAAACTCACCAGCTTCACCAAATCCATGCACATGACCTGGCCGCAATATTTCGACGGGAAAGGCTGGCAGAACAAACTGGCGGTGAAGTATGGCATTGAAAGCATTCCGGCCACGTTCCTGATCAATGGCGAAGGAAAAATCATCGGCAAGGATTTGCGGGGTGAAGATCTTCAAAACGCAGTGGCCAAGGCGCTGGCACAAAAATAGCGGCCCTTGTCCTCGGGACTTCCTGTCTATTCGCTCCAATCAATGCAGTAAAATCCCACCCTGCGGTTTTTGCTTTTCTTCCACACCCTCCGGACGGATGATCGCACCGTCATGAAGCAAATATTCATCCTGCTCGCGCTGCTTTGCAGCGCCGCAGCTGCCCGGGCCGATCTGGTTTTACAGCAACAAATCGCCACCGGGAACTACAAAGGCGCGGTCACGATGAAGGTCAAGGGAGCCAAAGTTCGTCTGGATTTATATGCCGGACAACCGCAAGCCATCAGCACCATCCTGGACTTGACCACCGGTGACACCACCACCCTGATGCACAACCAGAAAATGTTTGTGAAAGTATCCGGTGCCCAGACGAGGCAGGCAAAATCATCGGGAACCATTTCCACCGCGTCCAAATCACCCATACCCCGCCCCACCGGCAAGTCCGAAAAGGTGGGAGGCTATGACACTGAGATTTATACTTGGTACAACGCCCGTGGCATTACCGGGACAGCCTGGGTGGCCAAAAACTACCCGGATTATCCGAGAATCCGAACCGACCTGGCCGTGTTGGACAAATCCGCCGCCGAGTTTAACAACAACACAGACCCCGAATTGAGCATCCTGCCGGGCATGGTCGTGAAATCACTCGTCAGCGGCAGTGGACAGAGCATCACTGCCACCCTCATCTCAGCAAAGGAAGAGATGGTTGACGCGTCGCTTTTTCAAACGCCGGCAAACTACAGGGAATTGCCCCGACCGAAGCCGTTTCTGAATCCACCGCCCACAAAAACGCCAGGCAAGTAAACTTCTTTCAACCGACCGCTTCGGCTATGGGATGATGCGAAGATGGCCTGGCGGCTGGACGGTAATCAGTTTGACCTGCCCTGCGGTATTGGTGTTGAGCGCGCATTGGTATCCCGCCGGCGCCATGCCAAGTGTCGCCGCCCCGCCCAATTGGCCATCATATTCGAAAAGCAGGTAGTTGGTGGTGGTAAAACCGTTTCCGGAACTGAGGTTGATGGTTCCATCAAGAAACAAATTGCTGGTGACGATCACCTCCGCGGCATTGCTGCCGAGCACGAAATTTATGACCGATGACGGTTCCAGTTTCAAATTGTCACCGATCGTGAGCTTGCTTGCGCCCAGCGTGATGCGGGAGCCGGCGCCGAGTGCGCCGGCATTTTTCAGCACCTCGTCCGCGTTGTAAAATGCGAGGCCGTTGTCGTAACCATTCGTCGCCAACCCGTCGAATGTGAAAACCGGATCGGCCAATGTGCTGTTCGTAACGATGACCTGAGTGTTAAATAACGCAAAGGTATTGCTGGCAGAGACGGTGATTTTCGAATCAATGAACCGCACGCCGCTGGCGTTATACAGGCAGAAGTTGCGGTCGCCGGTCACATTTACCCGGTCGAAAACAATGTTCGTCGCCGGCATTTCCGTTCGTGCCCAAATGATCCCGACGGGATAACCCTCGATGGAAGTCGCGTTGATGTTGCTGAAGATAATGTTGCGAAAGATCGGCGTTGTGCCAGTCACGGCGGCAACCGTCTGCGTGGAGGCATAATACGGCGATACCCTGCCGGGGGTGCCAACTTCGTTGTAGTAACCATAAACCTGGATGGGAAAACGCACATTGGTCATGCCGATGTTATAATAGGAAATGTTCTGGACCAGGCCGCCACGACCGGTGTCGGACTTGATGCGGATGCCGTTGTCGGTGCCGTTGAACGTGCAGTTGATGACCGTGATGTTCGACACGCTGGGAGAGGTGAAGCTGCCGATGGAAACGCCGTGGCCATTGCCATAGGTGTTGTTGGTCAGGAGCACGTCCGAGGTGCCGCCGCCGCAGGTGAAATTATCATCGCCCACGCTGATGTTGCAGTTTTGGATCAGGATGTTCGTTCCGCTGACATCGCAGGCATCGGTGTTGTGCGACGGCGGATTGGCGGTGGACGCGGGTGCGACAATGGTGACCCCCTGCACGGTCGTATTCCCGTTTTTACCGCTGATGGCAATATGGAACATCGGGGAATTGGAGAGCGTCACGTTCTGGATCAACTCACGGTTGCAGCCGGTAAGCCGAATCATGATCGGCCGCACGTCACCAGCCGTCTTGGCATAAGGCCACCAGGGCAAGCCCTGGCCGTCAATCGCTCCGGAACCGCTGATCTCGATGTCATGCAGGTTGGCACCGGAAATAAAATTCGCCGCCCTCCAGGTGAGGTTGGTGGCGGCACCGGCAACGTTTGTGGAATAAATCGCGGGATACGAGCCAAACGGCAACATCCGTAGGATTGCCCCGGCATCAATTTGCAAATTGATGTTGTTGGCCAACGTGAACGGCCCGCAAAGGTAGGCGTCCTCGGCCGCCGGAATTTCCACCGTGCCGCCACCCGCCGCGCTGGCCGCATCGATGGCAGTTTGAATGGCAACCGTGTTGGTGGTGAGGCCATCGCCCCTCGCACCATAATCAGTGATGGAGAAAGTGCCGTTGGGAACATTGGGCAACGCCGGAGCGGCATGAACCGCGGTTGCCAACATCAACCAAGCCAGCCAGCTTAGACGGCCTTGCGGAAGCGAAGCGATTGTAATTTTCATTTTAGACGGGCCAGACGCGGACTATTAACAGTGAAAACGGTGACTGTCAGCTTAATAGTAATCGGAATCCTTGCGTTTTTTTGGAACCCAGTTGTCAATTGCCGTGCCCAAGAATTGAATTGCGCGGTTTCAACAGCAGTTCCGCTTAACATGGGTCGTCAGAAGTGCAGATTGTCTGAAACGGCATTGAGTGTTCTCAGGCTTGCGATACAATCCGTCGATGCCAGTTCAAAACCGCATCGTCAAGGTTCAGAAGCGTAACCGGGCATTGGTCAAATTCGACCCGGCCCGCATCGGCAAGGCCATCTTGCGCGCCGCGGAATCCATCGGCGGTTTTCACCGGGATTTTCTGCCCGGCGTGAACGATAGCGTTTTCGGCGCGCACGGTACGGATGAAAAAATCGCGGACTTTCTCGCGAACGCGGCCATCGTCTGTCTGAATTCCGATCCGCACCATCTGATTTCCAATTTTCCGCCGACGATCGAGTCCATCCAGGACCTGGTTTTGCATACGCTGCGTAGTTACGGTTTTCAGAACACTGCGGACGCCTTTGAATGCTATCGCTGGGGCCGGCACTGGCTTCGGGAGGGGGCGATTTCACAGGAAAACTTTGCCGCCAACGGCTTCCCGCGCGAACGCATGAAGCAAATCCTCGACTGGAACCACCGGCACGGCGTGGACACGGTCACCGGACTGAACGAGGCGGTTTGCAGCGGGCGCATCCGCGAGGTGATTGATGCATCGCTGGCGGTTTATGAAGCATCGCTGGACGAGGCCGCCCGGAAGGTCCTAACCCGCCTGGGAAGCGGTCATCAGTTGCGGATGATGTGGGTCAGCGGCCCCAGTTCATCCGGTAAAACGACTACAACGGTCAAGCTGACCCAGCGCCTCGAACAGCAAGGACTCCGGTTTTTGATGTTGAATCTTGACGATTATTTCTGGTCGCTGGTCGAGCATCCGACCGACTGGATCAATGACCGCAACTACGAAACGCCCGAGGCGCTGGACATCCAGTTGTTGAACCAGCATCTCCGCGCCCTGCTCGACGGACAGACGATTGAAAAACCGGTTTACAGCTTCAAGGAAGGCCGGCGCGTGGGAACCAAACGGGTCAAGCTCGAGCCGGACCAGATCCTGTTGCTGGACTGTCTCCATGGTTTTTACCCGCCCATCACCGAGGGAATTGATGCGTCCGCGCAATTCCGTTTGTACATCGAAACGCTCAACATGTTATACGAGGGTGATGGCAGCACGAAACGGCTTACACAGTTCACCGATGTGCGGCTGATCCGTCGGATGTTGCGGGACGCGCGCCATCGCAATCACAGCGCGTTGCGCACAATTTTGCACTGGCACTATGTGCGTTACGGCGAGTTGTTCAGCATCATCCCGCTCATGGGACTGGGCGACCACATCATCAACGGCGGATTTCCCTTCGATTTGCCAGCGCTCAAACCTTTCTTCATCGGCGAGAACGGCCTCCTGCCCAAGCCGGATGATTTTGCACCGTACGCGGGGTTCCTCGACGCTCGCATCCGTTACGACCGGGTAAGATCCCTGCTCGAATCGGTGGAAGGCTTCACCGAAAAGCAAATTTCAACCGGAGACTTCATTCCCGGCGATGCTGTGATTCGGGAATTCATCGGCGGCAGCACGATCAAGATCCCGCACAACGAATAACCAGGCGGAGCCTAGCGCACACTTTCAGTGCAATTGCAGCAGATAAAACAGCTGCGGAGAGCCGGGGGCCGGCGTGTTGGTGAAGTTAAAATTTCCGCCGGCATCAAAGGGATTGGTGGCGGCGATCTGCCACTGGCTCAGCGGCAGCAGCAGGTTTGTTGAAGTCAACACGAGATAGGTGCCGTTTGTCACCCCGCCGGTGCCGCTCAGCACAAAGCTGCCGCCACCACTGCCGGCCGCAACCTTGATGTTCCCAAAGTTCGGCGGCAACGGCGCTGTCACCACCAGTTTCACCTGCCCGATCGTATTGGTGTCCAGATTATAGCTGTAACTGTTGACCGTCGGCGTCGTGCCGAGGACCGGCGTGCCGATCAAGCCGCCGACATGGGTGAACAGCAGATAATTCGTGGCCCCAAAACCGCCGGCGTTTGTGAAGTTGAGCGTCCCGTTGAGTGTGAGCGTGCCACTGACGACAAACTTGCTGCTGTTTGTTCCCAGGGCAAAGTTGACGACATTCAAATTGGAGATCGTGAGGCTGCCGGTGTTGGTCAGGATGGTCCCACCCAACGTGACGGGATTGGCGTTGAACAGATTGGTGCTGGTCAGGGAAACCCGCGAGTTATAGAACGCCAGCGCATTGGTGACCAGCAGGCCGTCCAGGGTGATGCCGTTGGTGGCGGGCACCGAGTTGCTGAAGGTGACCTGCGCGTTAAACACTTCAAAGGACTTGCTCCCGGCCATGTGAATTTGGGGGTCCACCACCTGAACGCCCCGGACATTGTAGAGCGCAAAGGCACTGTTGCCCGCGCCGGAATCGGTCGAGGTGATATTGAGCCGGATCAGGCTGATGTTGGTCACAGGCCATTCCGTGCGCGCCCAGATCATTCCGGGCTGGGTGGCCGTAGCCGTCAGGTTGCTGATGACAATATTTCGCCAGGACGGCATGGTGCCGGTCGACGGTGCTGCATTCGTTCCCGCTGCCACCGTCGGCGTAATTCCATCGTTGCTGGGCGATCCCCGTGAATTGTAATAGCTGTAAATCAATATCGGCGCAAAAACGATGTTGGTCATGCTGATGTTGTAATAGAAAAGGTTTTGCACCAGGCCGCCCCGATCATTGTCCGACTTCATGCGGATGCCATAATCAGTATTGGTGAAGATGCAGTTGATGACGGTGACACTGGAGACGCCGGCCTGCAACAGGCTGCCCGCGGAAACGCCATGGCCGTGACCAAACATGCAGTTGGTGACCACAAGGTCTATCACCGCCGCACTGCTCCCGCCAATTTCGATGTTGTCGTCGCCATCGCTGATGTGACAGTTCTGGACCAGGATGTTGGTCGAACCCAGGTCCATGCCATCCGTGTTGGGCGAGTTCGGGTCCGTGTCAATGTTGATGCCCTGAATCGTGATGTTTCCATTGTTCCCCTTCAACATCAGGTGAAACGTTGGCGGGTTTCGCAACGTGACGTCTTGAATCAGGATGCGCTGGCTTCGGCCGTCGAAGTTGATGAAGTTCGGCCGCCCCGATGGCGGACTGCCATTGGCCGGTCCCCACCACTCGCCGGTGCCAAATTGGGCGTTGCCGTCGATGGTGCCCGGCCCGCTGATCTCGACATCGTGCACTCCAGAACCGTTGATGAAGGTCCCGCCGGGCCAGTTCGTGATCGGCAGCATTTTCAGTGTCGCATTAGTATCCACCTGCAGGTTGACCCCGGACTTGAGGGAAAGCGGGCCGCTCAGATACGTGCCTGCGGGTATTTCCACCGTGCAACCTCCGTTGGTGGTGGCCGCGGAATCAATGGCACTCTGGATGGCGGTCGTGTTTGTCAGCGTGGTGCTGCTCACCGCACCAAAATTCAGGATGTTGACGTTGTTGTTCGTGTTGATGTTCGGCAACGCGGGTACGGCCTTTGCAAATGGGATGGCGACGAAGAAAACGGAAGCGCACGCTACGACGACATAATTCGGCAAGGTTGTACGGCTCATTACAAATTGATTTTCTAAAAAATAACACAAAAACAATTTACTTCAATCAATTCATTAAATAAGAAATAAAAATCTTCCGATACCCCAATTGAAGCAATCATGACAGCTAGACCGGTTCAGGGGGTGGCCTTTTCGGCATTAAATCCCATAGTATCACAAGGATATCCGTGTCTGAGGCCTTTTATCTCATGGTTGAACTGACCGATAGAACCGCGAGGAATTGTTTGTTACCGACGTATCGGTAACCTGCCAGAATCCGTTAGTATCAGCTGTATTGGTGGCAATCGTCATCCAGTCCACCGGTGGGGTCAGATTGGTGGCCGCCTCCAGCCAGTAGGTATAACCGGGCACGCCCGCAAAATTCAGGGTCACACTTCCATCCCCGTTGGCGATGGTGCCACTGATGGTAAAATTGGTTGAGGCCGGCACAATAAGCACGTTGACCACGCCCGTGGCCGCCCCACCCTGACCATCACTGATGGCGTAGGTGAACTGGTCGGTCACATTATTGGTGTGGATATAATAAATATTGGTGCCGTCTGAATTCACGGTTGCTCCGTTGGTGCTGTTATTGACACCCGTCAGGCTAATTGGATTCCCATCCGGATCACTCCAGTTGGTCGCCAGGTTGACGATGGCGATGGTCAGCGGGAAGCCGGCATTCCGGTAATAGATGGCCGGATTGGCCGCCGGCGGCGAATTGAGCGTCTTAACCACGAGGTTCACCTGGCCGGTAGTATTGGTATCCAAGCTGCAATTAAAGCCGGCCGGGGTCCCGCCCAAGACAGGAATACCCGCCAAGACGCCGGCGTAGGTGAACAGGGTATAGTTGGTTGCCGCGAAACCGGCGCCGCTGGATGCATTGATAGTGCTGTTCAGCGTCAGGTTGCCAGAGACAACGATTTTGCTGCTGTTCGTGCCGAGTACAAAGTTTTGAACAACAGAGTTTGCCAATGTCAGCCCACCGATGTTCGTAATCGTACCGCCGTTGAGAGAAATGGGATTGGCAGCTAACGCGCTTGTGGTGGTCATGGTGGCAAACACGTTGTCCAGCTCGAGGTTCTGGTTGGTGCTGGTTGCCCCACCAATGGTGACCGAATTGGTTCCGGGCAGGCTGTTGGTCACCACCAGACCCGCGTTCCAAAGGACAAAAGTCTGCTGGCCACTGGTGGTGGTCGTGATTTTGGAATCGGCGAACTGAATCCGGTAGGCGTTATAAATATCAAAAGACTTGGCCGCCCGGATATTGACCCGGCTCATGATTATGTTGGTGGCGGGAAGTTCCGTCCGGCCCCAAATAATACCAGCGATGCCACTGCCCGCCACCGTCGCGTTCAAATTGCTGAAGATGATGTTTCGATAGCTTGGGGTGCTGTCAAGTGCTGACACCGGCTCTCCGGCGGCGGTCGCAGGAGTGATGCTGGTGGGAGTTCCCACTTCGTTATAATAGGAATAAATCATGATCGCCGTGTTGTTCACATTGGTCATGCCGAGATTGATATATTGGAGATTCTGGCATGGGCCTCCACCCACGTTGCCATTCGCAGCATTGTCCGACTTGATCCGAATGCCATTGTCGGTGCCATTGAAAGTGCAGTTGATCACCAGCATGTTCGATACGCCGCCCGGGCTGGTGGAACCGCCGATGGACATGCCGTGCCCGGTTCCGAACGCACAGTTGGTGATGACAATATTTGCGCAATTCGCGCTGGCGGCTATGTTGTCGTCACCGCAACTGATCGAGGAATCTTTGATCAGGATGTTGTTGCCAGCCACGTCAATTCCGTCCGTGTTGTGCGAGTCCGACGAATCCGTGCTGATGGTGATATTCTGAATCGTGACGTTGGTGCAGGAACTGCCGTTGATCTTGATGTGCATGATTGGGGCCCGTGTCACCGTGATATCCTTGATCAGTATTTGCGCCCCATGATAAAAATTCATCAGGTAGGGCTTGCCGGAAGTTCCGGAAACGCTCCACCAACCGGTCAAGGTGGCCTGACCGTCGATCGTTCCCGTGCCGCTGATTTCAATGTCATGATAGGCATGGCTCCCGGTGGTATCCGCGATAAAGTCACCCCCGGAATAGCTGCCATAGGGAAGCATCCGCAAGGTCACACCCGCATCCACCTGCAAATTCAAGAAAGATCTCAATCCAATCGGGCCGCTCAGGTAGATGTTAGGCGAGCCGGGCACATTCGGAATTTCAACGGTTCCACCAGAATTAGTCACACAGGCATCCATAATGGCGGCGTTTATGGCGGCGGAATTCGTACTGATGGCGTCGCCAATGGCGCCATAATTGGTCACATTGAACACTGCCGCCGGGATCGCCGGCAACAACGGTGATGCAATGACCGGTGGGTTAAGTTGTTGCGCCATTGCCGACGACAAAATGCCAAAAACGATTAGCGCGGCCATGGCGCATGTTTGAAGGCGGTAACCGGTTTTTATCAATTTCATTTTAGGGAAGGCTAGGTTGCATCAAGCGATAGAATTTCTGGGCGTCATCGGCCGCCGCTGAATCATTAAACTGCCACAAGCCGTTGGTCCCGGCCATGTTGGTGGAAATCGGTTCCCAATCTGCTGGCGGGGCCAAGTTTGTCGCCGCCTCCAGCCAATAGGTGGAGTTGGGGACACCCGAAAAATTAAGCGTCACGCTCCCGTCCCCGTTGACTGCCGTGCCGGTGATGAAGAAGTTGGCCGAACCCGGCGTGATCAGTACGGTCACCATTCCGTTGGTGGTTCCACCAAAGTTATCACCAATGGTATACGCAAACTGGTCGGTAACGTTGTTCGGGTTGGAGTAATAAATATTGGTCCCATCGGAAGTCACGGTCGCCCCGTTGGTACTGCTGCTGACCCCGGTTAAAGTGACACTGTCCTCGTCCGGATCGCTCCAATTGGTCGCCAAGTCTGCGATCGCAATCTGCAGCGGATATCCGGCGTTGCGTTCGAAAGTCGCCGGATTCGCCGACGGCGGTGAATTCCCGGTAACGCCGAGCGTGACGATGCTGCTGGTCACCACGCCCGTCAGATTACTTACGATGACGGAATAGGAACCGAGATCCTGATGTCCGGCATTCGTCACCGTCAAGGCTGCGTTGGTGGCTCCTGTGATCAGGTTGGTGCCATTCTTGAACCATTGATAACCCAGAGGCGCGATGATGGAAGCCCCTCCGCTCGCGGCAGGGTTCGCGGTCTGAATTCCGGTGGCACCAACGGCAAACAATGCGTTATTCCCGATTCCCACCGTCTGGTTGGTTGGCTGGGCAACGATGTTAGGCGCGAGTTGCGGCAGCCATCCAAAAACATTGGTCAGGTTTCTCATGAGTGCTGCCTGAGTGGTATTCAACTGTAGCGAGAAAGCTGCGCGCTGACTGACGTTAAGCAGATTGCCGTTGAGGTCCGTGCTCTGATACTCCCAAAAGCGCAGATTATTGGTCGGCGTGTTAAAATTGTTAAGCAGCCAGCCTGCCGGAGCGATGTGCGTGTCCATCTTGCAGTTAATGTAAGCAGCCGCGCTGTAGGGATACACGCTCGGATCAATGCGGTTCAAATAATGGCCGGTGAAATTGTAGGCCCTGGTCAGAGAGCAGTCCAAAAAGTCAGCACCGTAATGAACCGCATCGGTCGTGCGCATCTGACAATTGTAACCCGCATGCATCGCCTCAATTTCACAGTTCTGCAATACCACGGCGCCGTCGTCCCAGATGAAATCCGTGTCCCCCTGGACGTGGCTGTTGTAGATGTAAGCGTAATGCCCTATGCTATTGATCAGAAATGTATCTTGAAAACTGTCCAGATCGGCATTGTTCAAGATGAATCGCTGCCCGCTCACCCGCAAAGCCTCCGCCTGCGACCCTCCATACGGCGTGCTGTTGGTCAGGCTGAGATTTTCCATCGCTATGTCGTTGGCGTTGACGTTGATCATCGTCCGGGTGCTACTGCCGTTGTTAAGATTGTTGTTGTTCGGATAGGCGATCTGGGTCAATTTCCGGTCCTCGCCGCGAAACGTAAGGTTGTTCTTCCCGTTCACATAAATGACCTCCTGGTAAACCCCTTTGCGGAGGAACACCAGGACGTGCTGGCTGTTTGCGGATGGCAGGAAATCCAATGCCCCTTGCACCGTGTCAAAGTCGCCGCTGTTGTCGGCGGCCACTACCAGATAATTGGTTCCCGTCGGAGGCCGGCTGGCCTTGGTGGTGAATGACCAGGTGCTCGAATCGGCCATGCCCGAAAATCCGCCGCTGGTTTTGTTGGTGAACAGCCCGGCCGTGATATTGACATAGTAAGTCTGGTTATTGGCCAGAACACCCGCATGCGGATAAATGGTGGCGGTGGTTCCATTAACGATGATCGGGTAAACATTATAGTTGGCGGTGGTAGGCGGGCCGATCTTTCGCGACTGATAGTTGTACGCCGTGGCCGTGCTCGTGGTCAGGGTCAGGTCATTCGTATCCACCGGCACGCCTGATGAGTTGTAAATGGTGATCTGCCCCGAATTGGTGAATGCCGGCACCGCATCAAAGGTGATTTGCAAATGCGTGTCCGGACAAATCCCGGTCGCCCCACTCGCGGGCGAGAGACTGATCAGGTTCAGCGCGCCATTGGTAATACTTACCGAAGCAAGAAAACATAGGGCGCATGCCGCGGAAACATTGTGCGATAGAAATGCGCTCTTCATTAATAGTTGATTCGCTGCAAGATACCATGGACCAACACTGCTTCAACCGAATCTTCTTGCGAATCCTGCCAGAGGATAATTCGGAAACTGCCATTTGCTAAAAAGGCGGCCCTATTTTAAACTCCGTTCGTGTATTCCCCACCCACTTGCCATCTGGCGATTTGCCATCGCAAGCCCCAATGGCTGGCCATCTGGTTGTTTCTGCTGTCATTGGAGATGACAGGGTTTGTTCACGCTGCTCAGGAAACCAATCACCCAGCATCGACCACAGCTCCGGCCCCCAGTTTCACCAGCCGCGAGATTATCGAGACCTGGGGCTGGATCATCGCCCAGGAAAAGCAGGTGGCGAACATTGAAATCAGTCCGCACGAACTGTCAGTATTCCTGAAGGGCTTCTCGGACAATCTCAAGGGCCGGCCCGCCCCGTATCCCCTGCAGAAAATTTATTGGGACATGCAATCGCTTGCCAAGGCGAGGCGGGAAAAAATCGTCTGGGCCGTCGAACAAAAAAACGTGGACGAGGCGAAGGCGTTTTTCAACAAATTGATGGAAGAACCCAACCTCATTAAATTGCCCGGCAATGTCGATTGCGAGATCATCCGGCCCGGCCAGGGTTCCCGGCCACGGCCGCAACAGACCGTCACCGTTCATTGCACAGGCCGGCTGATGGATGGGACCGAGTTTTATCAGACGGGCCCGGTGGACATGGTGCTGGTGACCAACCATGGCATTTGCCGGGGCTGGTTGGAAGCGGTGCAAAGCATCCGCACTGGTGGCGCAATAAAGCTTTACGTTCCGCCGCCGCTGTCCGAGGCCGATGCAACCCAGCTTGGTGTCCAACCTGGCTCAACCATGATTTTCGAAATTGAACTGCTGGGGGTGAAAGATACTGCTCCCCAAGACCTCGCAGATGTATTGACCTCGTTGCCGCCACCTCCGCCGCCACCTCCGCCATCCGGATTCACCGATGCGCAGATCATCGAAACCTGGGGTTGGACGCTGGCTGCGGAAACCCATGTCGCCCGGTTCGGATTGAGCGAGCCGGAGCTTTCTGCGCTTTTAACCGGGCTGTCTGCCGGGATTGAAGGCCGTCCGGCCCCGGAAAATTTAAGCAGCATCCAGCCGGCGGTTGACCAATTCGTGAATGGCCATCTGGAGCAGGCCCGGCAGGCCTTTAAACAAAAACAGCTCGCCGACAGCCAGGCACTGTTCGCCGGATTGAAAACAAACACGCAGGTGATCGAACTGCCCGACGGCCTCCGTTACGAAATCCTGAAACCCGGCCAGGGCCCCGGCCCGAAATCCGGCCAGACCGTGAAGGTCAACTACACCGGACGCCTCATCAATGGCACGGTGTTTGACAGCACGGCGCTCGGGCCGCTCGACATTGATCTCGACAAGGTCATTCGCGGCTGGACCGAGGGTGTGCAAAAAATCAACCCGGGCGGCAAGATCAAACTCTACATTCCACCCCAGCTGGGTTACGGGGACGTGGCCACCTCCGGTATTCCGCCCGACTCGACCTTGATCTTCGAAATCGAACTGTTGGAGATCAAAGACCCTCCAATCCCAAATGCCGCTTCTGGAGCGGATAAGAAGTAACCGATTGGGCAACCAGTTTTTACGGCTTTATTTTCCGACGGCTTCCAATCCGCTTTGCACCTTGGCCAATATTTCAGACACGCCGGGAAATCCAGGATGCAGTTTCAGCGCCTGCTCCAAATGAGGAACGGCTTCCGCCTGCCGGCCGGTCTGGTACAACGCGTTTCCCAACTCAGCCTGAGCCTCGGCGTTGTCCGGTTTTAAACGGAGCGCCTGTTCATAGTAGGGAATGGCGTCCAACAGCCGGCCTTCCCGGCGCATGGCGATTCCGATACAACAGAGTGCGTCGGCATTATCCGGCGTGAGCGCCAGCACCCGTTCAAAATAACCGATGGCTTCCGGTTGCCGGCCCAGCTGCGCCGCGGCCAGTCCCAGGCCGAAATACGCCATGTCATCATTCGGCCGGCTGTTTGCGGCCGCCTGAAAATGGGTGATGGCTTCTGCGGGTTGGTTTTGGTTCAAGAGGATGGCCCCGAGGTCATACTGCGCCGCGGCGTAATCGGGTTTGAGCCGGATCGCTTCTTTGTAACTGGCCATCGCCTCATCGGTCTTGCCTGAATTCTCCAGTGCCGAGCCGAGCCCATAATGCGCCGCCGCATCCTCCGGCTGCAGTTTCAGCGCCAGCCGATATTGGGCGCCCGCCGCAGCCAAACGGTTCAGCGCCCGCAGGGCGTCACCATAATTGCAGTGTGCCCTTTCAAAATCCGGATCCAGCTGAAGAGCTTTTTCATAATGTGCCAACGCCTCCCGGGGCAGGTGCAGATCCGTCAGGGCGTTGGCCCAATCGTACTGCGCCGGCGCGTTGCGCGGATTGATCATCAGGGCTTGCGCGAAATTTGTGACAGCTTCGCCCGGCCGGCCCAGATCCGACCACGCCGTGCCCAACGCCACAAACGCGGGATCGTAATCGGGCTTGGTTTTCAGGGCCGCTTGAAAATACGGGATGGCTTCGGCCGGTTGTTTCCGTTCCAGCAACAGCGCGCCCAGGTTATAATCCGCCACACCGTAACCAGGGTCGCCTTTCAATACCTCTCGAAACACCGTCATGGCTTCGTCCATCCGCCCCATTTTTTGCAGGGCCACGCCCAGGCGATAATGATCCGCCGTGAAATCCGGCTTGAGCTCCAACGCGCGCCGCAGGTGAACAATGGCATCCGGACAGCGTTTTTCATTCAACAGCGTCGTGCCCAGGTAGAACTCGGCGAGATAATTCCCCGATGTCACCGCGAGCGCATGCTCCTGCAGCGTATGCGAATTCCGCCAGACTCCGATTTGATCCCACGTCCGGGCCGCGCCACATCCCAGCAGCAGCCCGACCATCACCGCCTTGAACCAGCCCGGCTGGCTGGCCAGGAACGATTCGCGCAAGCTCCAGAGCAACATCAACTGCACACCCAGGATGGGAAGATAAGTGTAACGATCCGCCATGGATTGCAACCCCGCCTGCACCAGGCCGATGACCGGCACGAGCATGCCCAAAAACCACAGCCAGCCCACCAGCAGCCACGGCCGTTGATGGCACTGCCACAATGCCAGGCCGGTAACCGTCAGCACCAGCAGAGCCGCTCCCGCGACATCAACCAGCGGCCAGTGGCCGGGCAGCGGGTAGCCTACTGCCAGATTGAACGGCCAGAAAAATTTCCCGAGATAACGCGCGATTGACACCACAGCGTTGGCCAATCGTTCGTTCCAGGCAAAAGTGTCACCCACGGCTCCCGCCGATTTCTGGTAAAAATAGGTGACAACACACGAGGCCGCCGAAAGCAGGAAGAATGGTAATTTTTCAAAAACCAAACGCCGTGCCGGCGAAAACCAATCGGGAACGTTCAACCGTCCCAACGGCCACCAGTCGAGGAGCAGCAGCAAAAACGGCAGCGTCACCAGCATGGGCTTGCACAAAAGCCCGGCGGCAAAAGCGGCCAGACTCATCGCATAAAAAGCTTTGCCGTCACCGCCATTTTTCCGCCGTTTTTCCGCATAAACGGCATAAGCCCAAAGCGTGAACAGGCCAAAGAAACCACTGAGCACATCCTTGCGCTCGGCAATCCAGGCAACCGATTCGACCCGCAAAGGATGCCAGGCAAACAAGGCGGCACTCAAGGCGCTCGTCCAGAACGAACCTGTCAGCCGCCGCAAGGCCAGAAAAGCCATGACCGCATTCAGGGCATGCCAGAATATATTCATGGCGTGGTGTCCATGCGCATTGCCGCCGAAAAGCTGGCAGTCCAGCATGTGCGACAACAACGTGAGCGGGTGCCAGTTGGCGGCCACGTTAGCGGTTAGCGCCCAACGCACACCCGGCCACGTCAGGCCCGCCTGCACCGGCGCGTTGTCCGTGACATAATCACCATCATCCAGGTCCAGAAAATCATGCGGCACCGCCCGGCTGTACAGGAGCAGTGTGCCGTAAAACAACACCAGACAGACCGCGCACAACCGCAGAACCGGCGGCTCAATGGTTCCTGTTTTTGGTCTTAACACGCTGTCATTGCGCCGCAGTTTGACCGTTGATGCCTGCGAAAATTTCCGCAAGCTGCTGCTGGTCCGCCGGCTGAAGGTCCTGGGTCGTCTCAAAAAATTTTCGCGCCGCGGCGGAATCGGTCAGAACCCAGTTGCGCAAAATGTCCGTCAAAGCCGCCGAACGCAGTTGATCGTCGTAAACGCTCTCCGCCCAGGCCACCGCCAGCTCGGGTTTGAGGGTGTTCAGCGTCGCCACTGATTTCACCCCCTGGTCCAAATCCGGTCCGAATGAGGTGACGTTTTCGTTGATCCAGTTTGCGGCGGCCAGCGGGTCCTGGCCGACCCAGCTTTGCAAGGCCTGTCCCAGCATCAAACCGCGATCTCCGCCGACTGGTTGTTGGGACAAAAAATTAGCCAGACTAGCCGGGTCGGTGGTCGCCCAGCCTCCCACCACGCCATGCAATGCCTCGTTTCTCTCGGCCACATCGGTGATGGCATTGGCCGCCGCCGCCGCCTGGGCCGGCTGGAGTTCCGCCCATTTTGAATAGGCTTCCGCCATCCAAATGGCCCGTTGGGCCGTCCCCCCACCCTGCCCCGCCAATTGGGCAGCCGCATCAAAATTGCCCGCGCCGCACAATGCGTCAATCAATCGGGATCCGTATCCTGCCGCTCCGCCCGGGTCCTGCTGGCAAACCAAATTGCAGATGTGAACCGCCGCTTCGGCATCCGTGGCCAATGCCCCGGCAAACACCGAGGTGAGAGCCGCTTCGCGTTCGCTGGGATCGGTCAAAGCCAGCGCCCAGTTCGCCGCATTCGTGGGCGACGAACGCGCCCAGCCGTGCAACGCCGCCTGCACCAGACTATCCCGTAACTTCAGGTTGACCTCCCCTTTGGCCAGCGTCATCGCCAGCTCCGGATCCTGGGCGGCCAGCTTCTCCAGCATTTCCGCCAGCGCCGCGTTGCGCGCCACCGTGCCGGGCTGCGAAAGCAGCGATCGCCATAATTTCGCGTTCCAGCCTGACCCATCCCCGGCGGTCCCGCGGTCCGGAAGGCTGGCAGCGGATACGGCAGCGGGTTTGACGATGGCTGCAGCAGAATTGACCGGCGCAGCCACCGTCTGAACTGGCAAACCCGGATGGCTGCGATTTGCACCTGTGGACACGGAAAGACGGCCCGCCCAAAAACAAACTGCTCCCAGAAATAATACTTTGACCAGCATCTGAACCGGTTTCCGGCGGCGCGCTGAATTTACATCTGTTACTCGACTCATAACGGGCAATGGTCAAACCATGGGGACAGGCGAAACCCGCCCCCATGGTTGAACGTTGAGCAGGATTGTTTACTGCTGCATCGTGCAGTTGCTCAGGATGCAGTTGTTGAGCACGTCCTTGTTCTGGTTGCTGTAGCTGTGGCAGGTCGTCAGGTGCACTGCGCCGACATTGCCGTTTTGATTGAAACCGGAACCGCCGTTGACTCCGCTGTTGTTGTGGGAAATGCAGCTGGTGTAACTATGCGCGAGGTTCATGCCGGAACTGCCCATCTTGAAACCGTTTCCGTTGCCCTGGGACAGCTTTCCATTGCTATACGCCGTGCAACTGGTGAAGGTAACCGGAGCGCCAGCCTGCCAGAGATCCGAAGCATCATCCGCATTGTCATGCATGATGCAGTTCTTGATCACATTACCGCTGCCCGCCCCGAATTTACAGGTGATGCCGTCGGCATTCTGCCCCTGGGTCGCCGTGTCAATGTTGTTGTAGCTCTGGCAGTATTGGATGGTGTTGTTGTTGGCGCCGCTGGCCTGGATCTGGATGCCTGTGTTCTGGTTGCCCTCGGCCACACAGGAATTGATCACGCTGCCGGAGGTGCCGTAAATATAAATGCCCACCCCGTTGACGCCGGTGACCGTGAGCTGGTTCAGATGAACGTTGTTGCCCGGGACGAAACCCGCCGAGGCCCCCCCGAAGTTGAACGTGGCCGGTCCGGTGACCGTGACGCCGCTTGGGACATTGATGCGCACGCTGATGTTATACGTGCCTGACACATTGACCGTGGTGCCCGACTTTGCTCCCTGGATGGTGGAAACAATGTCCGCCCTGGCGGCAACCGCGCCCAGCGTGAGCAGGGCCATGGATAACGATATGGTTAACTTGTTTTTTAATGACATAACTGTCTTTTCTGTTGGTGTGACTTTGGTTTTGTTTGATTACTTTTTATTTTCACCCGGTTTTAAATGACCGGGCAAAAGTGTCCCAAGAATTTCCCCGCTGCTAAATTCGTAATGATTTCAATCACCAGCATCAATCGACACGGCTGTCCGTTTTTGAAACTGTGTGGCTTGGTGATGATGACTATGACAGAAATTCATGGGCTGCCTAGCTGCACAAATGTATTGTTTTGTGAGCAGACCATGCGCGACGGCAAATGGCTGGAGAATGCTTGAATTTTGGTCGCCTCCCCAAAATAACAAATTTGGACCGTCTAACCCGTGCATCCGGACCGGATGCAAGCTGCCATTGGTGAGCGTTTTACACTGTCACCGCGAAAAATTTACTTCAACATCTCATCCAGCGTCGGATTCATGGCATCCGCCCAGATCTGGTAGCCGCGCTCATTCGGATGCAGCAAATCCGGCATGATTTTTTTCGAAAGTGTGCCGTCGCCCTCGAGGAAATTTGGGTCAATGTCGAGATATTTCACCATCTGGCCGTCGTCGAGTTTGGCAATGACGGTGTTGACCAGGGCAACCTGGGCGCGTTGCGGATCGTCCAACGCGCCACGCGGGAAGATGGCCAGCAGCAAAACTTTGCTGTCGGGCAGTTTCATGCGCAATTCCTTGACGACCGCCTGCACGCCCTCGATGGTTTCCGGCACGGTGTTGCGCGGGGTTTTGTTGTCGCGTTCCTTGCCGGTGTTGTTGGTCCCGATCATGAGCACCACCACCCTGGGCTTGATGCCGTCGAGCTCGCCATTGTCCATGCGCCAGAGAACGTGCTGGGTGCGGTCGCCGCTGATGCCGAAGTTGGCTGCGTGACGCGGCGCATAGTATTTGTTCCAGACGTTCGAACCCCGGTTGCGCCAAAAATCGGTGATCGAATCGCCGAGAAACAAAATATCAATCCCGCCCTTTTTGGCTTCCTGCACAAACCCTTCATGCCGGAGCACCCATTTGGGGTCGCGCGGCTCGGGAACAATGGCGGCGTTTTGAACCGCCTCGTTGGTTCCCTGGCCCGGTGACATGCCGGCAACCGCTCCGTTGGTGTTCTGCGCCATGGATTCCAACGACACCAGGCAGGTGAACGCCGCAACGAATGCCAGGCACAACAAGGAGAATTTTTTCATGGCCCCATATTAAAATTTGAAGTGAACGAAGACAATTTTAATTTAAAGTGCGCCGGTTCGACGGTGCGCTCCAATAACGTGCACGCCATTGGAACGCTCACCGACCACCGCCACAAAACCCTTCAGGTGCTTGCGCTGGTGTATCGGCGCAAGGAGTAACGCCAGAACCATTCGGAAATGAGCGCCCAAATCACTCCCAGACTGATCAGCACCAGCCACGCCACCGGCGAACTTATTTTGGATGCCAGCACCCGCACCGGCACATTGGACACCAGCAACACCGGCAAGGCAAAGGTGAACACCGCCTTGAACACACCGCGAAACGCCTCATCCGGCATCCGCGCAATGTTGAATAAATTATAATACCCCCAAACGATACCCTGCGCCCGCACCGTCCAAAAACTCACCGAGGCCAGCATGAACATCAACGAGTAATGCACCAGCAGCCCGGCGGCGCACAAACCGCCAAAACCCAGGAATTGCCAGACGGTTGGATGTAATTCAAGCTTTCCCGCCGCGTAAAACATGATCCCGGCGGCGAACAGCGCGTTGACGAACGAAGAGATATCCACCTGCCGGATGGACACAATGAACCGCGTGTTGACCGGCAGCAGCAGGAGAAAATCCATCTTGCCCGTGCGAACCAGTTCCGAAAGGTTCGTGCAGTTCACCAGGAAAAACGCCTGGTAAATCTGCTGGATAAAACTGCTCGTGCCGGTGAGCAGCACCACCTGCCACACCGTCCACGTGCCGATGCTGCTGGTCTGGCGGAAAATGACGCCCACGAAGGCCAGTTGCAACCCGAACCAGAACATTTCCACCAGGATCCAGAGCAGGAAGTTGCCCTTGAACGACATTTCCCGCGACACGGAATTCCTCCACAACGCGGCGTAAATGGTGAGATAACGCTTCCAGTTCATCCGGGCAAAAAATAACCCGCCCACCCTCAACTCTCAACCCCCAACTATAAACTGACCAATCATCCGATGATCTTGATGAAATCCTTCAATTTCTTGCCGGTATAGAAATTGACCCATTTGCCGGTCGCGTCCAAATAGGCCAGGCACCTGTAACCGTTGCATTGAACCCATACCAGGTCCACACGAGGTTGAGTCGGCCCGTAGATTTGATGATTTTTCGGGTCTGATTGGTCGTCGTTTTTCATTGGAAAGGTGGCATTTTGGTATAATCGCCTTACAAATGTCATCGGCGAAAAATAAAACCGGCGAGGTTCCCCACACCGGTTTTGATTTAAGAAACGCTTTTTTACGCGGCGTGATCCGCATGGCGGACAGAGGCACGGTCTGCGTTATCTAACTTTGTCTTGATTCCGACCCGACTATTCCAAACGAGCCGTAAATCGTCAACAATTTATTCTTGTCACTGGCTTCGACTTGTCGTAAAAGCGTCTTGTCTATGTTTGACGAGACGGCTCACTTTTTACAAAGCCATCCCGGGTGGCAAAGTGAGGGGGTGAGCAGGGTCTTGAAAATATCTGCTATGTTTACGGTTGTCGCGTAAGTCGAGAACTAACAACTACGGTTGGTTTAAACTCGTTGCGAAAAATGTTAAGCTGTAGATACATACCGGCCACGTCAGACCTTCGGCCGTGGAGTAAGCGCCGCGTAAGCGGTGTTGCTTCACGGCTGTCGTATTTACGGCAAGTGAAGTCTCATGTTATGAGCGTTATCATAACTGATATTTTCAGCTTTGCCTTGATCCGGCCTAGGCGCACAATCTGCGCCTAGGCCTTTCAATTTATGTCTCCTAAATTAGAATTCTCTTTTGATGTCGGCCATAGTTCCATCGGCTGGGCCGTGCTGCAAAATGGCGCTGGCGTCTCACCTGCCGCAAACGTCCCGCGCGTCAACCTTCTCGGCTGCGGGGTCGTCACGTTCGGCACGGATGATTGTCTTGCCAGCAAACGACGCGATTACCGCCGGCAACGCCGCCATGCCCGCTCGACTCGCCATCGCATCGCGCAGATGGAAAAACTTCTGGCGCATTTGAAAGTTTTATCCGCCGAACAATTGAAACAAAAACACCAGCAAGCCGGTGGTCACGCTGCTCCGTGGTTTCTGGCAGCGCGTGTTCTCGCCAGCAACGGTGATTCAAAAAATTTGCTCGACTGGCCGCAGCTTTGGGATGTGTTGCGCTGGTATGCACACAATCGCGGTTACGACGGCAACCGCCGCTGGAGTGCGCAGGAAGTCGAGGCACAGTCCGAAGATACAGAAAAGGAAAAGCAGGCCATTGCACTCATGGAAAAGCACGGCACGACCACGATGGCGGAAACCTTGTGCAAATCCCTCGGTCTCGAACCCCTCGGCGATAAACAATCCTCAAAAGAAAACTTCAAACGTCTCAATGCCGCGTTTCCGCGCTCGATTGTGGAAAAGGAAGTGTGTCGGTTGCTGGAACTTCACCAAAAGAAACTACCCGCCATCACCGGTGCATTTCTAAAAAGCCTTTTCAAAGACTGGCGCGCGCCGAAAATTGCCGATTTGAAATTGCCCGATCGCTATCAAGGCGGCTTGCTTTTCGGCCAGCTTGTTCCTCGATTCGATAATCGCATCATTTCCACCTGCCCCATTACCGGGGAAAAAGTTCCGTCCAAAAACTGCTCGGAGTTCTTGAAATTCCGCTGGGCAATGACGCTGTCAAACATCCGCGTAGCCGGGGCAATAGAAAAGGAATTACGTTCGCTGACCGCTGATGAGCGGAAGAAAATCAATGCCGTCATGGAAAGCGAAGGCGCATTGACGCCAAAAGAATTGACCAAGCTTGTCCGCGAGACGACCGGCTGCACACGCGATAATCTAGACACGATGCTCATGCACCCGGACGCGAAAGACGGGCTGCTGCTGAATCCGATTCAAAAACTTGTCCGGGGCGATAAATTGAAAACCCTTTGGCCGACGTTTTCACCCCGCGTTCAAAAACGCGTCCGCGATCTTTGGCAGCGTGGCAAACTGGTGACGCTGGAGCGCATTTGCGGCATCGCCCAAAAACTCGGCGAGTCTCTGTCAAATTTTGAAACCGAATTGAACAAGCTTGCCGACATCGCGAATACCAAGCGGTCGAAAAAAGCCGGTTCGCTCAACAGCGAAACATTGTTGAAAGAGCCACTGGCGATTAAAAAGTCAGATGGCCGCGCCGCCTATGCCCGTCCCCTGCTCATCCGCGCCTATGCCGAAGTCATGGCGGGAAAACACCCCAAGGAGGAAGGCGGCTGCCTGTTTATCACGGAAGCAATGCGCCAAACACAGTTGCAAAAGCAAATTGACAACCAGACGAATAATCATCTGGTCCGCCACCGGCTTTTGATTCTTGAACGGCTGCTCAAGGATTTGATCGCTGAACCCGCCTTTGCAAACGGCGACAAATCACGTATCGCCAGAACCACCATTGAGGTGAACCGCGACTTGCGCGAAATGTCAGGCAAGTCGGCCAAGGAAATTCAACAGGATTTGGGCCGGCGGCTGGCAAATCATCACGGCGTCGCAGCGAAACTAGAGGAAGATTTGGATGGTAGAACTTTCAATGGTAAGCCGATTCAAATTACCGCCGGCCTCATCCGCAAGGCACGCATCGCGGAAGATTTGGGCTGGACGTGTCCTTACACCGGAAAGACCTACGACGCGATTGATTTGGTGTCCCGGCAGGTGGACAAAGACCACATTATCCCGCGTTCGCTCCGGCCTTCGGATTCGCTGGATTCCCTAGTCGTGACGTTTGCGGAAGTGAACAAGATGAAGGGTCAGCGCACAGCGTGGAAATTTGTCAGCGACGAACAGGGGAAAGTCGTGGAAGGATTGCCGCAACTTTCCATCGTCTCGCTCACCCGGTTCAAGCAATGGGCGGAAGGCCTCGAAAGTTACAGAGGTCACGATGACGACAAGCGTAGAAAAAAGAAGCGCAAAGAATTATTGCTGTTGCCGAACTACGAAGAAAAAGGATTCGTGCCACGTGACCTGACTGTTACATCACAGTTGGTTCGCCTCGGTGCGCAAATCATCAAGAAGACTTTTACTGGAAGTGAGAAACCGCCGATGGTCGTCTCCCTGCCCGGTTCAGTTACCGGCACGGTGCGAAAAGGCTGGAACCTGCTCGGCTGTCTTGAACTGGCCGCGCCGCAGGTAAAAGAAGCCGATGGCAGCATTAAAAACAAAACTGACATCCGCGACCTCACGCACCTGCATCACGCGCTGGATGCGTGTGTGCTGGGATTGGCTTCGTATTATCTTCCAAACAACGGCGGTTTGTGGGAAGTGATGATCAAGCGCAATCCCAACGACGCAGAGAAATCTCTTTTGCGCTCGACCGGCTATTTTGACTTTGATTCACAAGGCCGTTTTGGGCTGACCGAACTGCCTGACGCTTTGAAAGAACAAATCCGCCAGCGCCTCGCCGAAAAGCGCGTAGTGCAACACATCCCGGCGGACATGAGCGGAATGCGCGTGGAGGAAAATACGCGCGGCATAACTGCAATTAAAGATGGCCGGGTTTTCCTACACCAACAATCCCGTGATGCCAAAACCGGAAAACTCTCCACCAAGCCAACAGAGGAATCGGCGAACAAAGTAATTGGCTTGAAACCTGGCAAGCTCACGCCGCAAAAGGGAGTGCGAGTTATCACAGATAACTTCGGTGTTGCTATTCTTGACCACGCTGCGGAAGGCGAGGAGAAGTTTATTATCGTTCCGTGGCACAAAGTCTGGCCTCGGATTCAGGAACTAAAGCCGAAAAATTCTGGCAAGGTACCGCGCTTATTGCGAATTGGAACTTTGATTCGTGTACCAAAGAAAGCAGGACGAAGTGACTATCGGGGATTGTGGATGGTTCGCGGCGTACAATTAAACCAAAAGGCGGGATTCCTAGTGGATTTGAGTTCGCCAGATGTAATCCAGTATCGTGTATCGGGTCGTGACGACTGCGCGCAAAACATCCGACTGCAATCCCTTTATGATGGAGGCTTGGAAATCCTGAAAGCCCCGCTCACTGGCATCGCTACCCCTCAAATCAAACCGGCCGAGTAGCCATTTCCGGCACGAAACTGGCTTGTTCTGATACCAGAACTAGCCGTATGTCGTATCACATTGTCAGCATTGACAGCGCAAATTGCTCGTTAAGTTGTCGGGACGGGCAGTTGACGTGCAAGTCCGCCGAAGGCGAGCGCAAGCTGCCGCTGGAGGATGTGGCGTCCATCATCATCACCAGTTTTTCGGCCAGCATCCACAGTGAATTATTTTTACAGGCAGCCAAACACGGTGTCGCGCTCATTATCTGCGAGGCGTTCAAGCCGGTCAGCTTGGTGCTGCCAGCCAATCGCTCTACGGACACGATTCTTTCCCGCGCCATGCTCAATCTCACGCCCCGCGCCCGTGCGCATCTGTGGCAAAAGACAATTGACGCGAAGTGCCAGAATCAATTCTCACTGGCGGAACACATCGCACCACAGGACAAATCCATTCAACAATTGCGCGAAACGGCCTTTGGCAAAAAACCACACAAAGAGGCGATTTGCGCCAAGACGTTCTGGCAAATTTTTGGCCGGTCGTTGAACGATGAGAATTTTATTCGCGAACGAGGCCGTGGCGGCTTGAATCATTTTCTAAATTACGGGTATGCGGTTTTGCTTTCAACCGTGCTGCAAAAACTTTTCGGCGTAGGACTTGATCCCACATTCGGCATCTCCCACGTAGAGCGGGAACGCAGCACGCCGCTGGCGTATGATCTAATGGAGCAGTTCCGGCCCTGCGTGGACTGGCGTGTGGTTCAATGGGTGAAACAGCATCCGAACCCGGCCGAATGGGAGGTCACCAAGGAATTTCGCAGGTGGGTGACGGGTTTTCCGCTGGAGCAAGTGGATTATCTGGATTTGACGCTGGAAATTCAGGGCGTAATCGAAGGCGTGGTGCGCGGTTTCCGCAAAGCCGTGATTGAAAACCAGCCGCACCATTACAAACCGTGGACACCGAAAAATACAAAATGGGCTGGCTAGTCGTCGCATTTGATCTGCCGGTAGGCACGAAGAAGCAGCGCAAAGCCGCGACTGACTTCCGCAATTATCTGCTGGATGACGGCTACCAGATGATGCAGTTCAGCGTGTATGCGCGGGCGTGCGTGACCTTCGCCCGGCAGGAAACGCACATTGACCGGGTGAAGAAAAATCTGCCGCCGGAAGGCAGCGTGCGCGCCGTTTTCGTGACGCGGGCGCAATGGGAACGCTCCTACGTCATCCAAGGCTCGCCGGCAACCGAGGCTGAAGCCGAGGAAATGCCCGAACAAATTCAACTCTGGTAGCTTTGCAAGAGTGGCAAACTCAGTGGTTTACGACCACAGAGTTTGCCACCCCCGTTTTTGGAATCAAGGCAAAGCGACCGGCGAGCATTGAACCGCTTAACATCTAGTTTGCCACCCCCGTTTTTGGAATCAAGGCAAAGCCCATGATGTCATCCTTTCACGTTACCTGCCAGTTTGCCACCCCCGTTTTTGGAATCAAGGCAAAGCTACGGTCAGCCTCTTGCCTTTGGCGCCGTAGTTTGCCACCCCCGTTTTTGGAATCAAGGCAAAGCAGGAATACAATCCGTTCGGTTCCGTCGAGCAGTTTGCCACCCCCGTTTTTGGAATCAAGGCAAAGCTCGATTTTTGCCCTTGACGAAAAACACCAAAGTTTGCCACCCCCGTTTTTGGAATCAAGGCAAAGCGGATGGTGACACGTCATTACTTCGGGACTTAGTTTGCCACCCCCGTTTTTGGAATCAAGGCAAAGCCTGCCCAGCCCCCTCCAGCTTCGACAGCTAAGTTTGCCACCCCCGTTTTTGGAATCAAGGCAAAGCGCTGTCAAATGTCTGTGGCGGGCGCGGGCGAGTTTGCCACCCCCGTTTTTGGAATCAAGGCAAAGCGAGATCCAGGCGGTACGCTGGTGTCGCCTTAGTTTGCCACCCCCGTTTTTGGAATCAAGGCAAAGCAAGCGAATTGTCCACGTCAACGGGACAACAAGTTTGCCACCCCCGTTTTTGGAATCAAGGCAAAGCGAAAAAGTGCCGCCGGCAATCGTTAAAACAAGTTTGCCACCCCCGTTTTTGGAATCAAGGCAAAGCGCGCACCGCTCGCACAAGACCAGGTCGAACAGTTTGCCACCCCCGTTTTTGGAATCAAGGCAAAGCCTCGTCCTCCAGCCTTCGCGCCTCCGCAGCAGTTTGCCACCCCCGTTTTTGGAATCAAGGCAAAGCAGGTAGCGCGCGTTCAAGGTGACGCTGGTTAGTTTGCCACCCCCGTTTTTGGAATCAAGGCAAAGCCTGGCCGTTCTGCGCTGCTCTGTCGCCGTGAGTTTGCCACCCCCGTTTTTGGAATCAAGGCAAAGCACACGCGCGGCGACCTGCTCAGGCTTGGCAGTTTGCCACCCCCGTTTTTGGAATCAAGGCAAAGCGATAGTGACACGCCGATCATCGGGCTCGTAGTTTGCCACCCCCGTTTTTGGAATCAAGGCAAAGCAAAACCAACGGCGGGTTGGCGTGTGCAGCTTGATATACAGTTTTTGCCAGGTTTTAACCTCCGCCCGCCACACACGCCAACCCGCCGCTAATCTGGCTTCACCCTGCTCCATTTTATCCCTGAACCAAAATGATGCAGTTGAAAATGGGAGCGCGCCCGCCTCGGGCGCTGCCGACCACGCCCCCGTCGTCGGCTTTTGCATTGGGACCAGCGCACTAATGGGTTCGTCTCTCCGCGTACCGTTCGGCGCGAGGGCGCGCCGAACTACAGCCGGGGCGGCTGTGGTCCCCATATAACCAATTACATCGTTCCGGCTGAGGTTTGTCCATTTCTTGGTGATTCCGGTTCACAGATTGGACAGAAGAATCGTAAGTGGCTCTGGTTCAATGGTTCCTTAATTTTGTCTGGTTCAAACTTAATTAATTTTGCCGCGAAACAACCTTGGTTTGGAGCAACTAAACCTTTGTTCGTCACGTAATTAAGTTTGTTTGGGACAGCATTAAGTTTTTTCGCGTCAAACAAACCTTTAGTTGGAACAAAAGAATATTCCTTTAGGACGACATTAGTTAATTGCGTCGCGAAAATACCTTGGTTTGAAACGATTAAACCTTTGACCGTCACGGGATTACCTTTGTCCATTTCAATTCAAGGTCAAAAAGCCCATCCGATACCAGCCGGCTGTCAATTATAGGTAGGGACAGCGCGCTGCGCTGTCCGGACGTCGCAACGCGGCATCCTTACCATTTTACGCGGATTGTTTTTCGGTCTGATGTAAGTCGCGTAAAATCGGGCTGATCGTCAAGTTCATCTAAATAAAATTACAAGTGGGACTTCAAAATGTGGAAATTTTTGTCCGGTTCCGGATTTTGGTTTGATCCTTGCATAGGGTTCCCGCGTAGTTCTTCGAGTCGGCTTGTTCGGGGCGATCGAAAGTTAAGAGGTTAAACAACGCAATAATGGAAAGGAAAAAAAATATGGTACACATATCATTCGCGTTTGCCCAGTTGCCTGACACGCAATTGGACCAAAAAGTAACGAACGTCGTCACCAGCATGACCGGGAACAAAAATTTTCCCACGCCGAAGGTCACCATGGCCAACCTGAGCAGCGCGCAATTGGCGTTTGAAACCGCCATGGCGGCCTGCCCGCAAGGCGGCACCGAGGCAACGGTCATCAAGACCAACGCCCGCAACGTGTTGGTGGACCTGATGCGCCAGCAGGCCGTGTATGTGCAAGGCATCGCCTATGATGATCTGGCGATACTGCTCTCCTCCGGGTTCGATGCCAACAGCACCTCCCGGACGCAGGCGGAATTGGACCCGACAGTGGTTTTGTCGGTGGACAATGAGGCCAGCACACAACTGGTGGTGAATCTACAGCCGGTGGACAATGCCAAGGCGTATGAAGTGCAGACGAGCAGCGGCACCGGTCAATGGCAACATGCCGGAACCTACACCTACACACGAAATGTAGTGGTGGAAAACCTCACCCCGGGCACGACCTACAACATCCGGGCGCGCGCCGTGGGCGGCTCAACGGGTTACAGCATTTGGAGCGACCCGGTTTCCCACATGGCCACCTGAGATCAATTCCCTCATCCCACCACGGATTTGGGGCGGCGGGCTTCGGCTTGCCGGCAGACCACAAAATCTGCCCCGTGGTCGGGATGACGGCCAATTTTCAACGCCACCGGTTTACATGAGATGGAAAGGACATCATCAGTCAGCACGGGCGGTGGCGGATTTGAGCATACCCTGCTGACGATACTGAACGCTGCGGGTTGACAGTGTTAATGTCCTTATCGCCCACGGGAGCCGGATCTCATTCCGGCTCCCTTTGTTTTTGTGAAGGGGCCATGAAGGGTTCAGGACTTCATCCTCCAAACGCGGCGTATTTCCGGATGCCCCGCCGCCAGGCGAATCGCGCCAGCCCATACGAGAGCACCAGCCAGAGCAGTTGCACCAGCAGCCCGAGCCAGATTTGCCCGCCGGTGATCCGGCCCATGTAAATGCTGATGGGCACGTAAAGCATGGATGGAAACGGCGTGAAAAACAGCAGGTGGTTGATAACCGGCGGCAGCAGGTCCAGCGGAAACAGATGCCCGCTGGCCAGATACTCAATCGCGAACAGGATGAAGATGAGCGTGGAAATTTCCAGAAACCAGAACGCCAGCATGGCCATGGTGTAGGAAATGAAAAATTGCAGAAATGCCGTGAGCACGATGGAAACCAGAAACAGCACAAAAACGCCCGCGTCCGGCGGCAGCAGAAAATATTTGCGGAAACAAAAAATGAAGACCGCAAGCGGCACGCAGGCCATGGACATGAAGGCGATGCGCCCGGAAAAAAACAGGCACAACCGGTACCACAGGTAATCGATCGGCTTGAGCAGGAACTGGCTGATGTTGCCTTCGCGGATGTCCGTGGCGATCTGCCAGTCGTCCTCGTTCACCGCCGTAAGCACATCCACTACGGCCACCATCATATAGTAGAAGATCATTTCCGCCTGAGTGTATCCGGAAAGCGCCGCCCCGCCCTTCTCCCCATAAATCGTGCGCCAGAGCGAGAGCATGGCGAAGAGCGGTATGAAGCTGAACAATGTCCGCGTCAGGTAATTGACGCGATACGTCAGGTTGTTTTGAATCCCGATGCCGATGACGTGCCAGTATTTTTTCATTCGTCCGGTGCGGTGGGAATCTAGCCGCGTTCCGCCCATTTGCGAATGCAAATTTTTATTGTCCTCGCGGCGTCAAAAACATCAAGCCGGCGGCCTTCCGGATTCCATCCGCCAGTTCAGCCCGGGGTTGCGCCCGGAACCGGGCTGGGCACCAAACAAATCACGGTCACGCCGGTCTGGGGCTGGCTCAGCACCACCAGCTGCCCGCCAATCAGCCGCGCGCGTTGTTCCATGGAGTGCCGGCCCAGACCGCTATTTCCCACCCACCATCGCCGCCGCCTGCAACGGCTTTGACGGATCGATCGAACGGATGGACATGTCCTTGAATTCGAAGCTCGCCATGTTGTCACAACGATATCCGATGGCCACCCGCGCCATCGAAAGGATCACATTCTCCGAACAATGACATTCGGCATTTCCCCCTTCCGTTGGCCCCCACTGCCCCGCGTCCTCAAACTCCAGCACCTTCTCAAAACTATCGCCCCGGCCGGTCACATCCAGATACGTTTCCAGCTTCATGCCGTCCGCCGTCCGGTATAAAACCGCCTTTTGCACGATTTCCTGTCCGTTGGCGAATGGTGCCACCGCATGTTCCTTTTCCGGATCGGACTTCGTATAACCGGTGGTATGGTCGCTGTCCTTCTCAAATTTCACCCGGCCGGTCAGCGGGTAAATGTTGAAATGATAACTCATCGCCTCACAGCTTGCGGGGACGGCCTTGTCCTTTCCGACCCTGGTTTTGCTTGAACTCTGCTTGAAACCGCCCGGCACCAATTCAATGTGGGCCGGACCACCAGCGGTTCCCGTTCCCGGCTTGATCACCTTGAACCGCCAGGTCTGCTCGATATTGAGAAAGTCGCCTTTGCCATCCGGGCTGGCCGGTGGCTTGTAGAGATAACCCTTGGCCAGCACCCGGGCCAGATCGAACGTCCCGATGGTTTTTTCGTTGGCAGCGGCATCGCTCAACACCTCCAACCTCAATCTCGCCGGATCTTCGGATTTGAACCACCCGTTGCCTGCATCCACTATTTTGTCCTCCATGAACCGGGCATCATTCGCCTGGCCGCTGAACGTCCAGTTGTTTGCCGGCGTTGGAGCGTCGGCATAAAGCTTCTGGATCCCGAACCGGTCCACCGTTGCGCCGGGTGGAATTTGTCCATGACCGGAAGGCTGAAATTCAAGGAGAACAATTGCCAATGGCAGAAGGTGGATCCTCATAAATCGGGGGTGGCTGTTTCTAACATCTGTTTCTGGACGACTCAAGGGCGAAGCAAATTAGTTCAATGTAATCGGGTTCACAATTTTAAAGCGTCTGCCTTTCTCACCCTCAACTCGCAGCCGCGCCCTGAGTCCGACAAGGTGGAGCCGCTCATCGCAGCTGTGGTGGCGGGTGCCGGCTTGGCGGTGTTGCCGGCCAGCCTCGTGCGGGACCAGGTCGCACAACGGCTGCCGCAGGCGGTGCCGTTTGAGAACGGGCGGACACTGTGCCAGTGGTAACCATCCACCAGAAACGCCGCAAACTGCCGTCGGCCCTGCGATAATTCCTCAGGTTCACCGCCCCACCAGTTTCTGCAAATTTTCCGGGTAACGCGCGCCTTGAACCGGAATCTTGGCCGCCATGATTTCCAGCGCACGCAATTCTTCCGGCCTAATCTGGACCGCAGCCGCCCCGCAATTTTCGCGCAGCCGATGCAGCTTCGTCGTGCCGGGAATCGGCACGATCCACGGCTTCTGCGCCAGCAGCCACGCCAGCGCCACCTGCGCGGGCGTCACCTTCTTCTCCGCCGCAAACCGGCCGATCAAATCCACCAGCGCCTGATTCGCCTTCCGGTTCTCCGCGCTGAAGCGGGGGACGCTGTTGCGAAAATCCGTGCTGTCGAACTTCGTGTCCGCCTTGATTTGTCCCGTGAGAAAACCTTTGCCCAGCGGACTGAACGGCACGAAGCCGATGCCCAATTCCTCCAGCACCGGCAACACTTCCGCCTCCGGCTCGCGCCAAAACAGGGAGTATTCGCTCTGCAAGGCGGTGACCGGCTGAACCGCGTTGGCCCGACGGATGGTTTTCGCGCCCGCTTCCGAAAGGCCGAAATGATTCACCTTGCCGGCCTGAATCAACTCCTTCACCGCACCGGCCACGTCCTCGATGGGCACATTCTCGTCAACGCGGTGCTGATAGAACAAATCAATGACATCGGTTTTGAGCCGCCGGAGCGAAGCCTCCGCAACTTCCTTGATGTGGGCGGGCCGGCTGTCCAATCCATCCATGCGCTCGCCGTTCGGCCCGATTTTGAATCCAAACTTCGTGGCGATTTTCACCCGCGCGCGAAACGGAGCGAGCGCCTCGCCCACGAGTTCCTCGTTCTTCCAAGGCCCGTAGATTTCTGCCGTGTCGAAGAAGGTGACGCCGCTTTCGACTGCCGCGCGGATCACCGCGATCATCGCCTGCTTTTCACCCGCCGGGCCATAGCCGGAACTCATGCCCATGCAGCCCAGCCCGATGGCCGAGACTGTTAAATTACTTTTTCCGAGTGTGCGTGTTTGCATATTGAACCCTTTCTTGCCGTTAACTGTTGAAGCGAATTTAATTCAACTGCGCTGACTTGTCGCGCCGAAACAAGGTGAACCGCGAAATACGCGAACCAAGCGAACAGATTAGTTCCAAAACCAAGGATTGACCCCTTAGAGATGCAATTTAGCTGGCCGATTCGCGCAGCGACGCGATGTCTCCCCGTTTCAGCTCTTGCGCAAATACTTTTTGATGAACAGAAGGTAGCCCAGGAACGGCAGCGAGCACAGCGCCGTGAACCAGCCCATGCGGTTGCCCGTGAACAGGCCGACTTTTTGGATCTGATCAATCTGAGCCTGCGGCAGACCTTGCAGTTGATACATCTCGATGATGTCATGGTGCGCATAGGTCAGCAGGGAGGACACCATGAACAGCACCATCGCGATCAGGATGAGCCACCAGCCCCGCATCTCCAGCCGGTATAACCACCACCCCGCCATGCCCCAGATGGCAGCGACCATCAGGCAGAACAACGCCGCCAGCGGGCCGGAGACGAACACCCCAAAGCACGGCATCACCGCATGGCCGGTCAGCGGCATGACGAGCATCATCGGAACGGCCACCCATGTCCAAAGGCTGAACCCCAGCACCGGCAGCGGACAGGCATCCGTCCAGCGCGGCACTGCGTCACGGGCTTCGCAGGTGGCCTTCACATGGCGGCTGTTGTAGAAGAACGTCCACACCGCCGGAACGAGGACAA
>Ga0265338_10000649_pt1 | contig 60084 bp, 60 predicted proteins | sample 42126metaG_FD_193579 | JGI IMG/M metagenome (GOLD analysis project Ga0265338, IMG submission 193579) | Rhizosphere microbial communities from Carex aquatilis grown in University of Washington, Seatle, WA, United States - 4-21-26 metaG | ecosystem: Host-associated > Plants > Roots > Rhizosphere... | reverse complement strand
CGCCGGCCGCGCCGGCCGCACCGGCCGATGCCGCAGCCAAGCCCGGCGCCACGCCGGCTGATGCCGCCAAGACTGCGCCCGCCGCCGACGCCGCCAAGACTCCGGCCAAGACCGGCAACTAAGCCGTCCGGATGGCGAGCCAGCCTGGCGGCAAGCCGAACGTTCTGTTCCTGCTGCCGCCCGGTTGGGACGCACTGAGCAAGACGCTGTTCGGGCATGAAGCCTTCAACAGCTTCCTGCACGGCACCGATCACTATGCGGTGCAGCAGATCGACTATTTCGTCGGCTTCCGGCCGCCGCATGGCTTCCTGAAAACCCTGCCGCGGCTGAAAGCGATCTTTTCGCTGGGCGCGGGCGTGGACGGCTTCCTGCGCGATCCGGAATTTCCCCGACACCTGCCGGTGGTGCGGTTCGTGGACGAGACGTTGCAGCGGGAGATGGCGCAATATGTCCTGATGCATTGCCTGATCATCCATCGCCAGCAACGCGCCTTCGATCAGGCCCAGAAGGATCATCTCTGGAAACAGCGCATGCTGGCCAAACCCAGCCGCGAGTTGCGCATCGGCATCCTGGGCCTGGGAGACATCGGCGCGGTGACGGCCGAGCGCCTTCTGATGTTCGACTTCCAGGTCTCCGGCTGGAGCCGCAGCCGAAAGCAGGTGCCGAGTGTGACCAGCTATGCCGGGCCGCAGGAACTACCCATCTTCCTGGCCGGTTGCGATATCCTGGTCTGCATGCTGCCGCTGACACCAGAGACCGAGAACATCATGGACGCGAAACTTTTCGCAGGGCTCCCCGAAGGCGCCTGGGTGATGAATGTGGGCCGCGGCGGTCAATGCCGGGAAGAGGACCTGATCGCGGCTTTGGACAGCGGGCATTTGGGCGGGGCGGTGCTGGACGTATTCCAGACCGAGCCCTTGCCGATTGACCACGCGCTCTGGAGCCATCCCAAGGTGACGGTGACACCGCACATCGCCGGCATCACCGACCCGCGCAATGCCGCGGCCTTTGTGGTGGATTGCGTCGCCCGCGCCGAAAGCGGCGCGCCGTTCAAGAATGTCGTGGACCTGAGGCGAGGCTACTGAATTGGGCAAACTGGCCAGCCGGATAAAGGATCAAGCGGCGGAGCTCTTCATTGCCGCCGAGCGGCGCGGCGTCTTCCGCAAGCTGCCGGCCTTTGAGCAGAACTTAAGCGAATATCCCGAGCTTGGGGTCCTGTCGGAAAATTACGCGACCATTCGCGGTGAATGCGAGAGCCTGATCCGGCAACAGCTTCGCATCCCCGGCATGGAGGAACTCACCAGCTACACCTCCGGCGGCATCCATCAGATCGCCTGGAAGAGCTTCATGTTCAAATCCGGCAGCTTTATCGAAGAGAACTGCGCCCTGGCGCCAAAGACCGCGGCCCTGCTGGAGAAAATTCCGGGCATCTACACCGCCTTCTTCTCGGTGCTGGAGCCGCATCAGCATATCAAGCCGCATTGGGGCTATTGGAAAGGCTTTGTCCGCTATCACCTGGGCGTGATCATTCCGGACAACAATGCGGATCGCAAATGCTGGATCCGGATAAATCCGGAGGCCCAGGACCGCACCCAGGCGCGCGAAGCCATCGAACAGGGCGAGCGCTATTTCTGGAAGAATGGCGAGGCGGTGCTGTTCGACGACACCTTCTTGCACGAGGCCGTCAATGAATCCGATCAGGTGCGGGTGGTGCTGTTCCTGGATCTGGCGCGCAGGATGCCCTGGCCGCTGGCGCTTCTGAACCGCCTGTTTCTATGGATCGCGCATCAGGACAAGTCGGTGCGGGAAATTCGCGCCAATGCCAAAATCAAAGCCGCTTGACGCTGGTTACCGGCCCCGCGGCCGTCGTGATGCGAGCAACAGCGTCTTCCAAGGGCTCGATCGCCACCGTCATGTGAAAAGCGTTGGCGTGCAGCAGCCGGCTTTCATCCAGCATCACGCCCATATGGCCTTTCCAGAAAACCAGATCGCCGCGGTGGACCTGTGACAGCGCCACCAGTTCACCCAGCGCCTTTTCCATCATGTCGGTGTCGCGGGGCGCGGCCTTGCCGACGGCGTGCAGCGCGGTCTGGATCAGACCTGAGCAATCCAGGCCCGCCGCGGTCTTGCCGCCCCAGACATAGGGAACGCCGACAAAGCGCTTGGCCACCGCCACGAAATCCTTTTGCCCAAGCGGCTCCAGATGGCGCTGATGCAGAAAGGCGCCTTCGGCGATCTTCACATAATCGCCCTGGCGTCCCTTGAACGGCACGGCGGCATTCATCGGCAGCAGTTCGCGGACGGGTGTCTTGAGATCGGCGGCAGAAAACACCGGCGCCATCAGGGCCGTGACATTGGCTTCGGCGACGAAGGGTGTCATCAGTGCGCTTTCACGCACATACCCGACATAGAGATCATTCGCGGCTTGGCCCCAGACCCAGCCATTGGCGCGGTCATAGACGGTGAAGCTTTCACCGAACAGAAGTTCGCTGTCCTGCCCCGCATCGTCGGTCGGTCGCACCCGCAACGCGGTGCGGCCCGCGCCGATCGCAAATTTCTTGCCTTCAGCATAGCGCGGTGCGTCCACCTGGCCTTTCAGGTGCGCCGCCGCAAGGTCGGCCCGAACGGGTGTGACCCGGTGGTCTGATTTCATTGACCCCCTCCCCCATAACGCTCCTTGAGCAGAGCATACAAGGCGCGCGCGCTGTTGGCCTCGCCGCCCAGCGGCCGGCCCGGCTTGGCCCGATCGGTCCAGGCCGGAATGTCCAGATGCGCCCAGCTTTTGGTCTGGGTGACAAAGCGATTGAGAAACAGCGCCGCGGTGATGGCGCCGGCATAATTATAGGCGGGATTGTTGTTGAGGTCGGCGACCCGGCTGGTCAGCGTGTCCTCGTAGCCGCGCCACAAAGGCAGACGCCACAGCGGATCCTGGGTCTGCCGCCCCACCCGCATCAGGTCCTCGGCCAGTTTTTCGTCGTCAGTGAAGAAGGGCGGCAGCTCCATGCCGGTCGCCGCACGGGCGGCGCCCGTCAAGGTCGCGACATCGATCAGCAGCTCCGGCCTGTCATCATCGGCATCGGCGAGGGCGTCGGCCAGGATCAGGCGGCCTTCGGCATCAGTATTGCCGATCTCCACCGTCAAACCTTTTCGGCTCTTGAAGATATCGCCGGGACGCATGGCCTTGCCGGATACCGAATTCTCCACCGCCGGGATCAGAACGCGCAGCCGCAGGTTCAACCGCGCGCCCATCGCCATCCCCGCCGCCGCCAGCACACAGGCCGCACCGCCCATATCCTTCTTCATGGTCAGCATGGCGGCCGAAGGCTTCAGATCCAGCCCACCGGTGTCGAAGCAGACACCTTTGCCCACCAGGGTCACCAGCGGCGCGTTCGCCTTGCCCCAACGGATGTCGATCAGCCGGGGCGCGCGCGGCGAGCCCGCGCCCACGGCCGCAATCAGGGGATAGTTTTTCGTCAGCGCCGCGCCGCTGACCACGGCGAGTTTGGCGCCGTGCTTTTTGGCCAGCGCCCGCGCCGCGGCTTCCAGTTCGGCCGGCCCCATGTCATTGGCGGGGGTGTTGATGAGATCGCGCGCCAGGAACAGGTTCTCGGCGATGCGAGAAATCTCTTCGCCATCCACACCGGGCGGCACCATCAGGCGCGCGCCCTTCAAATTCTTTTTCTTGTAACGGTCGAAGGCATAGCCACCCATCAGCCAGGCCAGTACGCCATTGGCGCCGCCGCAAAAGTCCGGCACCTCGCCCAGCCGGTAGAGGCCGGCCGGCAGCTTTTCGGCGGCCGCGGCCAGGGCAAAAGCGTCCTTGCCCTCGCCCAGACCCAGCACCCACTGCGCGATATGGCCGCGGGCGTCAGGCAGTGCGGCCAGGCTGCCGGCTGCACCGGAGAAGCCGGAAGCGGTAAGCAGCTGGCTGCGCTTCTGCCGCGCCAGCCAGGCCCTGGCGTCTTTCGCCGCCACGGCATGAAGCGGAATGGCGTTCCTGCCACCGGATGCAAGGCTTGGATGCATATTTTGCTCTTACCGAGTCCAAAGCGGGACTTTAAGAATCGGGCCGGATAACCGCAAGAAGAGGCGCGAAGGCGATGGCCCGCTATACCCTGATCGTCGGCACCCGAAACTGGTCGAGCTGGTCCTTGCGGCCCTTTATGGCCCTGAAGGCTACTGGCGTTGCCTTTGAAACCGTCGATATCCGCCTGCGCCAGACCGAAGCTCCCACCACCCGCGAACAGATCCTGCAGCACTCGCCGGCCGGCAAGGTGCCGGTGCTGAAGATCGTGGAAGGCAAAGAGACCCTGACCGTGTGGGACAGTCTAGCGATCTGCGAAACCATCGCCGAGCGCCATCCCGAGGCGGGCCTGTGGCCGGATGACGCCGCTGCGCGTGCCATCGCCCGTTCTTATTCCTGCGAGATGCATTCCGGCTTTCCGGATGTACGTAGCCAGCTTTCCATGGAGTTCGCGCGCAAGGTGCCATTGCCCGAGTTGCGGGAGGACACAAGGACCCAGGTCGCGCGCATCCTCGATGCCTGGAGCGAAGCGCTTTCCACCTACAACGGCGACTTCCTGTTCGGCCGCTTCTCGGTCGCCGACTGCATGTATGCGCCGGTGGTGTCGCGCTTTGATACTTACGGCGTGGAAGTCCCTGCCCCGGTGCGGGCCTATATGGACCGGATTGTGGCGCTGCCTGCCATGCGGGAGTGGAAGAGTGCCGCGGAAAAAGAAGTTGCGGCTGGTTTGGGTACCCTGCCGGACCCGCGATAGAACCGCGCCAGCGCTAACGCAGCTTGCCAGCTTCGCGATAGAATCGCGCCGCGCCCGGATGAATGGGCGCGGGCGGATTCAGCGCCGCGCTGTCCAGGGTGATATCACGGCCCGCCGGGTGGCTGGCGGCTAGCCCGGCGCGATTGGCGGGATTGAACAGCGCGCGCGTCAGACCATAGATCAGGGAATCAGGTTCGCCGTTGCGCGTGAACCACCAGGCGCGCGTGGCGACCGTCTCGACCATCGGCGTGCCGGGATAGCTGCCAGCAGGGATCACCATGGAGAAAAGCTGCGGCACGGCGGCAACTAGCCGGTCCCGGCCTTCGCCATCCAGCGGCACCAGCCGCGCCTGATGATGCGCCAACAGATCATGGATCGAATCCAGCGGCACTCCGGCCACGGCGAAGTAGGCGTCGATCTTGCCGTCGCGCAGCAAGGCCGCGGACGGCTCGTCCGACAGGACTTCCCGCGCCCGCACCCGATAGGCGGCCAGAATGGCGCGGCTGCGCGACAAGCCGCTGGTATTGGCCCGACCCAGCAGCACCCGCTTGCCGCGCAAATCTTCCACCGTCTGAATGTCGGAATTGGCCGCAACCAGCAGATGAACGGCTTCGGGAAACAGTGCCGCGATCACCCGCAGATGGGAGGCTTTGCCGCGAAAGGGTTTCTGGCCCGCCACGGCGGCAGCCAAGGCATCGCCGTCGGCAAAACCGGAATCCACCAGCCCGCCATTCACCGTCCGGATGTTGTCGGCGCCGCCCTGACTGCTGCGCGCCGTCAACACCACGCCGGCCGGCCCGCAAACCGTGGCTGTGTCGCAGCGGCCCACGCCGGGAGGATGGCTGACCAGACCGGCCATTGCCTGGCCGACGGGGAAATAGACGCCTTCGGTTGTGCCGGTGGCGATCTGGAAGGAAATGCGCGAGGGGGCATCCGCCAGACCCAGCTTGCCGCCGGTCAACGTCACGCCCATCACCAGCACCACGAAGGCGAGCAAGGCGATGATGGCGAGCATACGCTGCGACATGAGCCGGATCGTTAATCCTTTATTACGTCAGCACTGAGGCATTTACGGATTTGGCCAAGCCAGCAGACCTTGTGGACCGAACGGCAGCAAGCGGCAATGCGAACCAACCGTCCATAAGGGACCCGCGGCGAATCCACGATGCAAAACTCTCACGCCCGAAAGACTAGTTCCATATGCAAGGACATACTTAAGCCTTTGTTGACAGGGGTCTGGCAAGGTTTCGGCAGGGTATATCGAAGGCCGTTTCCATGCCGAAAGCTCGTCATTTCGCGCCCCCGCTGGTGGTGTTTTTCCTGGGGTGCACTGCCCTTTCGAGCGTGGCCCAGGCGGGCTGGTTCGATTCCGACAAGCCCGCGCCAACGCCCGCGCCTGTCGCCGTCAAGGAAGTCGCCAAGGACAAGCCGGCGACACCGGCCCAGAGCCTGGATGAAAGTATTCTGCAGGCCCAAACGCTGCGCCTGTCCGGCAACTATCCCGAAGCGGTCAAGCATCTGTCCCAGCTGATGATGGTGGCGGCCGACGATCCGCGGGTGGTGAGCGAATATGGCAAGACGCTGGCGCAGATGGGCCGCCCCACCGAAGCGGTGAATTTTCTCACCCGGGCCACGCAGCTTCAGCCCACCGACTGGACCCTCTTTTCCGCGCTCGGCGTGGCCTATGACCAGACCGGCAATCAGGATCAGGCGAAAGTCGCCTATGAACACGCCCTGACTTTGAAGCCGGGCGAGCCGAGTGTGTTGAACAACTATGCTCTGTCGCGTTTGCTGGCCAAGGACACGGAGATGGCCAGGACCCTGGCGGCCCGCGCCGAGATCGCCAATGCCACCGCCAAGGACGAAGAGATCACCCGTAACATCGCCATGATCCGCTCCATGGAGCCGGCGGCTGGCGCCGAAGTTGCCGCCATCAAGCCCGCTGCGCCCGCCAATATGCCCGCGCCGGTGGCCCAGAATTTCACCCCCGCGCCGCAGCAGCCCCTGCCGCATCCGGTTTCTCAACCGCCAGCGCCGAAAGTGACGCAGGCGGCCTTGCCGGCTCCCGCCTCCACTCCCACCAAAGTGAATAGCGGCGTGGTGATGCAGCGCGTGCCGGTGGATCCGCTGGCAGGCCCAGTGGCCAATCATGCGCCGCGTCCGCTGCAGCCGGTAGCGAAAACGGAAACACCGAAAAGCGACGTCGCCAAGACCGACGCGACCAAGGCCCCCGCCAAGCCCGAGGTGGCGAAGGCCGTACCGGCCAAGCCCGCGGAACCTGCGAAGGCCCAGGTCAAGCTGGAAATACCTGCCAAGCCGAAGGCGGAAGTCGCTATGGCCAAGCCCGATGCGGCCAAGCCCGTGGTCAAGCTGGACCTGACCGCCAAAAATGAGCCCGCGAAATCTACGTCTGCCGCCAAGCCAACGGCCGAGCCGAAGGTACTGGCGCCTACACCCGTCAAGGCCGCGGCCGCCAAACCGGCGAACGCGAAGGCCGATCCCAAGGCGGACAGCAAGGCCGCCATCCCCGGCCTGCGCCTCAGCGCCAACGCTTACTGATACGAACTTCACGATTGAAAAAGGCGCGGACACCCTCCGCGCCTTTTTTGTTTGCGCCGAACCGGCGCGAGCCATTTCGTGACGTGAGCAGAAGCGTCGCGCGCATCATAGCGCGATGTCCCTGCGCGAGGATTTTTGGCCGGTTCAGAGCGCCAGCGTGTGAACCAGGAGCGCCATCGTGATCAATTCACGCTGGGCCGGACGAGAGATTTTGGGACCTGAGCAGGAGCGCGGAGCGATGTGGGCGAATAGCCCATGAGCGATCGCGCGACGCACTCAGGGCGCAAAAGATCCGTCCGGCTAGTGCATGGCGTGGCGGATTTGGATGATCGCAGGCCCCATGATCACGATGAACAGACAGGGCAGAAAGAAGATGATCATGGGCACGGTGAGCTTGGCCGGCAGCGAGGCCGCTTTGCGCTCGGCCTCCTGCATGCGCATCTCGCGATTTTCCGTGGCGGTCACGCGCAGCGCCTGGCCCAGCGGCGTGCCGTATTTCTCGGCCTGGTTCAGCGCCGTCGCTACCGATTTGACGCCGGCATGGCCGCACCGCTTGGCCAGATTGTCGAAGGCCTGACGGCGATCCGGCAGATAGGAAAGCTCGGCGGTGGTCAGCGCCAGTTCCTCGGCCAGTTCGGCGGACTGGGTGCCGATCTCGCCGGCGACGCGGGTAAAGGCTGATTCGATGGACATGCCCGATTCCACGCAGATCAGCATCAGGTCCAGCGCATCGGGAAAGGCGGCCATGATGGATTGCTGGCGGCGCGCGATCATGTTGTTGACGAACATGTCCGGCAGATAGAAGCCGATCAGGGCGCCGACGAAGGCCGCGCCGGTCTTCTGCAGCGGCGACCAGGTCAGATGCATGATCAGGAACAGATAAAACAGCGTGACAACAAAAACGACGAAGGGCATCACGAAGCGGAAAAACATGAAGGTGATCAGCGGCGCCTGGCCGCGATAACCGGCCTGGGCCAGCTTTTCCCGGGAGTTCTCCCCTTCCAGCATATTGCCCAGCTTGAAGCGATCCAGGGTCGCCTTCATCATCGCACTGGGCTCAATGCGCAGCGAGCCGCGCTTGGCGTTGAGCGCAGCATGATGGCGGGCCCTGAGCTCTTCGCGCCGGCGCGCCACTGATTTGAGGCGGTCGTCCAGGCCGTTGCGCTCCAGGAGCGGCACGCCCAGGGTCACCACCGTGCCGAAGGCCAGGATGCCGACGAAGAGCATCGCCAGGAAGTCTTTGTCGAACAGGAGGTTGATGATGTGATCCATCGGCTCCCGCCTAAAGCTTGAAGTTGATCATCTTGCGCATCACCGTGATGCCGACACTCATCCAGAACACGCAGGCCGCCAGCATCAGGTTGCCGGTCTTCTCGGTGAACAGCTTCATGATGTAGCCGGGCGTGGTGACATAGACGATGCCCATCACCGCCACGGGCAGCGAGCCGATGATCCAGGCCGAGGCTTTGGCCTCGGACGACATGGCCTTGATCTTGCCCCTGAGCCGCTTGCGGTCGCGCAGCACGCCGGCCAGGTTGCCGAGCGCTTCGGACAGATTGCCGCCCGACTTGCCCTGAATGGTCATGACGATGGCAAAAAAGCCCACTTCGGTCGTGGGCATGGATTCCATCATCCGCTTGAGCCCCTGCTCCATGGTGACGCCGACCTTCAGGCTTTCCACCAGATTGTGGAATTCGCCGCCCACCGGATTGGGGGCTTCGCGCGCCACGATGCGCAGGGCTTCGTTGGTGGGAAGGCCGGACTTGACCGAACGCACGATCACGTCGATGGCATTGGCGAAATGCTCGGTGAATTTCTTCTTGCGGCGCGCGGTGAGGAAGCCCAGCACCCAGCGCGGCAGCCCCAGGCCGGCCGCAAAGACGGCCAGCACGATCACCAGCGGCTTCTGATGGAAAAGGATCGCGACCCCGGCAGCGACCAGCGCAACGATCCCGCACAGCATCCAGAAATTTTTCGGGCTGGCCTTGGGAAAACCGGCCTGCTCCAGGCGCCGGCGCATGGTGGGCTTTTCTTTCTTGGCGGCGCGGTTCTTCTCCACGTCCTTGAGCATGACCGCGACGTTCTTGCGCTTTTGCGCGGCGTCCTGCTGCGGGGTGGCGCCACGGCCGCGGGCCTTGCCCTCGGGCTTGGCGACAGCGGCCACCCGCTTCTGGGTCTTCTCATCGCCGCCGGTAAAGGCAAAGGCCACGCCGCCGGCGGCGAGCGCGAAAAGAATGCCCAGGATCAGGGTCATTGGTTGACCTTGTCGAGCGCGTCGGCCAGTTCGCGTTCCAGATTGTAGTAGCGGGCGCGTTCCCAGAAATGGGGCCGCACGATGCCGGTGCCGATATGCTTGCCCTTGATGCGGCCGGTATCGTCCTCGCCCTGGATCTCATAGGTGACCAGATCCTGGGTGATGACAACGTCGCCTTCGGTACCGATCACCTCGGTGACCTTGGTGATGCGGCGCGAGCCGTCGCGTATGCGTTCGGCCTGGATGATGACGTCGATCGAGCCGACGATCATTTCACGGATGGTCTTCATCGGCAGGGCGTAACCGCCCATGGTGATCATGGATTCCAGACGGCTCATGGCCTCGCGCGGGCTGTTGGCGTGCAGGGTGCCCATGGAGCCGTCATGGCCGGTGTTCATGGCCTGCAAAAGGTCAAACGCCTCGGGTCCGCGCACCTCGCCCACGATGATGCGTTCGGGACGCATACGCAGACAGTTCTTGACCAGGTCGCGCATGGTGATCTGGCCCTGGCCTTCCAGGTTGGGTGGACGAGTTTCCAGGCGCACCACATGCGGCTGCTGCAGCTGGAGTTCGGCGGCGTCCTCGCAGGTGATGACGCGTTCTTCCGCGTCGATATAGGCGGTCATGCAATTGAGCAGCGTGGTCTTGCCCGAGCCGGTACCGCCGGAGATCAGCACATTGCAGCGGCAGCGGCCGATCACCTGCAGCACGCGGGCGGCATCCGGACTGATCGAGCCGAACTTGACCAGATCGTCCAGGGTCAGCTTGTCTTTCTTGAACTTACGGATGGTGAGCGTGGGCCCGTCCAGCGACAGCGGCGGGCCGATCACGTTGACGCGGCTGCCGTCCAGGAGGCGCGCGTCGCAGATGGGCGAAGATTCGTCGACGCGGCGGCCGACCTGGCTGACGATGCGCTGGCAGATATTCATCAGCTGCGCATTGTCGCGGAAACGGATGTTGGTGAGCTGCACCTTGCCCTGGACTTCGATGAAGACCCGGCCGGCGCCGTTGACCATGATGTCGGCGATGTCGTCTCGCGCCAGCAAAGGCTCCAGCGGACCATAGCCCAAGACGTCGTTGCAGATGTCCTGCAGCAGGTGTTCCTGCTCGGCGATGGACATCACCACCGCCTTGATCGAGATGATCTCGTTGACGATGTCGCGGATTTCCTCGCGCGCGGAATCCGGATCGAGCTGGGCCAGCTGCGCCAGATCGATCGTGTCGATCAGGGCGTTAAAGATGGTGGACTTGATCTGGTAATAGTCTTCCGACCGGTTGTCGGCCACGACCCGGGGCGCCGGCTTGGGCGAAGCCTGCGGAGCAACTTGAGTTGCGGGTTTGGGGGCCGGCTTGGGCGCGGCAGCCGATGGCGGTGCTTCCGCGGCAAGGCGCGGCGGCGCGGCCGCGGGCTCGCGCGCGACGGGCGGCTTTCCAGGGGAAGGCTCGGTGGCGGTGCGCTTGCCGAACATGGCTTAACTAGCCTTTTTCCCCTTCAGGAACGAGAAGATGGAGATGGAATTCTTGTTGCCCGGTCCTTCCATGGCGCGGCCGGTGAGATTGCGGCACAGCCGGCGCAGCGCTTCGGAAACCGGCGCCTTGGGCGCGAGCTCGACCACCATCTGGCCGTTGTTGGCGGCCTGGCCGAACAAGGTGGGGTCGAAGCCGATGATGGCTGCGGGATCCAGGCCCATGGTCTCGGCGAAATCCTTGGCCGGAATCTCGGGGCGCTTGGGGGTGCCGACCTGGTTGAGAACCAGGCGCGGCGGCACATCATTGGGGCGGGCGCTTTTGACCAGCTCGATGATGTTCTTGGCATTGCGCAGAGAGGTGAGGTCGGGCGTGGCCACGATCACAATGTCATCGGCGGCGAGCAGCGCGGATTTGATCCAGGGCTGCCAGCCATGGGGCATGTCCAGCACCACACAGGGCGTGGTCTGGCGCACCGCGTCGATCACGGCCTCATAGGATTCGGGCGCCGCGTCATATTCCCGCTCCAGCGCCGCCGGCGCGGTGAAAAGCGAGAGATGATCGCCGCGCTTGAGCAGCAGGCGGTCCAGCAGCACATCGTCGAGCCGTTCCGGCGCCGACAAGGCGTCCGCCACGCCCTGGCTGGCTTCGTCGTTGAAATCCAGGCCCACGGTGCCGAAGGGCAGGTCCAGATCCACGATAGTGGTGTTGATGTGCAGTTCCTCGGCGATGCACCAGCCCAGATTATGCGCCACCGTGGAAGAACCCGCGCCGCCGCGCGCGCCGAGCACCGCCACCACCCGCCCGATGGGCGAGGCGCCGGGGTCCAGGTAAAGGCCGGAAACCACCTCGATCAGCTGCAGGGGCTCGACCGGAGCGATCAGATATTCGGAGGCGCCGCGGCGCATCAGCTCACGGTAGAGTTCCACGTCATTGGAGCGGCCGACCACGATCACCTTGGTGGCGGGATCGCAGACTTCCGCCAGCCGGTCGAGTTCGGACAGGGCCTGCTGGCCGCTGAGCTTGGTTTCGACAATCAGAAGATTGGGCGTGATCTGGCCACGATAATGCTCGACGGCGGCATTGACCCCGCCCAGCTGCACCTGCAGATGCGCCTTGCTTAGACGGCGATCGCCGCCGGCGCGCTGCAGCGCCGCGCCGGTATCCGGAAACTCGCAAAAGGCGTGAATCGAGATACGCGGAACGGGACGCTCATGCGGCGCGGCTCCGAAACTCTGTACTGGTTTGCTCATCGTCCCGTCCGTCTGAAGCGTTACTGGCCGACCGTGGAAGCGCCGGCCGACTGTTCAACCGACTTGTCGTTGGTATGCTTGTCGGCCTGGGTGACTTCACCCTTTTCGTAATGGTCCATGACCATGGCGCGCCGCGCGGTGTCCACCGGCCCCATGCCGCCGGGACCCAGAAGATCGCGCGGATCGGCAACCATGGCGGCGATATTGTGCTGCACCGAGCAGCCGAAATTCTGCGGCGTGAGATTGTCGGCGGTGAAGGCCAGGTTTTCCGACCAGTCGTTGCCGCAAGGCTGGGCGTGGGCGGCATAGCCGATATAGCTAAGGTCCACCCGCCGGTCGCTACCCGCAACTTCATGGGTCGAGACCAGGATCTTGTCGCGGCTGATGCCGGTGGCGGCAGCACGCTCGGCGAAGTAAGTGATCGCGACGCGGCTGGCCGGGCCATCAGGCACGCTGATGCCGAGGCTGCCATTGCCGTGGGCGCGATAGTCCGCCAGGAAAGAGTCGAACTTGACCGCGTCATCGGGGTTCATGCCGTCGGCGCCGCCGGAGTAATAGACCTTCAGGTCGCGATAGCTGGGTTCCACCGCGATGGGATGATTGACGGCGCCGTCCTCGGCGATGCTGTCGGCGCCGGGGATAGTCGCGGTGCAACTGCCGCCGATCAGGGCAGTGGCCAGTGCGGCGGCGCGAAACAGCTGTTGGGGAGTCATGAGGGCCTCCTAGCGCACGATGAAGCCGACGGGAGCCGATGCCTGGGGAGACAGCGGCTTGTCGTCTTTTCTCTTGTAGGTCGCATTGAGGCGGCCCAAGAGCAGGGTTTCGGGATCGGAGGCAGTGACGAAGCCGTCAGTGGGCGCGGCGAACGCCGCCTCCGAAGTAGGTTCGACCATATAGGCGCTGACCAGCACCACCAGCTCGCTCTGGTCATCGGCAAAATCGCGGCTGCGGAACAAGGCGCCCAGGACCGGCAGGTCCTTCACGCCAGGAAACCCGTCGATCACCTGCTTGGTATTGTGCTGCATCAAGCCGGCGACGGCGAAGCTTCCGCCGGACGGCAACTCGACCGTGGTCTGGGCGCGGCGCACGCTCAAAGCCGGAATGGTGAGACCGTTGGTGCTGGCGGCGCCGGTCAGGGTGAAAGCGCCGGTATTGGTGAGCTCGCTGACTTCGCTGGAAATCTGCAGCGAGACGCGGCCGGGCGCCACCACCACGGGCGTGAAGGACAGGCCCACACCAAACTCCTTGAACTCGACGGTGACGTTGCCGTCGCGGTCGCGGCTGACCGGCACGGGGAATTCGCCGCCGGCCAGAAATTTGGCCGTCTCACCACTGACGGCGGTGAGATTGGGTTCGGCCAGCATGTGCACCAGGCCCACGCGCTCCAGCGCCTTGATCTGGCCCTGCACATTGTTCTGGATGTTGCAGGTGCCGCCAGTGGTCAGCGTGCCAAAGGGATTGTTGTTGGTGGAAGCCGCGTTACAGACCTGGCCAACCTGGGCGCCGGAGAGATCGCTGAGCGCCTGGCCCACCAGGTTGAACTGGTTGGCGGTCGATACGGCGAGAGGCGTCGAGCCGCCGACGATCTTGGCGCCGGCGATATCAAGACCGAACTGCTTGGCGACGTTGCGGTCCATCTCCGCGATGCGCACTTTCAACATCACCTGCTGCCCGGCAGAAATGCCGAGCATGTTGACCACCTTCTTGGGATCGCCGGTGAACTTGGCGGCCAGATCGGCGGCGCGGGTCGATTCCAGGGCGCTGGAAACCGAACCGGTCAGCACCACATTGTCATTCAGGGCCTGGACCTGGATGGAGGAGTTGGGCATCGCGGCCTTCATCAGGCTGGCTAGATCCACCACATCCTTCTCCACGCGGATGTCGAGAGAGAGAATCTGCTTGCCCTGGGCATCGAAGAAGAAGGCGTTGGTCTGGCCCACCTTGGTGGCCAGAAGGAAGATGCGGCGCGGCGTGCGCACCACCGCATCGACCAGATCCGGGTTGGACACCAGCACATCGCGCGCGTCGGTATCGAGCTGCACGACCGCCGCCTTGTCGAGCGGCAGGGTCAGGCGCTGATGGGTTGTGCCGCTGCGGGTCGAAACGGTGATCACTTTGGCATTGGCCTCATCCAGCGAGGTCGCGGCCAAGGCGTCGGAAACGGCAAAAGACGCGGCGAGCGTCAAAGCCAAGCCGACAAGAATGGTGCGGGACAATTTCACTGCGGAGACTCCCCAGAATGGCCACCACCGCCGGTCATGCCGTAGCGGATCACGGAAACCGGGCCTTCGATGCTGCTGCTGTGACGGCGCCGCGCCGGATCATCGAGGCTGGCGACATTGGCGTCGCTCAAGGGGCGCAGGGAGAGCGAGAGCACGCCCACCATGCCCGCGCCTGCGATCAACTCGGCCTGTTCGGGCGTGACTTCCACGGTCGCGGTCTTGCCGACCACGGTGCGGGTATCCTTCTCCTGGCGATAGGTCTGGTCCACGGCCAGGACGCGCAGGTTGGTGACGATGGTCTTGGCGAAGCCGCGCACGACGTTGCCTTCGGATTTGCGCGTCAGAAGAACATCCACCCGGTCATTGGGCAGGATGAAGCCGCCGGCGCCGGAATCGGTGGAGATGGGAATGGAGATGGCGCGCATGCCATCGCTCAGGGTCGCGGCCATGAAGCCGGACTGGTCGCCATGCACGATCGCATTGCTGACGATGGGCTGGCCCGACAGGATGGGCGCACGCACCACCGTGCCCTTGACGGCGTTCTCTTCGCTGCCCGCCGCTTCGTGCGTGATGAAAGAGGCATCCACCGACGCGGTGGGCCATTTCTCCCAGCGCACCAGTTCGGGCTTCAGCGCCTCGCCCGGTTCCAGATTGCTGCTGGCGACAAGGACTTCGCTCATCGGAACGATGGGTGCTGTCTTGGCCGCGACCGGCGGCGTGCCGCCGCCCAACATGCCGCGCACCAGAAGAGCCGCGCCGCCGGCTGCCACGACGGCAAGACCAAGCACAACAAGGCGTTGGGTGTTCATGGCAATGACGCTCCCTTTGGTGACAATTCACCATGCAACCCTTTAGAAATTGCTTAATTCAGCGCGCGCAAATTTCCGTTGCGGCTCAAAGTTTTCGCGTAAATTTCGCGATCAATTTGGCTAAAAAACGCGGCGCGGATCGCACCGCCTTACCGGTTCCTTAAACCGCCGCGGCGAGGTGGAAGATCTCGGTCGAAGGCAGCAGGAAAAACGCCGCTATGGCCAGAGCCACGCCATAGGGAATACCGGAACGCGCATCGTGCAGACGCAGGATCCAGCTCTGGCGCGCCAAGAGGGCGGGTAGCGGGCATTGGCGCAGCAGCAGGAGACCAATCGTCAGCGCCCCGCCAAAGACGCTGGCGACCAGCGCATAAGCCATCAGGTCCTTGAACCCGAGCCACAGGGCCATGGCGGCGAAGAGCTTGGCGTCGCCGCCCCCGATCCAGCCCAGCGCGAACAGCGTGAAGCCCAGGCCCAAGCCGACCAAGCCGGCCAGCAGGTGCCAGCCGATCGCCGTCAGCGTCAGTCCGGCCGCGACCGCGAACAGGGGGAAGGCGGCCAACAGCGCAAAGGTGAGAAAATTCGGAATGGTGAAGCTGGCAAGGTCCCAGCCGGCCGCTGCGGCCAGCAGAACGGGCAGCAAAATCACGACCAGCAGTTCCGCCATGCGTAAGCCTGAAAAAAGAACGGCCGCCTTCACCGAAAGGCGGCCGCTCGCGAAAAACTTGCGCCAGCCCTACTTCAGGTTGCCCGACAAGTTGGTGAAGGTCGTCGACAGCTTGGTGCCGACGGCAGTCACGCCGGTGATGATCACGACGGCGATGAGAGCGGCGATCAGGCCATATTCAATGGCGGTGGCGCCCGATTCATCGCGGATGAAACGCGAAATGAGGTTCATATTTGTCTCCACTAAGTGACACCCTAGGATGCCCAACCCCGGACGAAAGTCTCTTCGCACGATGCGGACGCAGGTCACATTAGGGCACGGTATTTAATTTGGGCTTAATTGCGGTCTGGTCAGGTTTTGGTTTCTGTTCCGCGTCGGCACAAAACACCCCGGATGGACGCAGATTGGCCCCAAGTCTTGCCGCTTTGTTTACCAACGCGGCGGTTTTCACATTTTCTCCGACCGGCAGGAGGCGCGCGACGATGAAAAGCGCCAGCGCCGTCACCGGAAACGCGCCAAGCACGTCGGTCAGATGATGACCGCCCTGCACCGGCGTCGCCGCGAGCACCGCGATGTTGAGCAGGGCTGCGGGCCAGCGCAGAAATCTGATTGGCCATGCATACCAGACGACCAGAAGCGCCAGCACTGCGTGATAGGAGGGAAAGCCGATCAGTCCGCGCGCATCGTGCGGAGAAATCAAACCCGGTCCGTCGCGCAGCAGATGGACCAGATCGCGCGCATAGGTGGAATCCAGCGCCAGCGCCATGGATGCGGGCGGCGGCGGATAGACGGAAAAAGCCCCAAAAGACGGGGCCAAACTCCATATGGCGATACAGGCGATCGCCGAGAGTGCGAGCGCCAGGCAAAATTCATAGACACGCCTGGGCGCCGTGCCGCCAAGAAGAATGGTGATCAGCGCCACCTGTGGCAGCATCGAGGAATAAACAAACAGCGCCGCGCCGTTGAGTGCGGGATGGCGCCCCATGAAGCCCATCACCGCTGGCCAGTTAAATCCCATCGCGCGATCGGTTCTGGCAAGCAGCGCATCGATGCGCGGCCCGGTATGCGGAAGAAGAAGATAATTGAGGATGCTGGCTTCCAGGGAAAACAGGCAGAGAAAGCCGGTTCCAAACAGCATGGCCGCCAGCCGCGGGTCGGGCCGCACGGTGGCGTAGATCCGCGCCGCGCCCAGCAGAACAGCCGACAGCAGGCAAAGGCGCAGATAGGCGGCGACATCGAGCATATAGTGGCCCGATACCAGCCAGGCGCCATCCACCGCAGCCAGCATGGCGGCCACCGCCAAAAGCATGGGGAACGGGGCGTGACGCAAGGGCCCGACTTTCGCGAATTCCCGCTATTTCCTAAAACACACCGCTTAAGGTTTCTTTTACGGCGCGGACCTACCCTTATCGGGCAACATGCCGGAGCCGGACATGCGCGCTTTCTTTGCCGCCGCAGCCCTGATCGCCACCACGCCCGCCTATGCCGCGAGCGATAGCGTGGCGCTGGCCCTGGACGAGGTCCACACCCTGACATTCAAGACACCGATCGCGACGGTTTATGTCGGCAATCCGACCATCGCCGACGTCACCATGCTGGATGCCCGCCACGCCTTCGTGCAGGGCAAGGGCTATGGCCACACCAATATCGTGGCCCTGAACCGCGACAACAAGCAGGTGTTCAATGCGAACATCGCCGTGGTGGGCGCGCACGACTCCAGCACCGTCACCCTCAACCGCGGCACCCAGCGCATCACGCTGACCTGCGCCGGCGGCCGCTGCGAGCCCTCGCCAATGCCGGGCGACGACGCGAAGGCCTTCGATGCGGACAACGCGGCGCTCAACGCGCATCAGTCCGCCGCGCGCACCCTGGCGGCCGCTCTCGAACCCAAAAACTGATGCTGAGCTAGGCCGCCGGCCTGGGCTCCATCCGCTCTTCGTCACGCTGCAGCAGCGGATAGGCGATCTGCGCCCACATGCCCTCGGGCATGGCCGCATCGTCGATGCCGTAATCGGACGGCCGCTCATGCGCCGGCATATAGGCCGTGCCGAACATCACATCCCACAGCGAGAAGGTGCTGGCGAAGTTCTTGTCGCGCGGCTCGCGAACATGGTGCCAGCGATGGAAGACCGGGCTGACCAGGACGTAGCGCAGCGGACCGAAACTCCAGTTCAGGTTGGCATGAACCAGACAGGAGGTGATGGTGTTGAACGGACCCAGCACAATGAAGATGTCCGGGGAAATGCCGAACAGAAGCGCGGCGATATCCACCGCCGCGGTGCCCAGCGCCAGATTGACGGGATGAAAGCGGGCCGCGCTGGTCCATTCCAACTCGCGGGTGGCGTGATGTACGGCGTGATACTTCCACAGGACACCGCGATGGAAGGCGCGGTGGATCCAGTAAAGAACAAAGTCCGACGCGACCAGATAGCCGATCCCCTGCAGCCACAATGGCAGGCGCGACAAGGGTCCATGGCCGTGCAGATAGAAATCGGCGATCTGCTGGCCGTCGCGAATCTTAAACAGCCAGATGGTCAGCAGCACCGTCACCCAGATGCGCAGATAGCGGGTGAAGATGGGAACGAAGATCCAATAGCCCAGGTCGGTGACCAGGCCGCGCTTTTCCCACCAGGGCCTACCGCCATTCAGCGGCGACCAGCGCGACAGGATCGCGAAGACCACGCCCAGTCCGGCCAGCCAGGGCAGGACATGCCAGAGTGTGACGCCGATCTGTTCCAGCGCCTCGAGAGCGAGTTTCATAGCTTAAATTCCCGACACGGCGCGGCCCGTGACGCTTTCGCTTCGGGCCGCGCGTTCGGCCATGGTCCATACGCTGTCGCTGTGGACCACGGCCTCACCGACTCACGCGCACGGCCGTGATCTGCTGTGCGATCTGGTTGAAGGTGGTGATGATCGAGCCCGACGTCGTCAGGTCGAAATATTTGCTGGAATCGGTGGCGCAGTTCTGCAGCACGCTGGAATTGCCCTGAGTGCCGTTGAGGTCCACAAAGATCGTGTAGACCACGATGCCCGCGGCCTTGGCGTTGGTGCAGGTCGTGGACATGCGGCCGTCCACGCTGGTGGACTGGTTGGAACCGTCGCCATACCAGCGGTCCTGGGTGTTCAGGCCGTCGCTGACCAGGATGATGTACTGGGTAGTGTTGGCCGGCAGGGTCGGCGCGCTGTAAGGCGCGCCAGAGGTCAATGTCGCCCAGCCATGCTGCAGGCCGATGGTCTGGTTGGTCGAACCATTGGCGACCATGGAGTCGATCTCGCTGCCCAGATTGGTCCAGTTGTAGTTCAAGGTCATCATGCTGGCGACGGGACAATTGTCGTCATTGGCCGCGGGGTAAAGGCTGGTGCCCGAGGGTGTGGTGACGTTGGTGTCGTAATTCTGGGTGCGGTCCATGATGCAGCCGCCCCAGGTGCTGGTCGCATTGGCCGTCCAGACATGGGTGTAGTTGGTCGCATTACACACCGTGTTACGGCCGCTGCCGGTGCAACTGCAATTGTTGTAGCCGCTGCAGCTGGCATTTCTGCCGCTGGAGACTTGGGTGGTGGTGCCGGCGTTGACCGAAGTGTAGCAGCCATTGAAATGATGCCCGCCTCTGCCGGCCAGGCTGCCGCTGGACGTATAGGTCGAAATCACGCTGGGGCAGATATAGCCAGTATAAGTGCCGGTGGAAGGGATCGTGCTGGTCGTCGAGGTGCTGGTCGGCGACCTGATGCAAGTGAAACCATCGTTCGAGGTGTTCCAGGGGCAGGAATCTCCCGGTCCCGTTGTGGCCGGAATGCCGGACGGCGAAGATGCGGGATTGGGCGGGGCGGCCTGCCAGTCCGTCCAGTCGATCCAGCTGGCGCTGACATTGCTGGTGCCCACCTTCACCAGCTTGGCGAAGGGCACGATCGAAACCTGCACATCGCCAGCGTTCGAAGCCGCGTTTTGCAGGATGGTGAGAAGCTGATGCGATGCGGTCTGCAGCGCGCTGATCTTGCTGGTGCCGGTGGAATCGGTCTGTGTCATGGAGCCGGTATTGTCCAGCACCAGAGAGACCCACAATTTGGTCTGACCCCACACCACGGTGGAAGTGGTGCTGATCGGCAGCGAAGTGATGCCCGCCAGCTTCATCAGCACCGTGGGCATGTTGTCTGTGGCGGTGAGCTGGACCGAGCCGGTGCTGTTGTAGCCGCCCGACGGAATGGCGACGGTCGGCACACCATAGGCGCTGGTGTCGACCGTGAAATTGGCGTTGAAGTATTGCTGCGCCAGGGTCTGCGCGCTGGTCTGCGTGAGGCCCGTCGAAGAACCCACCGCCAGCGCCGCGGCGTCCAGCGCCTCGCTCATCTGCTGGCGCACCAGCATGCCGCGGGCAAAATCAAGGCCGGCTGCCGCGCCGATCATTAGCGGGATCAACGCAATGGCGAACATCATCGCCACATTGCCGTGGGCAGAGCGCAGGAAGCTGCGCATCTTGGCCGTGAGATTTTGGATTCTTATCTGCATGTCGGCTCGTCTCCGGAGCCGAGAGTTTCATGCACAAAAAATGAAGATGGTGTTGCGCCCGATATGCGCAATAAGATCATGTTTAACGAAAAATGCGGTTTCATTAAGCTTCTTCGGCAAATGAATTAAATGCGCAAATCGCCCATTGTTCCAACGTCATTAACCGGTCGTTGAGCACAACCCGCTGCTTTGCTTCATCTTAAGGACCGTCCGGTCCTAATGGCGGTGAAGCAAGAGGCTCAAAGTGACTCTGGCAGCGTGTTTCAGACGCCTTCGCCGCCGCCTCAAGGCCGACGGCATCAAGGGTTCCGCGGCGATCGAATTCGCCATGGTGGCGCCCGTCTTCTTCGTTCTGCTGATGGGAACGATTGAAGCGGGCGTGATCTTCTTCGCCCAGTCGGCATTGCAGAACGCCCTGAACGACACGGCGCGGCTGGTGCGCACCGGCCAGACAGGCTGCTACACCACCTCCGGCGGCAACTGCGTGGCGATGACCCAGGCGCAGTTCCGCACCCGGCTGTGCAGCGAGGTGTCCCTCCTTCTGTCGGACTGCAATGGCGCGAGCTTGCAATTCGACGTGCAGGCCTATCCCAGCGGCTTTTCCACCGCCAGCAATTCATCGCCGCTGGTGGGGGGCACTCTTCCGACGCTCACCGCCTTCAATGTTGGCAATGCCTGTGACGTGGTGCTGGCGCGCGCCTTCTACACATGGCCCGTCTTCACACCGGGCCTGAGATATTTTCTCGCCAATGTCGGGAGCAGCTATCACCTGCTGGCCAGCGCGGCGGCCTTCCGCAACGAGCCCTACACCACCACCTCGGGCGGCTGCTCATGATCGGGGCTTTTCGCAAAGCCGAGGGCGGCGCCGCGGCGGTGGAATTCGCCATGCTGTTGCCGATCCTGATCACATTGTTCTTCGGCGTGGTGGAGACGACCCTGGCCCTGGTCTGCCGGGCGGACGTCTCGCTGATGGCATCGACGTCTGCGGACCTGATCTCGCAGGTCAACGCCGCCAGCAACACAGACCTCAGCAATGTCTATGCGGCCGCGGGGACCGTCATGTATCCCTACTATTCCGGTGGCGCCACGGGCAAGCCGACCATTCGCATCACCAGCGTGATCTATGACAGCACCAGCGCAACGCCGACCACGGCCGGCAAAGTGGCCTGGACCTGCACCCAGGCCGGCACGGGCACCCTTACACCGGCCTCGCGCAGCGTGAACAGCACCGTGACCTTCAGTCAGCCGCTGATGCTCACCAATGGCAGCGTGCTGATGGCGGAGGTGGCATACAACTATGTCTCGCCCACCACCAAGGTGATCACCGGCGCGATCAACATGACCAACAATTTTTACACCAAGCCGCGGCGCATCGCACAGATTCCCACGCCCACGGGCGGATGTCCGTAATCGGCGACCGCGCCTGAGCTAGGGCCGTATCAGTCCCTCTTGCGCGACCGACGCGACCAGCACGCCTTCTCTGGTATAAAGCGCGCCGCGATTGAAGCCGCGCGCGCCCGACGCCGAAGGGCTGTCCTGGACATAGAGCAGCCAGTCGTCGGCGCGGAACGGCCGGTGAAACCACATTGCATGGTCGAGGCTGGCGACCTTCACATCGGAAAAAATGCTTTTGCCGTGCGGCAGAAGCGCTGTGTCCAGCAGCGACATGTCGGACACGAAAGCCAGCAGCGCACGCTGCAGAACCGGATCATCAGGCACGCTTCCGCGCGTCCTGAGCCAGATGTGATCAACCGCCGCACGCGCCGGACGGTCGCCGGAAGGCCCCGACGGCCCGCGCCCCAGCACCGAGCGCGTTTCAAAGGCCCGCTCGCGCGCGATCCAGGCCCGCGCCGCCGGGCCTAAGTCGGTCTGGCGCAGCAGCACCTCCCGGTCGTCTTCCAGACTCTCCGGGTCCGGCACCAGCGGCATCTGGGCCTGGTGCTCGAACCCCGGCTCGTTTTTCTGGAAGGAGGCCGCGAGCGTGAAGATCTGCGCCCCATGCTGGATGGCCACAACCCGGCGGGCGGTGAAGCTGGCGCCATCGCGCGAGCGATCCACCTGATACAGGATCGGCACCTTGGGGTCGCCGGGGCGGAGAAAATAGGCATGAAAGGAGTGACAGAGCCGCGCCGCATCCACGGTGCGGGTCGCCGCGACCAGCGCCTGGGCCAACACCTGTCCGCCAAAAACCCGCTGCACCGGCTCGGGCGGAGACAGGCCGCGGAAGAGATTCTCTTCAATGGCCTCCAGGTCGAGCAGACCGAGGAGACGAAGGAGTGCGCTGTCAGACATGTATACCGAATCAGTAAGCGCGCCGGAGCCATAACATATTGGTGGTCTTGCGGAAAATCGCTTTATAAGGGTCTGCTTCTCTCAATAATTGAGAAACTGTCAGCACGTCCCGAATGTATGTTGGGATCAGTAGCGATTCGTGCTGTTGCGCCCGTGTCACAGGGGGCCGGTAAAACCTTGGAATGCGGTCGCTAATCTGCCGCAAAGCAACATGGGCGATGGAGACATTTAGCGGGATCGTCGTTATAACGCTGCATTGGTTCCTGACGAATTTGGCGGGGGGTTACCTGCCCGTCGGTATTTTGAGCGAGGGTTAAGAAAATGAAGCTTCGTTTGCTCGCCTTGGCGACTGTGGCCGCCGCGGCTTTGAGTTCGCCCGCAATGGCGGCAGAAGGTTGGTATCTGGGTCTTGGTGGCGGCTGGGATAACCAGCTTGGCTATCGCACGACGTCGGTGCCTGCCCCTGGCGTGTTGAACTCCAAGATCACCTCGAGCGATGACGCCATCGGCGCCGCCGCCATCGGTTATGCCTTTGAAGGCGGCTGGCGTCTGGAAAATGAATTCGCCTTCACCCAGCACAGCACCAGCCTGAACGGCACGGGATCGTTCGCCGCCAGCGGCGGCAACCAGATCACCTCCGACATGATCAATCTGGTGTACGACATTCCGCTGAGCGACACCGTGAAGTTTTCGATCGGCGGCGGTGTGGGCGTCGGCGGCTTCCGCGGCTCACTGCGCACCACGGGCACCACCTTTGATATCTTCCGCGGTGGCCACAGCGCCTTCCAGTGGCAGGGCATCGCCGGTCTGTCGGTGGCGGTTGCGCCGGATGTGGATCTGTTCGGCGAATATCGCTATCGCGAGAATGAGACGGACGCCAATCTGGCTTCGTCCTATGTCCCCCTCACCCCCATCCATATCTCCACGGTCTCGGAGAATGTGGCGATGTTCGGCCTGCGCTGGTACCTGACGCCTCCGCCGCCCCAGCCGCCGCCGCCACCGCCGCCGCCTCCTCCGCCTCCCCCGCCGCCTCCGCCTCCGCCTCCGCCTCCGCCGCCGCCTCCGCCGCCGGCGAAGACCTACATCGTCTTCTTCGACTTCGATAAGTCGAACCTGACGGCTGAAGCGCAGGCAACCGTGACCGAAGCGGTGTCCGCGGCCAAGACCCTGGGCTCTGTCCGCATCATGGTCACCGGCCACACCGACACCGTCGGTTCGGACCGCTACAACCAGGCGCTTTCGATCCGCCGCGCGACTTCCGTGAAGGACGAAATGGTCCGTCAGGGTCTGGGTTCGGACTCGATCGCGATCGAGGGCAAGAGCTTCCACGACCCGCTGGTTCCGACCGGGCCGGGCGTGCGCGAGCCGAAGAACCGCCGTGCTGTTATCGATCTCGGCGGCTAACTCGGTTCATATCTGAATGGAAAGGGCGGGCCGTTTGGCCCGCCCTTTTTCTTTGAGGCTTCGGCACGGCTTTTTTTTAATGGCGCTCCGGCTCTCGCCTACGCGCATGCCGTCATCGACCGGGGCGGCTGATCAGCCCGGACCTGAATCAGAAAAGGCGGACCTCGCGGTCCGCCTTTTTTGTTTGTGCGGCTGGCGCAACCAATACGGTTCAAATCCGGGGGATTTCGTTAGCAAGCTTCCAAAGCCTCCCTCTTATGGTTCGAGGGAACAGGAGTGATTTCCTGCCGATGGGCTCTTTCCTTGCTTGTTACGAGTATGGCCAAGGCGGCGTGTGGTTTTACGTCGAGGGTCAAACCGTTGACCAGGTCTCGCGCGAATTTCCAGGTCTGATGTTTTTTCCCAGCGATCCGCCCTGGTGGACTGAGGAATTTGAACAGGTCGCACGCCAGAACGACCCCGCCCAGCCACCCTTCTCGGATATCCTGGAAAAAGCCAGGGCCCCATGACCGAATAAAACAAAAGGCCGGTCGCGAGACCGGCCTTTTGTTATGGGCTTTATCGATAAGCTTTCAGGGCTTCTGCGAAGCCATATAGGCGGCGACGTTCAGGATGTCGGCGTCGGACAGCTTGCCGATAATGTCCTTCATCTGCCCCAGGGCCGCGCCCTTGCGATTGCCGGCCTTCATGTCGGCGAGCTGGCGGATCAGATAATAGGCGCTGCGTCCGCCGATGCGCGGCGCATCCTCATGGCCGCGATAGTCATCGCCATGACAGGACGCGCAGGTCCGGAACTGGCCGTGATTGCCCATCGCCACCACCCGGCCCTTGGCCAAGGATCCCGCCGGCACATAATCGACGAAACCGACATGGTCGTTGCGCAATTCGACCTGCTCGCTTTCGGCGACCTCGTAGATCATGTCCGGCGCCACCGGCACCGTGGCCGCGCCCTTGTCGAAAAAGCGGGCGCCACCGGCCCCGACATGGCTGGCGGGCGCACGGCTGGTCTCCACCACCCGGATCCATTGCTGCTGCGACCTTGGAATGCGGGAAAAATACTGGGCGGCCTCGCGCAGATCCTTTTCGCTGATGGCGTCGGCCATCTCGATCATGGCCGGGGCTCGGATGTTCTGCCGGTCGCCGTCGCGGAAGGCATGCATCTGCTCGACGATATATTTTACCGAGAGGCCCGAGATACTGGCCGACTCAGGATGGCCGTTGCCGTTGGGCAGATGGCACAGGATGCAGGCCGGGACATGCGGCTTGTCGCCATGGGCGACGATCGGCGGCAAAGCCGAGTGCTCCTTGGGGTACCAGTCCGGCGGACCAAAGGAATCGCCGATCTGCTTCATGTTTAGCTTGATGGAAGGATCGGCACCCTCGGCGGTATGGAGCGCGGTCATGTCGGGCCGCGGCAGATTGGGTGGGGCGACCGGATAGGCCCATTCAAAGGGGGCCACTGGCGCCGGCATCTTAGGCGTCAGGTCCCGCGCCGTGGGAATATCCTTTGGGGCAGGCTGCCCCTGGGCCGCAAGAAAGAGGGCCGGCGTAAGCGCCAGCGCCGCCACGATATATCTCTTCATGATGCTCCCTGCCCGTGTTTTTGGGCGAGCATAGGCACCGCGCCAACAGGCGCAAGGCCGAATGCTTTACTGCGGGAACAAGTTGGGGTTCGCCGGATCCCCCGGTAGAGCCGGGCGCGGGATCGGGGCGATATCCGGTCCGGCCTGCACGCCCTGAAGCGCCACCGCGACCTTGATCTCGCAGCTGTCCACCGGATTGGCTTCATTCACCGGCACGCCGGAGACGAAATCCTCCAGCACCGGCTTGTCCGGCGCCAGGGCGGCGGCAAGCACCATGCGCGCGGCCTTGCAGAAGTTGGCTTGTTCGCCCGGCTTGATGCGCCGCTGCTCGGCATGATTGATGGCCCGGGTCTTATAAGAGTCGTAGGCGGCATCGCCCGCGCGGGCGCCGTTCAGACGCTTGAACATGGACTTGAGGGTGGCGTCGGAGCGTCGCAGCTCTTTCTGAAAGACGATCTGGAAGCGGCTCATATTGTTCATCGCTTCCTGGCCGCAGGACAGGGCGGCATCCGTGAGTTCCTGCACGACGGCGGAAACCTGGACGGCCTGAACCTCCGAGGCGCTGGCGCAGGCGGAGGAAATGCGGGCTTCGGCCGTGGTGGTGCCGACAAGACCCAGGGCGAGCAGAGATGCGCCCAACTTCGCGAATTTCATAAGAACCCTCTTCGACCATAGCAGGGCAGACCATAGCCGCATCCCCCGACCCCCGCCAAGCCTTTGGAAACAGGGAACTTTCCAGTTCATCACCAACATCGGAAACATTTTCTCGAATTGCTGCGTTTTAACTTGCATGCGCAAGTTTTCGGTCTCCGGCCTGGCAGTTGCCGCCCTTCTGGTGGCGGGGCCAGCCTTCGCCTTCCGGGCGCCCGATACCAACGCCCCCGTGCCGACGCCGCACCAGCGGGAGCTGGGCTATGCCGACCAGGAACGCCAGCCCTACGCCATGAACTATTCCGATGAGGCCGCGCGGAGCTTGGGTCTGACGGACGGTCGCTGGGACGTCTTCAGCAGCCAGCCCGCCGCGGGCGCCACGCTTAAAGGCGGCTTCGACACCCGCGGCGCTGTGCTCCGCCTGCAATGGTAGGCGCCGGCTAGCGAGCCTTTTCCCGCCTCTTTCATTCTAGTATTGGTGCGCGCCCGCCAAAGCATTGCGGGGTCTGGAGCACGATATGGCATACAAAATCGCGGTGGTCGGAGCGACCGGCAATGTCGGCCGGGAAATGCTCAATGTCCTGGTCCAGCGGCAATTTCCCATCAGCGAGGTCGTGGCGCTGGCCTCCACCCGGTCGGTGGGCACCGAGGTTTCCTTCGGCGACGGAACCCTGAAGATCAAGGCGCTGGATTATTTCGACTTCAAGGGCACCGACATCGTGCTGATGAGCGCCGGCGGCGCTATCGCCAAGGAATGGGCCCCCAAGATCGCCGCCCAGGGGCCGATCGTGATCGACAATTCCAGTGCCTGGCGGATGGACCGGCAGGTGCCGCTGGTGGTGCCGGAGGTCAATGCCGCGGCGCTGAACGAAATTCCCAGGGGCATCATCGCCAATCCCAACTGCTCGACCGCCCAGCTGGTGGTGGCGTTAAAGCCCCTGCATGACCTTTTCACCATCAAGCGGGTGGTGGTTTCGACCTATCAATCGGTCTCCGGCGCCGGCAAGGAGGCGATGGACGAGCTGTTCCGCCAGACCCGCGCCATCTTCGTGGCCGATCCGGTCGAGGTCAGCGAATTCACCAAACAAATCGCCTTCAATGTCATTCCCCATATCGACGTCTTCCTGGATTCCGGCGTCACCAAGGAGGAATGGAAGATGGTGGTGGAGACCCAGAAGATCCTGGATCCGGACATTCAAGTCACCGCCACCTGCGTGCTCGTGCCGGTGTTTGTCGGCCATAGCGAGGCGGTGAATATCGAATTCGAGAAGCCGGTGACGGCCGAGCAGGCGCGCGCCGCGCTGCGCGCCGCGCCGGGCATTCTGGTGGTGGATAAGCGCGAAGACGGCGGCTATGTCACCCCCATCGAATGCGTGGGCGAGGACGCCACCTATGTCAGCCGCGTCCGCAAGGACCCCACGGTGGAGCACGGCCTCAATATGTGGATCGTCTCTGACAACTTGCGCAAAGGCGCGGCACTGAACGCTGTGCAGATCGCTGAATCGCTCGTCAATCGCAACTTGCTGAGGGCCGCATAATGCCAAAGACTTACTGGATCGCCCGGGTCGATTTAACCGGTGACCCGGAGACCTATAAAAAATATGTCGAGACCGCCAAGCCGGCTTTTGAGCGGCACAAGGCCAAGTTCATCGCGCGTGGCGGCAAGACCGAAGTGCTGGAAGGCAAGGCCCGAGCCCGTAACGTGATCATCGAATTTCCGTCAATGGACGAAGCGCTGGCCTGTTATAACTCGCCGGAGTACACCGCCGCCCGCGCCATTCGTCAGACGGTGAGCCAGGGTGAGTTCGTTCTGGTCGAAGGCCTGGAATAGGCTTGGCACCAGTCCGGCCCCGCCGCTCGGTTTTGTTCGTTCCCGGCTCTAGCGCAAAAATGCTGGAGAAGGCGCGCAGCCTGTCCTGTGACGTGGTGGTGCTCGACCTCGAGGACGCGGTGGCGCCCGAGATGAAGGAGATGGCGCGCGCCCAGGCCTGTGCCGCCGTCGGAAATTACAGCGGCCGAGAAGTCGTAGTTCGGATCAATCCGCTGTCTTCGCCGGAAGGCAAAGCCGATCTGGAAGCGGTACGGCGGGCACGGCCGGATGCGATCCTGCTGTCCAAAGTGGAAAGCGCCGCCGATATCGCCGCCGCCAGGGCGGACATACCAGTCTGGGCAATGATCGAGACGCCAAAGGCGATACTCGATCTTTCCGGTATTGCGGCCAGCGGCCCTGCCTGCCTGCTGCTGGGGACCAATGACCTGCTGAAAAGCATGCGCGGCCAGACCCTGCCTGACCGCCGCAATCTATGGGCGGTGCTGACCCAGACGGTGGTGGCCGCCCGCGCCCAGGGCCTCGGTGTCATTGACGGCACATACAACGACATTCACGACGAAGACGGATTTGCGCAGGCTTGCACCCAAGGCCGCGCCTTCGGCTTTGACGGCAAGACCCTGATCCACCCTGCCCAGATCGAGGCCGCCAACCGCATCTTCGCGCCCTCGCCGGATGAGATTGCTGAGGCTCGGCGCATTCTGGACGCCTTCGCGCAAAATCCCGGCAAAGGCGTCATCGCCCTGGACGGGCGCATGATCGAGCGGCTGCATGCGCAGGAAGCGCAGCGCCTGCTGGCGCTGGCCGACGCCATCGCGGGGCGCGCCTGATGCAGCTTTATCGCGCCGCGCTGGCCAGCGGCGAACTCAGGCCCGACGCCGCGCAGGAAAAGGCTGCCCGCAAGCTCACGGCGCTGGCGCAGCTGCTGGAGAAAAAGCGCGGCTTTTCCCTGTTCGGACGCAAGGCCGAGGCGCCGAAAGGTCTTTACATCTGGGGCGATGTCGGCCGCGGCAAGACCTTGCTGATGGATTTCTTTTTCGAGGAAGCAAGGCTCGAGAAAAAACGCCGGGCCCATTTCAACAGCTTCATGGTGGATGTGCATGCCCGCATTCATGCCGAACGCCAGCGTGCCGGCAGTAGTGATCCGATTCCCGTGGTGGCCAAGGCCCTGGCCGAGGACGCACGCCTGTTGTGCTTCGACGAATTCCAGGTGACGGACGTGGCCGATGCCATGATCCTGGGCCGGCTGTTCGATCGTCTGTTTGCCGACGGCGTCACCATTGTCGCCACCTCCAACACCCCGCCGGACCGGCTTTATGAAGGCGGTTTGAACCGCCAGCTCTTCCTGCCCTTCATCGAGGAGATCAAGCAGCGGCTGGAAGTGGTGGAGCTGAACGGGCCGACCGACTATCGCCTCCAGCGCCTGTCGGGGGTGAAGGTCTATATGACGCCGCTGGGCGCGGATGCCGATGCGGCGATGGACCAGGCCTGGCGGCGTCTGACCGATACTGTCAAAGGCAAGCCCACCAGCCTGACGGTGCTGGGGCGGCAGTTGCCGGTGCCACAGGCGGCGCGAGGCGTGGCGCGCTTTTCTTTCGAGGAATTGTGCGACCGGCCGTTGGCCGCCGCCGACTACCTGGCGATTGCTCAGGCCTTTCACACGATCCTGATCGATCATATCCCGGTGATGACCGACAACATGCACAATGTGGCGCGGCGCTTCACCCTTCTGATTGACACGCTCTACGATGAGGGCGTGAAATTGATCTGTTCCGCCGCCGCGCGCCCCGGCCAGCTTTATCCCGAGGGCATCGCTTCGGAAGCCTTTAACCGTACGGTTTCCCGCCTTGCCGAGATGCAGAGCGAGGATTATCTACGCAAGGGTCATGGCATCCGCGCGCTGAGAAGCTGATGGAAAATGTTCTCTGGGCCTGCGCCTTCGTTCTGGTCTGTATCGGCTTCTACCGTTACGGCCTGCCGATATTGAAGCGTTTCGATCAGGCCAATGTCGCCCGCATCGCGCGCGAACAGCGCGACCGCGCCGAACCCAATGCCCATATCCGCCATGCCCTGGAAGTGGCGGATGAGCAGGTGGAGGAGGTGCAGGAGGTCAAGGTGGGTAGCCTCAGCCATTTCCTGTTCGAGGCCGAGGTCTTCGCCAGCCGCGAGGAAGCCGAGGAAATGCGCGCCCGCCGGGTGGGCGTGGTGGCGCGGCGCTTCTATGAGGAACTGCCCGCCGCGTTGATGTCACGCGGCGAGCCGCGCTCCAATCTCTCGGCCCGTGAACGCGCCAGCCAGCGGTGGAAGCGGACGATTCATTGACTGCTCTCCATGGGCGGGCTTGACCCGCCCATCCAGGGCAACAAACATCGGTGTTTCTGACTCTGGATGGCCGGCTCAAGGCCGGCCATGGTGAGTGAGTTAAGCTGGTTCACCCTTCATCAGCCGCGGTAGTTTTCCGATATCGCCGCCAGCGTGACGCATGAAGAAGCGCCGCGCCGGGCCAATGGCGTCCACGATGCCTATCCCTAAGTCACGCAGATGCCTGAGCGGTGCGATGTCGTTGGAGAAAAGACGATTGAGCGCATCGGTGGAGGCCGCCAGGGTAAAGGAATCGAACCGCCGCCAGCGCTCATAGCGTTTCAAGGTATCCAGAGCCCCGACGTCCTGGCCCAGGCGTGCCGCATCCAGCAGCACCTCTGCCAGCGCTGCGGCGTCTTTCAGGCCCAGGTTCAAACCCTGCCCGGCGATGGGGTGAATGCCATGGGCGCAATCGCCCACCAGCGCCAGCCGCGGCCGCACAAAGTCTCGCGCCAGATGAAAGGATAACGGATACGACCAGCGCGGCCCTGCCGCCTTGGTCTTGCCCAGATGACCGCCGAAGCGCCGCGCCAATTCTTCGTTGAACCGTGTTTCGTCCAGCGCCAGCAGCGCCGGTGCTCTGGTCTTGGCTTCGGTCCATACCAGCGACGAGCGATTGCCGGTCATCGGCAGGATGGCAAACGGCCCCGACGGCAGGAAATGCTCATAAGCCACGCCATTGTGCGGCTTCTCATGCTCCACCGTGGCGACGATGCCGGTCTGCGGATAGGACCAACCGATCACCCCGATGCCGGCCTCAGTGCGCAGCGGCGATTCCCGCCCATCGGCGGCGATCACCAACCCTGCCCGGATCTCTTCGCCATTGGCCAGGGTCACCATGGCAGTGCCCGCTTCCACCGTCACGGTCTTCACCGCGGCCGGAGCCAGCAATTCCAGATTGGCGGCGCGTTCCACCGCCGCATGAAGCGCGGCGCGGATATGGCGGTTTTCGGCGATATGACCCAGCGCCGTGGCGCCCACTTCCGCGGCATCGAAATGCAGCGAGAAAGGCGAGGCCGGCTGGCCAGGCTTGCCGTCGGTCACCAGAATCTCATGGATCGGCTGGGCACACGTGTCGAGCCCCTCCCACACCCCCAGCGCCTTCAGCATCCGCACGCTGGCATAGGCCAAGGCTGAGACGCGGCCATCGAATTTGGGATCCAGGACGCGAGAGACGGGAGCCGCATCGGCCACCACCGTCCTCAGCCCGCCCTGCGCCAAGGCTAAGGCCAGCGGCAACCCCACCAAACCGCCGCCTGCGATCACCACGTCTGCGTGCTTCAAAACTTCTCTCACCCTTGGGCCTCGATAGCCGCACAAAAAACAGGCAAAAATGGTCTTTTGCTTATTTTTCAGGCAAATCATGCTGCCTGTTTTTGAGTCATTGGTGCCGTGTTTTTGGCCGAAAATTCATCTCTTCCAATGTCTTAAGCCGCCGCCCGGAAGTTGGCCCGCTTCTTGATAACTCGTTAATGCCGGGCTCTTCGTCCGGCGCGGGCAACAACACGGAAGGACGGCAGATGAAGCTTATCACGGCGATCATCAAACCCTTCAAGCTCGACGAAGTGCGCGAATCTCTTTCCGCGCTCGGCGTCCAGGGCATGACGGTGACTGAGGTCAAAGGCTATGGGCGGCAAAAGGGGCACACAGAGATTTATCGCGGCGCGGAATATGCCGTGAGTTTTCTGCCCAAGCTCAAAATCGAAGTGGCGGTCAAGAGCGAGATGCTCGACGCGGTGGTCGATGCGATCACTTCCAAGGCGAAGACCGGTCAGATCGGCGACGGAAAGATTTTCGTCACGCCGCTCGAGCAGGTCGTGCGTATCCGCACCGGCGAAACGGATGGCAACGCGCTGTAAGCCGAAAGGCCCAAAGCCCGTTCAGAAAAGGACAGACAAATGAAACTTGAACACTTGAAGAAAGCAGGCCTGGCAGCCCTTGGCGGCCTTGGCACGCTCGCGATTACAGCCGGTGGCGCCTATGCCGCCACCAAAGATCCACTGGTTGCAGGCGATACGGCCTGGATGATCACGTCATCGGCCCTGGTGCTGATGATGACCATCCCAGGCCTGGGCCTGTTCTATGGCGGCATGGTGCGCAAGAAGAATGTGCTGGCGACTCTGGCGCAAAGCTTCGGCGCGACCTGCCTGATCACCGTGCTGTGGATGATCATCGGCTATTCCATCGCCTTCACCACCAATGCGGATGCGGGCGCTAACGCGTACATCGGCAGCTTCACCTATCTGTTCCTGCACCCGATGGGCTTGAACGCGGTGTCGAGCCTGGCGCCGACCATTCCGGAATCGGTCTACATGTTCTTCCAGATGACCTTCGCCATCATCACGCCGGCCCTGATCGCTGGCGCGCTGGCGGACCGGATGAAGTTCTCGGCCTTCCTGTGGTTCATGGGCCTGTGGCTGATCTTCGTCTATTGCCCCATCGCCCACTGGGTGTGGGGTGGCGGCTTCCTGGGTGCAGGTACCGGTTTCCTGATCCCCAAGGGCGCGGGCGCACTGGACTATGCCGGCGGCTCGGTGGTGCATCTGAACGCGGGTACCGCGGCGCTGGTGACCTGCCTGGTTCTGGGCAAGCGCATCGGCCTGGGCACCGAGAATATGTCGCCGCATAACCTGGTCTTGTCGGTGATCGGCGCCTCGCTGTTGTGGGTCGGCTGGTTCGGCTTCAACGCCGGCTCCGCCCTCACCGCCGGCTACAATGCCGGTATGGCCGCGGCCGCGACGCAAATCGCAACCGCTGCCGCCGCACTGGCCTGGATGTTCGCCGAATGGATCGTCGCCAAGAAGCCTTCGGTGCTTGGCATGATCTCCGGCGCCGTCGCCGGCCTGGTGGCGATCACCCCGGCCTCGGGCTTTGTCGATCCGGTGGGCGCGCTCATCATCGGCATCGCTGCCGGTGTGGTCTGCTACATCTCGGCAGTCTGGGTGAAGAAGGCCATCGGCTATGACGACAGCCTGGACGCCTGGGGCGTGCATGGTGTGGGTGGCGCGCTGGGCGCCATGCTCACCGGCGCCTTCGCCAAGAACGCGATCAACAGCGCCGGCAAGGGCTGGCTGACGGACGGTAATGGCGCGCAGATGCTGTACCAGTTCATCGATGTGGCGGTGGTCTTTATCTACTGCGCCATCGGCACCTTCATCATCCTGAAGGTGATCGACATCATCGTCGGCCTGCGCGTCTCGCCGGAAGTCGAACGCGAAGGTCTGGATATCAACCTGCACGGCGAGACTGTTCACGACTAAGAGTTACCTCCCCGAAGTGACTGGGGCGCCTCGAAAGAGGCGCCCCTTTTCTTTTGTTTGCTGTTTTATTTTTTGAACCCCCTCCGGCCTCGACTATCACGCAGCCGCTTCGCGGCTGCGCCCGTCTCGGCCACCTCCCCCTTCCTGGCGCTGTCGCGCCGAAGGGGGAGGCGGGTCATGGCCCTAGCTGATGGTCGCGACGCGAAATGCGGCGCTCGAGCGAAAAGCCCGCGGCAGGCAGCGGCGCTGACGCTTTTCCTAGGCGGGTGGGACCTCTATGTTCCGCCGCTATGTCCAATCTTCCCCGCATATCTGCACTCCCGCCCGGCCCATTTGCGCGGCTGGCGACCCTGCTGAATGACATCAAGCCCGGCAAGGATCCTATCAGCCTGTCCATCGGCGATCCGTCCGGTCAGGTGCCCGATTTTGTGAAGGAAGCGCTGGCGCGGAGCGCCGCCAGCTTTGGCAATTATCCCGCCATCGCCGGTACCGAAGACTGGCGGCAAGCAGCCAGCGGCTGGCTCAACAGTCGCTTTGTCCTGAACGGCGCGGTCGATGCCGAACGGCATGTGCTGCCGCTTAATGGTACGCGCGAGGGTCTTTTCTCCGTTCTTTTTCCCTTCACGCCTGAGACCAAGGCGGGCGCACGCCCTATCGTGGCCATGCCCAACCCTTTCTATCAGTGCTATGCGGCCGCGGCCCTGAGCGCGGGCGCCGAGCCGCTGTATGTGCCGGCGCTGAAGGAAAACGGCTTCCTGCCCGATTTCGCAGGCCTGCCCGGAGCCACACTGGCGCGGCTGGCGGCGGTCTATATCTGTTCGCCTTCCAATCCCGAAGGCGCAGTGGCAAGTGATGCCTATTGGCAGAATTTGTTCGCGCTGGCCGAGCGGCACGATTTCATCGTGCTGGCCGATGAATGTTATGCCGATATCTGGTTCGACCGGCCGCCGCATTGCGCCCTGCCCGTGCGGCTTGCCCAATCGGGCGGCTTCACGCGCCTTTTGACGTTCCACTCTCTGTCCAAGCGCTCGGGCTTGCCGGGATTGCGCTCGGGCATGGTCGCGGGCGACGAAAAACTGATCGGCGCCTTCCGCGCCTTCCGCAATGTCGCGGGCCCTACCGTACCCACACCAATTCTGGCCGCCGCCGCCGCCGCCTGGCGCGATGAGGAGCATGTGGCGGCCGGCCGGGCCGCCTATCGCCAGAAGATGGCGGTGGCGGAAGAAATATTGGGCAACCGGATGACAAAGCCGGAGGGCGGCTTCTTCCTCTGGCTGGATGTCGGCAACGGCGAGGAATTCGCCTCACGTGCCTGGCGGGAAGAGGGAATCCGCGTTCTGCCGGGTACCTATCTCGGCCGCGAAATTGAGCCGGGAAAAACCCAGTCAAACCCTGGCTTTTCCTATGTCCGGGTGGCGCTTGTTAACGACTTATCAACCATTATGACCGCACTCAAAAGGCTGAGCGAAATTCTTTAGTTCGACGCCATTGGCAAGCACAGGCCGTTCGCATGGCTGAACGCCATGCTCACCCCCCTCCTCGCGAAGCAAGGCAGGGGGAGGGTGAGGTCCGCGGCCAAGCGGGCCGAACGTAGCATCGCCCGCGATGCGAAGGCCGGAGGGGGTTGATATGGCCCAAAGTCGAATGATCGGCGGTGTCTATCACCCCCGGGCGCGGGGCGGCGCCATGAGCGATGCCCTGGCCGACGCACGGCATGCCATGAACCGGCTGCTGCGCATGCTGGCCCTGCGCGGCGCGGGCCTGTTGCTGCTGGTGGCCGCCACCGCGGCGCTGGCGGCGCTGGCCAGCTATTCCTCCGATGACGCCAGCCTGAACAACGCCAATCTGCGCGATGCCTCCAACTGGCTGGGGCCGCTGGGCGCCATCGGCGCCGACCTGCTGCTGCAGCTTTTCGGCCTGGCGGCTCTGGCGTTCCTGGCGCCGCTGTTCGTCTGGGGCACACGGGGCTTGCGCGGCCGTTCGATCAAATATGCGATGTGGCGGCTTCTGGCCTGGCCGCTGGGCACCTTGACGGTTGCCGCGGGTCTGGGCCTCTTCCCCCGGCCTGCCAGTCTTCCCGCCGGCACGGGCGGACTGATTGGGATCGCCGCCTCAGGCCTTTCCAGCCATGCCGCCCAGGTCTGGCACACGCCCATGCTGAGCTGGGCGCTGCCATTGGGTCTTCTGCTGGTCGGTCTGCCGCTGGCCTTCCTGGCCACGGGCCTGCGCTTCCTGCCGATCGTCTATGGCGTGATGCAGATTCCGGCCGGCGCGCGCTGGGTCGCGGGCCTGATCCGGAAGCCGGACTTCGGCACCCTCTGGGGTCATCATAATGAGGACGAAGGCGAGCACGAATATCAGGATGACGACGAGGGCGCCTATCACGTCCATGAGGACGAAGAAGAGGCCGGCGCCGCCGAGCCGGAATCCATCGCCGCCACGCGGCTGGCCGAGCGCCAGAAAAGCCGGGTCAAGCGCGATGCTCGCGTGGCCCAGCCCAAACGGACAGACAAGCAGCAGCCGGCGCTGAACCTGTCTTCGGGCGAATATCAGCTTCCCGCCCTGGGGCTTTTGACCGAAGCCCCGCCGGTCAAGGACACCCACACGCTCTCTGATGAGGCGCTGGAAGAAAATGCCCGCATGCTGGAAGCGGTGCTGGCCGACTTCGGGGTCAAGGGCCGCATCAATGCGGTGCGCCCGGGCCCCGTCGTGACCCTGTACGAATTCGAGCCGGCGGCGGGGGTGAAATCCTCGCGCGTGATCTCGCTGTCCGATGACGTGGCCCGCTCCATGAGCGCGGTGGCCGCGCGCATCGCCACCATTTCGGGCCGCAATGTCATCGGCATCGAGCTGCCCAACCAGTTCCGCGAGACCGTCTATCTGCGCGAGATGTTCGCCTCCGCCGACTATGACAAGGCGCGCGCGCCACTGACCCTGGCGCTGGGCAAGACCATCGGCGGCGAGCCGGTGATGGCGGATCTGGCCAAGATGCCTCACTTGCTGGTTGCGGGCACCACCGGCTCGGGCAAGTCGGTCGGCCTCAACACCATGATCCTGTCACTGCTCTATCGCATGTCGCCGCAGCAGTGCCGCCTGATCATGATCGATCCCAAGATGCTGGAACTGTCGGTCTATGATGGCATCCCGCATCTTCTGTCGCCCGTGGTGACCGATCCGCGCAAGGCGGTGGTGGCGCTCAAATGGGCGGTGCGGGAAATGGAAGACCGCTATCGCAAGATGTCCAAGATGGGCGTGCGCGGCGTGGAAGCCTTCAACGAGCGGGTGCGCAAGGCCAAGGACAAGGGCGAAGGCCTGAAGCGCACGGTGCAGACCGGTTTTGACCGCGAGACCGGCAAGCCGATCTATGAGGATGAGAATCTCGACTTCGAGCCCATGCCCTACATCGTGGTGGTGGTGGACGAGGTCGCCGACCTGATGATGATCTCCGGCAAGGAGATCGAAGGCGCGGTGCAGCGCCTGGCGCAGATGGCGCGCGCCGCGGGCATCCATCTGATTGCCGCCACCCAGCGCCCCAGCGTCGACGTGATCACTGGCACCATCAAGGCCAACTTCCCCACCCGCATCTCCTTCCAGGTGACGAGCAAGATCGACAGCCGCACCATCCTGGGCGAGCAGGGCGCCGAACAACTGCTCGGTCAGGGCGACATGCTCTATATGGCGGCCGGCGGGCGCATCAAGCGCATCCACGGTCCCTTTGTCTCCGACCATGAGGTGGAAGATGTGGTGCGCTTCCTGAAATCGCAGGGCGCGCCTGAATATCTGGATGCGGTCACCGAGGAGCCGGACGAGGAAAGCGAAGATCCCTATGCGCTCCTGGGCGGCGGCAACCGGGAATCGGGCGACGATCTCTATGACAAGGCGCTGGCCGTGGTGGCGCGGGACAAGAAGGCTTCCACCTCCTACATCCAGCGGCGGCTGCAGATCGGCTACAACCGGGCCGCCAGCCTGATCGAGCGTATGGAACAGGAAGGCGTGGTCTCAGCCCCCAATCATAAAGGCGTTCGGGAAGTGCTCCTCCCGGACCACGACCACTAGCCCGCTGGTTCAATACCCCGAAATCGCGTAAAACGGCGCCTTCCTGCGGGGAGAGCAGACCATGTCCTATATCGACAAGTCGCTGGGCAACGGCGAGACCATCATCGCGCGCGCCCATTTCCACTGGCTTTATGTGACGGCGGCCTGGCTATACCTGCTCGTGCCCGGCGTGCTGTTTCTGGCCCTGCTGGGCAAGGCGCAAAGCGCCGGCTTCGCCATGGATGACAGCGCCACCATGGCGGCGATCGCCGCCGGCGTGCTGTTCGCGATCGGCTTTCTGGCCTTCCTGCGGCTGATGATCCGCAAATGGTCCACCGAGATCGGCGTCACCAGCCACCGCTTTGTCGAGCGTTATGGCCTGCTTTCCATGCGCACCAACGAGATCGCCCTGCCCAATATCGAGGGCGTCAGGGTCAACCAGTCCATTCTAGGCCGCATCTTCGGCTATGGCACGGTCCGGATCGAAGGCACCGGCGTGGATTCGGTGACCACGCCGAACATCGCCGATCCCGTGGGGTTTGTGCGCGCCATCCAGACAGCGCGCGAGCACACCGCGGCGCGGTTCGAAGCGGGAAGAACGGCCTAGTGTCGTGGTTTCGAAGTTCGCTACATTATCGATATCAGGCTCGATGCGAACTTCGAAACCAAAACGACACTAGGATTCAATAAGTCGCTAGTGTCCTTCGATTCCGAAATTCGCCCGGAGTTCGATATAGAGATCATGCGAATTTCGGAATCGGGACACTAGCTTAACCCGCTTCTGCCAGTTCCTGGGCCACGGCGCGCGGGAAGGTGACGGTGACCTTGGTACCGCGGCCGCGCGCGCTGTCGATGGCGATGACGGCGCTGTGCAGGTCCACCAGCGCCTTGGTCAGCGGCAGGCCAAGACCGGTTCCCTCATAGCGGCGCTCCAGCCGGTTATCGACCTGGCCGAAGGGCTGGAAGGCGATTTCCACATCCTGCGGGTCCATGCCGATGCCGGTATCGGCGACAGTCACCGCCACGCCTTGCTCGGTCGCGGCGGCGATCAAGGAAACTGTGCCGCCCCTTTCCGTGAACTTGATCGCATTGGAGAGAAGATTGAGGAAGATCTGGCGCAGCTTGGCGGCGTCGCCGGTCAGCGGCATTGATTGGTCGAGCCCATTGGTTTCCAGGCTCAGACCAGCCTCGGCGCATTGTTCGCGCACCATGGCGATGCAATCGTCCAGCACCTCGCACATGTCCACTGGGCGCACATTCAACGCCATCTTGCCGGCTTCGCTCTTGGAGAGATCCAGCACGTCGTTGATCACCGCCAGCAAGTGGCGGCCGCTGCGCAGAATATCTTGGGAATAATCGAGGTAGCGGTCGTTGCCCAGCTCGCCGAAGAACTGGCCGGAGATGATCTCGGAGAAGCCGATGATGGCGTTCAAGGGCGTGCGCAACTCATGGCTCATATTGGCCAGGAAGCGGGTCTTGGCGGCATTGGCGGCTTCGGCGTCGCGCTTGGCGCGGCGCAGGGATTCCTCACGGTCCTTGACGGCGGTGAAGTCGGAAAGGAAATAGATAGAGCCGCCTTCGGAGGTGTCGCTGCCGGTCATGCGCAACCAGCGGCCGTCGGCCAATTCCAGTTCTGCCTGGCCTGTGGCAACGATGTCCTCGGCCGAAATCTGGCCCGGCTTGAGCTGGCTGCGGATGGTTTCCAGCGCGTCGCTGAATTGAACACCGGGGGTCAGTTGATAGGCGATGGCGGGAAAGAATCCGCGCAAAGTCGAATTGGCCATCACAATGCTGCCGTCCGCGGCCACCAGCATCACGCCCTCGCGGCTGGTTTCCAGCGCGTCCACCAGCCGGTTCTCGGCGGACCGGCGCAACGACTTTTCCCGCGCCATGGCCTCACGGATATTGTCCTGCATCACGGTCATAGATTTGAGCAGCGCGCCGGTCTCATCGGGCCCGCCGGGAGGAATGGTGGTTTCCAGTTCGCCCATGGCGATACGATCGGCGACCGAGGCCGCCGCCCGCAAAGGCCGCACGATGCGGCTGCGCAGCAGAAGTGTGATGCCAGTCGCCAGCAGCAGCGCCAACAGAGTGACGGCGCTGCTGACATATTTGAAATTGGCGATGTTGCTGACCGTCTGGCGGCGATTGACGAAGCTGTGGTCGGTGATCAGTTCGATAAGCAGATCGAACTTTTCATCCGTGGCGCTGTCCAGCCGCTCCAGGGCGGCATGATCGCCGCGCGCCTGCGCCTGCTGCCAGCTTTTCACCAGAGGTCGGATCTGGGCAATCAGCTTGAGTTCGTCTGCTGAACCGGCGCGTTGGGCGGCCACGCCCAGATCGCCGCTAAAGGTGGCGGCCATGTCCTCGATCTCGGACGCGATGGCGGCGCGGCCGCTTCGTGGCGCCTGCTCGAAACGTTTTTCCAGCACCTGCAATTCGGTAAAGTCGGTATGCGCGGCGCGGGTGTAGGAGATGGCCATCAACGGGCCGTCGAAGGTGGTGACGGCGATATTGCCGGCCGCCGACAGCACACCGTAACCGGCAAGACCGATCACGGCGATGAGCAAGCTCATCGCCACAAAGGCCGCGAAAATCTTCGCGCCAATGCTGGATTTGGCCATCGCGCGTTCAAACACCGTCAATGCGGTTTTAAGTATCCGCCGGCGCGGTTTATGGCCACTTAAGGAAGGGCTTGGGGTACGCCGAATACAGCTATTTAACGTGCACCACGAGCTTCATCTTGGGGTGAATGTGACAGCGGACCTCGAAGGTTCCGGAGGCCGTAAATGTTTCGGTAATATCCTGGCCCGGGTTCCGCTCATCGCTGTCGAAGGCAAAGCTTGGGGCCTGGACATAGATCTGGTGGATGAACTCGTCATCGTTGGTGAAAGTCAGGCTTTCGCCGCGGTTGATGCTGACCTCGGCGGGGCGGAAGGCGCGGCCTTTCTGGACGACGGTATGGGCTTCGTCGGCGGCGAAGCTGGCTGCCGGAACAAGCAGGAAAAGTGGGAGCAGTTTTTTCATCGCGTCACCACCTGATGCTGCATGGGAGCCAGGCGCGCCAGAAAGCGGTTCTGGGTCGCAAAGGGGATGTTACAGGAATCCATCGCGGACTGCAGGTCCTCGACCAGGGCGTTGAAATTGGCGTTGGTGAGGTGCAGGCCCTTGTGCGTGGCTTCCATGGAATGGCCCGTATAGTGGCAGGGGCCGCCGGCGACCACGCAGAACTGATCTTTCAGCTCGGCGCGGATGCGATCGATGTTGGATTCCGAAAAGATATCCTTGATGCGCGGATCGGCGAGATATTTGTCCACCGAGGCATCGACGAGCTTGTCGATGCCGGGCTGCCTGCCCATATCGTCGAACAGCGCATCCTGGGCCCATAGCGGCGTGGTGAGAGCCAGGAAAAGGAAAGTCGCGGCCAGGGCTTTCATGGCATCATTCCTCAAAGGCCCGCCTGGAGGGACAGATAGGCGCCGTGCTGATCATTCTCGATCGCGATGCTGCCCAGGTCCGCATAGGCGGCGGTTATGGAAAGGTTCTTGTTGAAGAAATAGGCGGCAAACAGGTCCCAGGCCGCGCCTTCATGGACGATGCCGAGATTGCTGGGCTTGGTGCGCAGTTCGGCGCCCACGGCAAAGCGGCGGCTGAAGAGATAGGCGCCGGAGCCCTCGAACTGGGTGCTGTAGTCATTGTGCTTGTCGCCGCCAAAACCCAGGATGCCGAACTGGTTGGCCTTGGTCTCGCGCAAGGTGGCGTCCACCAGCAGGCTTTCCGCCAGAAGCAGCTTGGTCGCGGTCACGTAGAAATCGGTGCCGACGCTGTTCTTGCCGCCGACGGCCGCGATCACCGCGCCGCGATCATTTTCCTTGTGCTGCAGGCCGACCGCGATCTGCGGCAACCAGCTGTCCTGGTCATAGACCGCATCGCCGATCAGCTTCAGCTTGGCGCCGAAGATATTCTGATGAAAAGTGAAACCACGGCCCAGCCCCAGCGCGGCGCCGACATCCTGGGTATCGAACCCCTGCCAGGCGTAGGAAAGCTCCAGCCGGTCGAACAGACCGACCGCCACGCCCGCGGTTTGCAAGGTGTAGTCGGGCAGCGGCACGGCCGTGTAGTGCACATTGGCGCCGATGCCGTCGCGAGTGCCATAGCCGGTGATCAGGGCCCAGTTGGCCAGGCCGCCGCCGCCGGCGCCCTCAACCTGGGAGACGCCGCCGGTTGCCAGCAGCTTGCCGCCGTCGAAAAGGTCATCGGCAAAAGCCGGCTGCGCGGCCACGCCCAGCAGCAGGGTCAGGGCGCGAATGAAGGGGCGCATGCAAGGCTCCAGACGTAACGGGTCTGGCCTTGTAAGGGGCGCAGGGTTAAGGCCATCTGAACCCTGAAAAGGGCGGGAAACCGGCCTTAATTCTGGGCTGGACAGGGGGAGGCCAAAAGCCTATATCCCCCCACCCTCTGGAAATTTCCAAGGCAGTGACGCGGGGTGGAGCAGCCCGGTAGCTCGTCAGGCTCATAACCTGAAGGTCACAGGTTCAAATCCTGTCCCCGCAACCATCGCAAGAAAAAGGCCTGTCCGTCGGACAGGCCTTTTTCGTTGCGATGCCAAGGCGCGGCTAGCGTCAGCGTAGTGCCGCGCCGCGGCAGTCCCTCCAAATCGCGATACCGACTAGCACCGAAGACCTTTCCGGGCTGCAGAAGCAGCCCGTTCGGCGGGGCTAAGCGACAGCCGGCAACGCGGAAAATTTGTCGTCGTTTGATTGAAATCTAGGACAGCCGGACCGCGCTGGATCGGGATACAGCCGGAGCAAAAAAATCCAGTTTGCGCAACCATCTGCCCAAAGGACGCTCAACGCCCCACCAACAGGCGACACCCGCCAAGGTCGCAAGCCCGGTGAGGATCAAGACGTTTGCGTCGAAAGGAAGAGCGCCAAAACCTGCATGGCGCATGAAGATTGCGGTCGCGGGTAGCGCGAAAAACTGGAATAGGTAGATCGAATATGACGCATCACCGAGTTTCTCACCCAACTGAAATATCTTGTTGGAACCAATGTGCGCGGCACACAGTCCTGCAACCAACAAAGAAGCCGGAATTCCCCAAAGTAAGAAACGAAGTGGGCCATGTTCAGGCGGTGTCCAGATCAAACTGATGGCCAATCCAACAAGGCCGGACACAACCAGACATGTGCGAAAGGTGCTTCCGATGGCATGCCGCGCGAGCGACCACCACGCGATGCCAACCCCCATGATAAAATCGAGCAGCAGCCAATCCGAGAAGAATTTGGCGGTGGGCGCCGAAGGCGCCACAACGGCCCCAGCTACGACTGCTATCACAAAAAATATGACTACGAGAGACAGCCCCTTTCGCAGTGGCAAAAACATGGAACACGCAAACACCAAGTAAAAAAGCATCTCGTAGTCAAGGGTCCAACCCACACCGATGATCGGGGAGATACTATCTCTCCATGCAACCGGTAAAAACAGATACGAACTTGCAATCCAGGAAAGTGTAATCTTGGAGTCGTGAGTCACGGCGAGATTTGGTAACGCCGCGGTGATTGCAATCGCGACAGCAGTAAGAAGCCAGTAGATTGGCACAATGCGCAATATGCGCTTCTTCAGGAACTGCACGGGCGCACCGGCTACACCGAAATCCTGATGATGAACGTAATACATGATGAACCCGGAAATGACGAAGAAAACATCCACCCCCGCGTCACCGGCCAACACCTGTCCACTTGGCCCATCCAAGAGTGAATGGGCTCTACCTTGCGGGAATGTGTAGCCTATCCGAGTAATCGAGTGGGTGAAGACGACAGCAATGGCTGCGGCAGCGCGCAAAAGCTGAATTGATCGCAGCTTGGACGGTCTTCCTCCGGAAGCTACAGCGTGCATGTGTTCCTGATCGTGTTGCTCAATGATAAGGAATATTGGTCTGATTGAAATGGCGACACAGCCAAGCCAGAGGCTAGGTGCTGAGCGCCGAGCATTCTCACATTTGGCGGTCCTACCTTCTCGTCGCGGCAGGAGGTCTGGGCGGCGTCGGCCGAGATGCTAACAGTGGGAGGAAGCAGACCCGCAGCAAGGAAACATGGAAGGCGCATAGTCGGCCCCGGGCTCTCGTATTAGAGACTGCAGGGCAAGCCCCTGAAGTGCAAGACAGGGTACCGCTGCCGCGCCTGGGACGGGTCCACGCAAACCTCGGCCGCCCGACGCAGGCGGCGGCAGGTCTGCGCCCCGATTAATCCATTGTTTCTAGTGAACACTTTTCGCTCGCCGAGGCTTTATCGGTGACAGCCGGCCTGGACCCGTTCAATAGAAGCCCTAACTTCACGAACCTTTTCAGTGCGTCTTGCGCCAGTGCAATCCCTCGCAATAGCTTGAGGCGATTCATTCGGTTTGGTCCATGCCCAGCACATTGCATCATATTGTAGGATTGGCGCGGGCTACCGGATGGTTGGCCGCCTTGAATATCCTTGCTCGCCGTCACCTGAGGTATCGCAAACCTGTTTCATTGAAAGTGGGCCAACTATCTACCAGGCTTGAGGTGTCGCCCACTGACAGTGACCTTTTTGTTCTCTCGCAGATTTTCGGCTGGGGTGAATATGCCGCTAGCGAAAATATGGCGCGGCAAATGCGCCGCTTATCAGCGGAATGGGCAGCCAGCGGCATTACACCGGTCATCATCGATGGGGGAGCTAATGTCGGATATTCGCCTCTATTCTTCGCAAAGGAGTTTCCTGAGGCGACTGTGATTGCGCTGGAACCCGATAGACCGACATTTGAACGTCTTTGCCGCAATTGTCAGGGTGAGCGCCGGATCAAACCAATCCATGGCGCTCTATGGCATCATCGCAACGGCGTATGTCTGCAGAGCGGGCACCATGGCTCATGGTCACACCATCTGGACCAGGAAGGAACGTTGGTCCCCTCGACCACGTTGCGTGACGTCATGGCCCTGGAACCGACATCGCGGCTGCTTATCCTGAAGCTGGATATCGAAGGTTCAGAGAGGGAGGTTGTCGAAGCCGACCCCGAGATTGTCCGCTCCGCCATGTGCATTATGATCGAACCACATGATTTCATGAGGCCAGGCCTTGGCTGTCTGACGCCGCTATTCAAAGCGTTGGCGGGCAAAGAGATTGACACAGTTATCAGCGGTGAAAACCTGTTTCTGTTTTCGCGCGAACTCACTGCAGGGGCTGGCGCCTGACACGGAGCGCTCCTCGGTCATTCAACAGGTGTGAATGAATATCTAACCTCACAAGCTGAAGATCACAGGTTCAAATCCTGCCTGCAACCATCAAAAAAGCCCGGCCGATTTCGGCCGGTTTTTTGATGCCCTAGCGACAGCGTAGGGCCGCAACCCTGCGGGATGTCGGCTGGCGGCCTCTGCCGCTCGCTTTAGCTCGCGGCGCTGTCCATACGCTGTCGCTGTGGACCTTTCGCAGGTCCCTCGCTAGCGACAGCGTAGCGAGACCTGCTCACGCGCTACGCGCGCCGCTCCTCTCAGTGCTGCATCCCCTGCTGCACATAGTTGTTTGCGTCCTGCGCCATCTGGTCCATCTGCTGACCAGCGGTGTCGGCCATCTGATTCATGTGATGACCGGCTGTTTCGACCATCTGCTGACCGTCCTGCTGCATGCGGTCGATATTCTCGGATGCCGTTTCGGTGGCGCTGGCCACCACATTATGGGCGATACCGCGGAAGGCTCCGGCCAGGCGCATCTGCTGGGCCAGATAGTCTTTCACAAAGCCGCGCAGCCATTCCTGCTGCACGCCGATCAGGCCGGGCAGACCCTGGCAGTTCTGCATTTTCTCCATCGCCTCGCCATTGCGCTCCAGCCGGCGGTTGGTGAAGCGCAGGCCTTCGTCGCGGACGAAGATGGTCATCTCCTGGAACAGCAGCCGCTGGCTTTCGGCGGCTTGCGCCAGGCTATCGCCCAGTTGGGAAAAAGCGGGGCTGACATCGGGATTGTGCGACATGGGACCTCCTTTTGCGCTGCATATGGGAAGATTGCGGCTCCCGGAGAGTTTCGCCGCAGTGCAAAAACTTTTTGTGACGACCCCATGGCGGCACCATGTCGGTTCCGGCCCGGAACCTGGCCCTCGCGAACCCCCTGTTTTGCACAGCTTTTATGGGCTTTGCTTATTTTCTGTGCGGTGTTGGCCACGCCGCGCAATTCCGTTTGCCGGGGGCCCTCGGCCACCGCTATAACCCCGGCCCTCGGGGCGTTTTGGTTTGAGTCTCTCGCTCCGATCACGCGTCGCGTGTCGAAGGGAGTGTGCATGGCAAATCAGGTCTCTGCCGACTATCGCCCGTCGGAAAACGAGCCCTTCATGAATGAGCGTCAGCGCGAATATTTCCGCCGCAAGCTCAATCTCTGGAAAGAAGAAATCCTCAAGGAAAGCCGCGAAACCATCCAGAATCTGCAGGCCGAGACCGTGCCCCATGCCGATCTCGCCGACCGCGCCTCTACCGAGGCCGAGCGCCAGCTGGAACTCAGGACCCGGGACCGCCAGCGCAAGCTGATCGCCAAGATCGACGCGGCGCTGCGCCGGATCGAGGACGGTTCCTATGGCTTCTGCGAGGAATCGGGCGAACCCATTTCGCTCAAGCGGCTCGACGCCCGTCCCATTGCCACCCTGTCGATTGAAGCGCAGGAACGGCATGAGCGGCGTGAGAAAGTCTACCGGGACGACTGATCCCGATCCGAAACAAAAAGGCCCGGTCGCAAAACCGGGCCTTTTTCTTTTGCTTCCTGGGAAATCAGAACGGCATCAAGATATCGAGCAGCTGGCTGCCATAGCGCGGCTGCTGCACATCGCTCATCGTGCCTTTGCCGCCATAGTTGACCCGCGCCTCGGCGATTTGCGACAGGTTCACGGTATTGTCCTGGGTGATGTCTTCGCGGCGCACGATGCCGGAGAGCTGCATGTCGCGCAGCTCGTTGTTCACCCGAACCTGCTGATGGCCGTCGATCACCAGATTGCCATTGGGCAGCACCTGGGCGACCAGGGCCGCCAGGGTCATGTTGATGGATTCCTGGCGCTGGATGGAACCGGTACCGACATTGGAATTGTCCGAGCCCATCTTGACCAGGCTGGAAGGATCCATCACCGACGGCAGCACCTTCTCCAGGCCGAAGAAGTTGGTCAGGTTGGCGTCCTCGGAATTGGTGCGGCTGCGCGAGGTCGTATTCTGCAGCTTGGCGGTGTCGGCAACCGAGACATTTACCGTGATCACATCGCCGACATGTGTGGCCCGGGGATCATGAAAAAAGCTCTGCGCGCCGGGCTGCCACAGCGAATTGTCCACATGCATGATCGGCTTGGGCGCGGGGATCGCGGCCACGATCTGGGTGCCGGCCGGATTGCCCACCGGCTGCAAAGCAGGCGCCTCGCCGATGTTTTGGATGCGGTCCAACGCCGAACAGGCCGGCAGCGAAGCCGCCGCAACCAGAGGAAAAAGCTTCAAAAGATTGCGCATGACAAATCCTATCGACGGGCGAAGTTGTTGCTGGGAGCGGCGATGATGCCGGTGGCGCGCACGGTGCCGGGCGCGACGACGATGCCGGAAACCATGCGGTAGGAAGCGGGGTTCTGGACGGTGACGGTATCGCCGACGCCGCCTTCGCTCATGGCGCGGCCCATGGCGGAGAGTTCCACACCGGGCGCTGCAAACTGCATGGTGACCGTCTGGCCCTTGATGATGACGATGGGGCGGCGGACATCCTCGCTGCGGAAGAGCTGGCCGGCGGACAGCGTGCGGCGGGCCTGCATGCCCTTGACCTCGTCCATCTTGGTCGGCACGCCCGACATCAGGCCATTGCCATCCACGGTGGCGAAGATGAGATCGTTTTCGCCGATCGTGTCGCCGCGGGCGATGTCGTGTGCCGGCACCACCACTCGGACGGTAGCGGCGAAAGCGCTGGAAGTGCCCATCAGCGCGGCGGCGCCGAGCAGCAGCAGAGCAAGGATCATGAGAGTGCGTTTCATGGCTTAGGACCCCAACCTGGCGGTGTCTTGAAGGATCTGGTCGGCCGCGGTGATGACCTTGGAGTTCATCTCATAGGCGCGCTGGGCCGTGATCAGGGCGGTGATCTCGTCCACCGAGTTCACATTGGAGGTTTCCAGAAAGCCCTGCTGGATGGTGCCGTAACCGGTCGTGCCCGGAACACCCGCCTGCGGGCTGCCGGAGCCAGGCGTCTCGAGATAGAGGTTGTTGCCGACGGAATTGAGGCCCGCCTCATTGGGAAAGCGTGTCAGTTCCAGCTGACCCACCGTCTGGGGCGTCGTATTGCCCGCTACGGTGGCATTGACCTGGCCCTGCGCATTGATGGTGACGCTGAGCGTGTTCTGCGGGATGGCGATGCCCGGCTGAACCACCAGACCGTCCTGGGTGACGAGCTGGCCCTGGGGCGAGAGCGAGAAGTTACCCGAGCGGGTATAGGCATCGGTGCCGTCGGCCTGCTGAATGCGGAAATAGCCCGAACCCTGGATGGCAACGTCGTAGGGGTTGCCGGTGGACTTCAGATCGCCCTGAGTGGTGATGCGATAGACCGCGGCGGTGCGCACACCGGCGCCCAGCTGAATGCCGTTGGGCGCGTAAGTGCCCTGGTCGGAGGTCTGCGCACCGGGGGTCTGGATGTTCTGATAGAGCAGGTCGGTGAACTCGGCCCGCTGCTCCTTGAAACCGGTCGTGTTCATGTTCGCCAGATTGTTGGCGATCACTTCCACATTGGTCTGCTGGGCCAGCATGCCGGTCGAGGCGATGGAAAGGGCGCGCATCGGTGCTTCTCCTTAATTTGGTGACTGGCCAAGCCGCTGGATGGCCTGGCTCATCATGTCTTCTTCGGACTTGCTCAGATTGGCGGTCGCCTCATAGGCCCGCTGCACCTCGAGCATCTTGCTGATCTCGATCACCGGCTGGACGTTGGAGGCTTCCAGTGCGCCCTGCCGGATATTGACTGTGGCGGGCGTGTTTGGCGTCTGGCCGGTGGAATAAAGGCTGGAACCTTGCTTGGTGAGCAGGCTGTTGTCGGCGAAATCCACCACCTTGATCTTGCCAAGCTGGTTGCCCACGCCACGGACCACGCTGGAAATCATGCCGTCGGGCGCGATATTGATGTCCCCGTCGGTGGGGGCGATGGTGATGGCGCCGCCATCACCCTGCACCTGATAGCCCTGGCTGGTGACCAGATTGCCGCTGCCGTCCAGCGAGAAATGACCGTCGCGGGTATAGCGGAGGCCTGCCGGCGTCTGGACCGCGAAATATCCCTTGCCGGAAATCGCCAGGTCGAGAGGAGCGCCGGTCTGCTCGATATTGCCCTGCCCGGTGTCGCGGGTTACGCCGGCATCCTTCACGAAGGAAACAGGCTGCATGCCTTTCTGTCCTTCGGCGGGCCGCATCATCGCGACATATTCTTCGAATTTCGCGGAGTCGCGCTTGAAGCCCGGCGTGGAGACGTTCGCGATATTGTTGGCGATCACGTCCATCGCCCGGTAGGTGGCGAGCTGCTGGGAGAGACTAACAAGAAGTGAATTTTCCATCGGCCTTCCGGATCCTTTCTGGTCCGTCGTGTCTTCGGCATTGCAGCCGCCATGCCATAGAAAAACGCCCGGTTTTATTGGCTTTTATGCGCGTCGCGCCGGGCTCTCGGAAATTCTTGCCGGGCTCAAGCCGCCCTACCGGCAATTTGAACCACTCCTTAACCACGTTTGCATAGGGTGACGCTCGAAAAGTCTCCAGGGCGTTCAACAAGGGTTTTCCATGGCGAAAGAAGCCGCACCCGAAAACGAAGACGGCGAAAAGCCGGAAGGTGAAGCCGCGCCCGAACCCAAGAAGGGTCTCAAGCGCTTTCTCTCCAAGAAGATTCTGATGATCGCCGTGCCGGTCCTGCTGCTTGTGCTCGGCGGCGGCGGCGCGGGCGCCTACTTCTTTCTGTTCAAGAAGCCCGCCAACGCCGAAGGCGCCAAGGCCGAAGAACCGCTGACCCCGCCCAAGGTCGCCTTCAGCGACATGCAGGACATCCTGGTCAACATCCAGAGCAATGACGGCACCCCGGCCTATCTCAAGCTGGGCCTGTCGCTGGAGCTGGAAGATGACGCGCAAAAAACCGCCATTCAGCCCCTGATGCCGCGCATCACCGATCAGTTCCAGGCCTATTTGCGGGAATTGCGGCTGGACGATCTCAAGGGTTCTGCCGGGGTGCTGCGTCTGAAAGAGGAATTGCTGCGCCGGGTCAATGTGGCGGCCGCGCCCTATCACGTGCGTGACGTGCTGCTGAAGGAAATGATCGTGCAATAGGAGCGCCCGGGAACGCGAGCCTTAGCGAGCGCCTCCCGGCGCGACCATTAGACAAAGCGTACGGCAGAAAGCCGGCGCAATAGCAGAAAGCTCAGAATATGGCCGACGAAACACCCGTCTCCGAAGAAACCGCCGCCCCGGCGGCCGCGCCGCCCGACGGCGCCGTCGACGGCACCGCCGAACGGGTCTTGAACCAGGACGAAATCGACTCGCTTCTGGGCTTTGACGTCAATTCCGACCAGTTGCAGGACAAATCGGGTGTCCGCGCCATCATCAATTCGGCGCTGGTCTCCTATGAACGCCTGCCGATGCTGGAAATCGTCTTCGACCGCCTGGTGCGGCTGATGACCACGTCTCTGCGCAACTTCACGTCCGACAATGTGGAAGTGAGCCTGGATTCCATCACCTCCATCCGTTTCGGCGACTATCTGAACTCCATTCCGCTGCCCGCCATTCTGGCGGTGTTCCATGCCGAAGAGCTGGACAATTACGGCCTCTTCACCGTGGACTCCAATCTCATCTATTCCATCGTCGACGTGCTTCTGGGCGGCCGGCGCGGCTCTTCGGCCATGCGCATCGAGGGCCGGCCCTATACCACCATCGAACGCACCCTGGTCCAGCGCATGATCGAGGTGATCATGCAGGACATGTGCGCCGCCTTCGAACCCTTGGCGCCGGTGCATTTCAGCCTGGACCGGCTGGAGACAAACCCCCGTTTTGCCGCCATCGCGCGGCCCGCCAATGCCGCCATCCTGGTCAAGCTGCGCATCGACATGGAAGACCGCGGCGGGCGCACCGAACTGCTTCTGCCCTATGCCACCCTGGAGCCGATCCGCAAACTCTTGCTGCAGCAGTTCATGGGCGAGAAATTCGGCCGCGACTCCATCTGGGAAAGCCATCTGGCCACCGAGCTCTGGTCCACCAAGGTCGATATCGAGGCCATTCTGGACGAACAGACCATGCCGCTGCACGAGGTGATGAACCTGGAGGTCGGCCAGACCATGATGCTGGGCGCCGGGCCCGATTCCAAAATTCAGCTTCGCTGCGGCGGCGTACCGCTGCTGACCGGCCGCATGGGCCGCGTCGGCACACATGTCGCTGTGCGCGTGGACGACGCGATCGAACGCACGGATGCATCACGGATTCTTTGAGCCACGCAAGCCTTTTAAATCAGCATTTTGAAAGAATCTTGCCATGACTTTCCCGACCCACTTGACCTTCTATCTGGAGCTGGCGCTGGAAGTGCTGCTGGCTTTCACTCTGGGTTATTGCGTGATCCTGGAGCGGCGCCTGGCCGCGGTGCGCAAGGGACAGGAAGGCCTGAAGCGTCACATCGGCGAACTCAACATGGCGATCGCAGGCGCGGGCGCCTCCTTGCGGGCCCTCAAGACCGCCGCCGGTGAAGCTGCCCACACTCTGGACGACCGCCTGAAGCGCGCGCGTCTGCATATTGACGAGCTTTCGGTGCTCACCGCCTCGGGCGAACGCATCGCCCAGCGCATGGAAGGTGCCGCCGCGACACCGCGCGTGGCCCGGGAAATTCCCGACATGCCGCTGCCCTCCACCTCCATTCTCAGCCGCCTGGAAAGAGCCGCGCAATGACTCCTGTCCTGAAGAAAAACCCGCGTTTCATCCGCCTTCTGCCAAGCGTGATGGTGCTGGGCGTTGTGGTCTGGGGCCTGAAGGCCGGCGATCTGGTGCACGAAGCCTATGCGCAAGCCAGCAGCCAGGCCGCCGCCATCTCGGGCGATCCGGTGCCGGCCAACAAGGATTATGCCGGCGGCGAAGGCGACCAGGTCGCCAGCGCCAGCGAAGTGGATGTGGTGAACAGCCTCTCCAAGCGCCGGCGCGAGCTGGACAGGCGCGAGAGCCAGCTCAACACCCAGGCCAACATGATCACCGCCGCTGAACAGCGCGTGGACGCCAAAATCGCCCAGCTCAGGCAGCTGCAGGCCCAGATCACGCAATTGCTGGGTCAGCGCGACGATGTCCAGAAGGCGCAGGTCGCCGCGCTGGTGAAAACCTATTCCACCATGAAGCCCAAGGATGCCGCGCGCATCTTCAACGATCTGCCGGACGATGTGCTGGTGCCGGTGGCGCGCGACATGAAATCCGACCAGCTGGCGCTGGTGCTGGCCAGCATGAATGCCGACAACGCCAAGGCGCTGACGATCAAGCTGGCCAATCGGCTGGTCCTGCCGCAGGCGACGCCACCCGCGCCCGCCGCGGCGCCCGCTGCGACCCCAGCCGGCACGGGTGCGATGCCCGCTGCCGCCAAGGCGCCCGTGCCCGGACAAAATCCAGCAACACCAAAGACTTAGTGGATTTGTGCGCCAACCGGACAAATCCTCCAAACAGGCTTAACCGCGGGTTAACGCCACCCCGGCAGATTAGAGCCGGAAGGGGAGCCTGGTGATCCGACCCGCGCACAATATCGCACTGGTGATGGTGCTTGCCGCCAGCGCGCCGGCTTGGGCGGACAGCGTCAGCGGCAGCACCCAGGATGGCTATGGCCGCCTGTCTTTCAACTTGACCGGCGCGACCAATCCGAAAATCACCGCCAACGCCACCGGTGGCGTGATGACCATCAGCTTCAGCGACAAAACCAGCATCGCGCCCGCCAGCGTGGTGGCGGCCTTGCCGCGCATTCTCTCCAGCGGCCGCGCCGATCCCGATGGCAAGACCTTGCGCTTTGTGCTGGTGGCGCCGGTCAAGCTGCATGTCAGCCAGATTCCCGGCCGTGCCGTGGTGGATGTCGCGCCATCCGATTTCAACGGCAAGATGCCCGACCTGGTGGTGCCGCCCAAGCCTGTCCCCAAGCCGGTGGATGTGGCGGCGCTGCCCGAAATCAAGATGCGCGCCGGCTCTTATGAGAAGTTCACGCGCCTGGTCTTCGATTGGCCCAAGGATGTTTCCTACCACGTCTTTCCCGGCGCCGGAAAAATGACGGTGAAGTTCGACGAGCCCATCCGCATGGATGTGTCGGCTGTCGCTCGCTTTGCCCCCGCCTGGGTCAGGAATGTCGCCTGGCGCATCGAAGGCAGCTCGACCATCGTCGAGATGCAGACCGACACCGATTCCGGCTATCACGATTTCAAGGATGGCAGCCATGTGGTGCTGGATATCCTGGCGCCCAAGACCGACGGCACCGCCTATGCCCCGCCCGGAATCGCCAAGCCCACCGTCACCAAGATGGACGCCACGCCGGACGCCAAACCGGTAGCCGCGGTGCCACCCCTGCCCAAGCCGGTCGTGGGCGCCAGCGCGGCGCAGACGCAAGCGGTGCTGCAGACCTCCCAGCAACTGGCCGACAAGAACAAGCCAAAGGAAGCGCCGGCGGCGAAACCCGAAGCCAAGCCTGATGTAAAAACCGCTGCTGCTGTCCCTGCGCCTCCACCGCAACCGGAGGCGCCCGCCGTTCCTGTCGCCGACGGCAAACGCACCCGCGATGGCGCGGTGATCAACTTCAAGGGCGCCGGCGCCTTGCCCTCGGCCGTCTTCGTACGCGGCCTGACGGCCTGGGTGGTGCTGGAGAACGCGCCATCCTTCGATTCCCACAATCTCAAAAGCGCGCTTGGCGATTTCGCCGCCGGTCTGGAAGCGGTTTCCAGCAACGGCCTTGGCATCCTGCGGATCACCCTGAAACAGCCCGCCGAAATCTCGGCGCGCGGCGATGACAAAAATCTGGTGGTGGAGATCGCCGCCACCGTCGCGCCGGCGCCGGTCGTCATCGGCTTTGCCCGCAACCAGAACGATCCGCGCCGCACGTCGCTTTCGACCTTGCTGCCGGCCGCCGACCATGCCTTCAAGCTGCTGGATCCGGCCGGCGGTGACATGCTTACCATCGTTCCGGCCCAGGCAGGCCGCGGCGTGCCCGCCATGCGCAGCTTCGCCGATTTTGCCGCCCTGCCTACCGCCAGCGGCCTGGTGATCACCCCTTATGCCGACGACCTGGATGTGAGCGTCAACGCCACCCGGGTGACGATTTCCCGCCCGTCAGGCCTGGTGCTGACCCCGCCCCAGATGCCGGTGGGCCAGACGCCCTCGGCGCTGGCGCGCTTCGGCGATGGCCCTTCGTATCTGGATTTCGATCATTGGCATCAGGCCAGTGCCGGCAGTTTCCTCGCCACCCAGCGCGAACTGATCCAGTCCGCGGTTCACGCCTATCCGCAGAATGCCGCCCGCGCGCAGCTGACCTTGACGCGCTTTTACCTGGCCAACGGCTTTGGCGCCGAGGCGTTGGGCCTGATCAAGCTGATCCAGACCAAGGACCCGTCGCTCACCGGCGATGTCCAGCTCACCACCATGAAGGCGGCGGCCGAATACATGATGGGGCGCTATCGCGACGCCCATAACGATCTGGGCGGCCCTGGCTTTGACAGCGATCGCCATGCCGCTCTCTGGCGCGGGCTGATCGAATCGGCGATGGAAAACTGGAAGGACGCGCACGCCCATCTGGAGCAGGCCGGCCCGGTGCTGAACCGCTATACCCCGGACTGGCAGGCCCGCGCCTATCTGGCCGAAGCCGATGCGGGACTGGGCATGGGGCGGCTGGACCTGGCTGACGCGGCCCTGACCCGGATACCCAAGGATATCGAGCCGCAGCTGGCGCTGGCGACGGAACTGACGCAGGCGCGCCTGCTCTCGGCTGAGAACCGCTTTGACGATGCGCTGGGTCACTTCGTGACGGTCGAAAAAAGCGGCAACGAAAAACTGGCGGCGCAGGCCATTTTTTATCACACCAATGCCGCGCTGGCGGCGGGGACCATCTCCGCGCCTCAGGCCATCGAGCAGTTTGAGCGGCTGCGCTTCCGCTGGCGCGGCGACGCGCTGGAGCTGAAGACCCTGCGCAAGCTGGCGGCGCTCTATTTCGATCACGGCCAATGGCGCGATGGACTTCGGACCTTGCGCATCGTCACCCAGAATTTCAAGGAACAGGATGCGACACGGGTGGCACAGGACGATATGCGCGGCGCCTTCATCAACCTGTTCCTCAAGAGCGGCGCCGACAGGATGAAGCCGGTGGATGCGCTGGCCCTGTTCTATGACAATCTCGATCTCACGCCGGTGGGACCGGATGGCGACGAAATGATCCGGCGCATGTCGGATCGGCTGATAGCCGTGGATCTGCTGGCGCCGGCCGCCAATCTTCTGGCCTATCAGGTGGACAAGCGCCTGGACGGCATTGCCAAGGCCCAGGTCGCCACGCGGCTGGCCGCCGTCTATCTGATGGATCACAAGCCGGACAAGGCGGTGGCCACGATCCGCGATTCCCAGATCAGCGGCCTTCCCGACCAGGAAATGCATGAGCGCATGGTTCTGGAGGCGCGCGCCTTTGCCGCCCTCAAGCAATGGGACAATGCGCTCGACCTGATCGCGGTGGATCAGGCGGACGACACCAAGCGGCTGCGCGCCGACATCTATTGGGAATCCGGCAACTGGGCCATAGCAGGCCAGAAGATCGAGGAATTGCTGGAACCCCATGCCAGCGATCCGGCCCCCTTGAATGACGCCGAACGTTCACAGGTTTTGCGCGCCGCGGTGGCTTACAGCCTGGCCAATGACGAAACCTCGCTCTCGCGCCTGCGCGAGCATTTCGCGCCCCGGATGAAAAGCTCGCCCGACGCCAATTTGTTCGCGGTGCTCTCGGCCAATATCGACCAGCATAGCCTGGCGTTCCGCGATGCCGCCGCCAAGATCGCGTCGGTGGATACGCTGGAGTCCTTCATGAAGGACTTCACCAAGCGCCGCTCCGACGCCAAGAGCTGACGCTCAGGTGCAAAAAGTCCGGATGTGAAAACGGCTGGTCAGGCGCCGCTCGACGACGCCCTTACCCAGCCCTGCTCCGCCGCGGCCTGACGGATCGTAGACCAGATACCGGTCGCAGTTGATTCCGGCAAACCCATTGCTGTTCCAAGGAATGGCAATGGGCCGATTTCCGGCGCTGGTGAAGGTGCCGGCATTCTCCGCATACACGAAGGCGAAATGGACGTAATCGCCGGCCAGCCAGGCGGGAAAGGCCAGCACAGCCGCCAAGGTCAACCCGCCGAGCACAAGCTTGATCCTGTGCCACTGCCGGCGTCTCAGGGCCAGAACCAGGCCAACAAGCAACACAAGGGCGGCAATGATCCCCAACAGCGCAAACAGGAAGAAAAGTAACAAGGAGAGATCTGGGGAATAAGACCCGACAATGGAAAGAACGAGCAGCGCACCGACGACAGGTGCAGCGACAAAGCCGACACCCCTGACAAAGGCGCGCCCGGCTGGCTGCATCAGGGCAGGCTTTCAAGCCAGACCAGCGCCTGGTCCGCGAGTTTTTCCCAACCCGGTTCACCGATCAGCCAATGGCCCATGCCCTGCAGCACTTCGTTGGTGGCGCGGGCGCCATAAAGGGCCGCGATCCGCGCCACCGTCGAGGGCGGATTGATGCGGTCTTCGCTTCCGGTCAGGAACAGAAGCGGCGCGGTTACCTTCTCGACCTCCACACCGCTGGCATGGTTGAGATCCAGGCCCCAGTTCAGGATCTCGAAGGTGGCGCGGCCCGATTCCGGCACCAGCCGGTCATAGACCTCGTCCCGCATATGCTTGGGCAGCTTGTCGAGCGAATGGGCCAGCGCCACGTCGCGGTTGGGCTCCAACACCTTGTTCCAGTAGCCGGGATTGAGGTGCATCGCCTGGGCGGCGCCGATCTCGAACAGGGTGGTCGGCGGCGTGCCCCAGGGCGCGGAAGGCGCCAGCAGGACGAGCGCGCGAACGTCCATGCGCGCCGCAAGCTGCTGCGCCAACAGCCCACCCATGGAATGGCCGAGCAGGATGGGGCTCGCGTCCAGCGCCCGAATCTCTTCTTCCAGATCGGCGGCGAATTCGCCCAGACCGGTCGTAGCCAGCGCTGCGGGCGGCGGTTTCTGATCGTGAAAACGCAGGCAGGGCGTGGTGACGGCGTAACCGGCTTCCTTGAACTTCCGCTTCAGACCGTCCAGGGACCAGGGACCGCAGAAAGCGCCATGGATCATCACGACAGGCGCTTTGCGGGTGGCCCCCTTTGGCTTCATGCGTATTTGCCCAGGGCGGCGATCACCGCCTTGTAGGTATCGCGCTTGAAGGGAACGATCAGGGTGGGCAACGTCTTCAGGTCCACCCACTTGAAGGCGGAGAATTCCGGCTCATGGCTGGTGAGATCGATGTCGTCATCCTTGCCTGTGAAGCGCAGGGCGAACCATTTCTGCTTCTGGCCTTTGTATTTGCCGTGAAAAGCAACGCCGATCAGATGTTCGGGCAAATCATAGGTGATCCAGTCTTCCATCACCGCGATGATCTCGGCCTTGTTGGTGCCAACCTCTTCCTGAAGTTCGCGTAGCGCCGCTTCTTTCGGACTCTCACCCTTGTCGATGCCGCCCTGCGGCATCTGCCAGCCTTCCACGGTCTGGTCGATGCGCTTGCCGACAAACACTTTGCCGTCTTTGTTGAACAGCATGATGCCGACGCAAGGCCGGTAGGGCAGATCGGAAGACATGAAACCCGGATCGCGATTATTTCTTGGCCAAGGTGGCCGGTGTGGTTGGTTGCGCAACTATGGCGGAAACCGGCACCAGAACAAAGCCGCGTGATTCCAGGCTCCGCGCCCAGGCGGCGATGCGGGCGACGGAAACGGGATAGAGGAACGCCGACCCCACGGCGCTGCCATTGGCGCGGGCCTGGGTCTCCAGATCAGAAAGCCGGCGGTCTATCTCCAGCGCCGTCGGGGTCGCATCCAGCGCCGGGCCGCTCTGCGCCGCCGGGATGCCGATCTGCCCGGCCACACTGGGCAGCACCGACTGGCTGGCCGTGCCATTGTCGAAAACATAAAGCCCGCGGCGATTGAGATAGGTGAGCATCGGCGCCAGCGCCTCGCTGTCGGACAGGAAACGCTGGCCCAGAAGATTGGTCACGCCCGCATAACCGGTGAAGCGCGACAGCGCCCAGGTCAGGCGCTGGATGTTGGCTTCCTCTTCCTGGCCGGCGCGCAAGGTGTGGGGTCCCGGATCGCTGTCCGGGAAGTCGAGCGGTTCCATCGGAACTTGCAGCAGCACTTCATGGCCGCGCGCGCGGGCATCGCTCACCCACTTGCCGGCATCGGCGCCGTAGGGCGTAAAGCCCAGGGTCACATTGCCGGGCAGCGCATCCAGCGCCGCCTTGGTGGCGATGGCGGAAAGACCCAGACCGTTCACGACAATGGCAATCTTGAACTTGCCGCCGGCAGGAGCGGTGCCCGCATAGACATTCATGGGCTTGCGCCCGTCATCGGCGATACGGGGCAAGGGGCCTTCGGCCGTATTCTCGACCAGAGCCGGATCGGCCAGCAGGGCCTTGCCAGCATAGATGGGCTGGGTCACCCGTCCCATCACCGGGCCATCTCCCGTTTGCGCCGGGGCGGGCGCGGACGCGCGAGCGCTCGCCGGCGCGTGCAGATCCATCATAATGGCAGGGGCGTGCGGGCGGCCAAACAGGGTGATGGCCAGGGCGCCCGCCGCCATCAGGCAGATCGTGAAGGAGCAGGCAAAGCTCAGGGCCCGCCCGCTTCTGGACGCCAGAAAGCCTTCTGCGGTTTCGACGGCAGCAGCCATATGCGTATTTGGCCGGGGTATGGTTAAGAACTGTTAAAGGGGCGTTTCCGGGCCTTTTATCTTTTGAACCCCCTCCGTCGCATCTCAGGTCGGCTTTGCCGACACTTCGCTGCGACACCTCCCCCTTCCTGGCGCTAACGCGCCGAAGGGGGAGGCAGGCTACGGCCTTAGCGGAGGGTCGCCGCGCGAAATGCGCGGCTTGCGCTCTCCAAACAAAAAGCCCGCCCCTCACGGGACGGGCCTTTCGAATCTGAAAACAAGGCTACTGGGCCGCGGTCGCGGGCTTGTCTGCGACCACGGTGGCCGACGCCACCGTCATCTTCCCGTGCAGCAGGTCCTCGGCATAGGAGAGCTGGAAGTCGTCATACTTCTTGCCCGGCGCCGGCTTGATCACGGGCGCGTTGATGCGCTTGACCGGAATCGGCTCGCCCACCAGATGGCCGCGCAGGTCGGCTTCCGAGGGACGCGCCAGCTTGGGGACGGCGGCCTCATCGCCTTGCGCGACCTGGATGTCGGGAATGATGCCCTGCGCCTGGATGGAGTGACCGGACGGCGTGTAATAGCGCGCCGTGGTCAGGCGCAGCGCGCCGCGGCCCTCGCCCAGCGGGATGATGGTTTGCACCGATCCCTTGCCGAAGCTGGTCATGCCGATGACGGTGGCGCGCTTGTGATCCTGCAGCGCGCCGGAGACGATTTCCGACGCCGAGGCCGTGCCGCCATTGACCAGCACCACGACCGGCTTGCCATCGGTGATGTCGCCGCCCTTGGCGTCATAACGCTGGGTGTCTTCCGGATGGCGGCCACGGGTGGAAACGATCTCACCTGAGGTCAGGAAGTCGTCCGACACCTGGATGGCCTGGTCCAGCAGGCCGCCCGGATTGTTGCGCAGGTCCAGCACATAGCCCTTGATGCCGGGGCCGATCTGTTTCTTGAGATCGCGCACCGCATGTTCCAGGCCTTCGGCGGTCTGCTCGTTGAAGCCCGGCAGGCGGATATAGCCGATATCGCCTTCGCGGCGATATGTGGCTGCGTCCACCGAAACGATGGCGCGCACCAAAGTCACGTCAAACGGCTTTTTCTCGCCCTCGCGCAGGATGGTGAGCGTGATCTTGCTGCCGGCGGGACCGCGCATCTTGTCGATGGCTTCGTTCAGCGGCAGGCCGGCGATGGATGAGCCATCGATGCCGGCGATGCGGTCATTGGTCTTGATGCCGGCGCGGCTGGCGGGCGTGCCGTCGATCGGC